>Ga0116230_10002554_pt1 | contig 17540 bp, 12 predicted proteins | sample S1TSphfallax_3_FD_88678 | JGI IMG/M metagenome (GOLD analysis project Ga0116230, IMG submission 88678) | Host-associated microbial communities from peat moss isolated from Minnesota, USA - S1T2_Fd - Sphagnum fallax MG | ecosystem: Host-associated > Plants > Peat moss > Unclassified | place...
CGAACGTATTGACCAACATTATGATCGTTGATGCCGCCCATCTTCTGCACTTTAGGCGGTCCTTGGCATGACGGATCGTGGCAACAATTTGTTGGAACGACATGCCATATTTGACGTAGTCAATTGTTAAAAAGAAGCGCATGTTGTTCAAGATGTCGATCGTGTACATCTCATTGTCCTCATTGAGCTTGAAGAGTTTCATTACGTTGCGCTTCAAAGCAATCTTCTTTTCTACTTTCTTGTGAATCCGCTCTAGGTTCATGTGGTGGTCCTTTTCATCCTCATCATAAACCTCATCAACGTTGGCCAAGATTTGATCGTCGTTGTGGTAGAATAGTTCCTTGATGATGACGTTGACAATTGGCAACAAGATAGTGAAGCGGATGGCATCCTGGTTGGTGTCAATGTACATGTGCATCATGTTTATGCGCTTGACCTTGCTGTTGAAGTACACCTTCTTGTCATCGACATAAGCTCATTATACTTCTCCCATGTTTCAGCATGTTGTTTTAGTGCTGCTTGATGAATGGTGCTTTGAAGATATGAATATTGTCAGTTGACTTGCGTTTGCGACTTGTCGACCTGACATCTCAACCGCGGCACACACAGAATAGGCAGCGCATGCCCATCATGATTGACATATTGCCTTTCTCTTCGAGCTCGACAATCTTGAGGCCAAACTCCAGCGCATGCTTACGTTGGAACGACGTAGTGCACTTGGTTGACTTAGAGATGACAATAGCACGAGCCGATCTGCCTTTGGTCTGAGACCTCTACGTGCTGTGGCCCTCTTGGTGTGCCTAGAAGTACAAAAATGTTCTTAGAGCCTAGAGAATACATGCGGTGACATGACACGCACTTCTTGCTGTGCTGTTGTTGCCTGGGACACACACTTTGCACATATGTCTTATTTTGTGCATCGACGCTGCCCTTATTTGGTGCACTTTGTGCGTCTAAAAATAGAACACACAAATTTATGAGGCCTGATTTTCCCACATCTAATGATGTACCAAAGCAACTGCAAATAGGCCACAACTTGTTAGATAAACTCAGCCCAGAACATTGATAACCTTGAAGCAAATTGCCATCTTTTATCTCTGGTTCCAAGAAGATGCTGTCATTTTCCTAGGTCTGCTAAATGTACCGACCAACAATGCTCTCCCTCAAAAACGTCACAAAATCCCCATAAACTTGCCAATTAGTGCTAGAAATCAAGCCTCTCATATTTCCAGAGCCCAAAACCCCAAAAATCCCACCCATAAGTTGATTGTCCTAGAAATCACGCCTATCTATTGCACAACCCAAAACCCACCAACTCCTGTCCATTAGTTTTAGAAACCTAAGCTTCACGAAATGTCCACAACCCAGAATCCCCAAAATCACACTCATTAGTGCTAGAAATCAAGTCCCTCAAATTTCCTATTATAGTCTTGTGCTGCCATCCACAACATCCCTCTGCAGAAAACCAAGAACAAGCATCTCATTGAGTAATGACTCTGCCTTGTTACCGCAGGTTCCAACTTTAAACTAAAATCTTGGCTTACTTGGTTTAGAACTTTTTATCTTGATGCATGCACTTTTATGCTCATCCATCATATGCACACATAGTCTTCTAGATATCACTCACACATTGGACCAAGTTCCAGCCAAAATTTTATGTCCAAATCCTACACCAATACATAATCTTTCAGCCAGTAGACTGTGAGGATCTCAACCCCTTAGATGACCCAGAGTATAAGGGGTGCTATACATTTGGGCTAAAGATACACCAAAATTTAAAATGCCTCATTGGTCCAAAGGGCAAAGGGTGATAAGTTTGGGTTTACACTGTTACATCCTAAATGGCTTTGGATGAAAAAAATTGTTGAAATCTTACATGGACTGCTGTGTATAATGTTGCTTGGGTCATTAAGATATATTTTTAGATTCATGTTTTTGAGGTGGGCATGATGAAAATAGCGACAATAGCAGGTTCCCAAAAATCCCAACCATTCATCAATGATATATTGTCAATGTTAATAATTTTCTTTAGAAGTAAAGTTGGAGGGAATTTTCGGTGGCTTCCCCTCCCCCAACAAAATTACTGCTCTTTTTGAACAAAATAATAAAAAGGGATCGTCTCTCAGATTATTGCCCCTTAAACCTTGTAGACAATAATAAAAAATTCATCTTTTTCTTTTAATCAATTTTCTCTAATCATCTAAAAAGCTTTTCAAGGCATTGAAGCTTTTTGTACTAGAGTTGTTTGCTGATAGTTCAATTTGTTCTATACTTTTTTTTCACAAGTTTTTTTTAGTCATAGAAAGTTGCTCACATGATGAAAATTACTCACAATCAAAATTCCCAAGAGATGTTGGCCACCCCTTCCATGGTTGAAATTCAATTTCATGGGCTTTCTTTAAGACTGTACATTTGAGCTGGTAGGAAGGAATTCACAACCTTCAAATAGGAGCATCCTTTGAATGACAAGAATGTAAAATTCCTTGAAGAGAAGTCCCTGATTTTGTTCTCACAATGTTTAAGATTTTGCAAACAAAACAAGGGAAATTATGGGGATCACATAAGAAGAAGAGATGAGCTATGAGAAAATCATGTGTTTGTTATTTCTTTTTAATTAGGTTTACACTAGGAACAAATTGGTGCCAACCTCTCTTCTCTTGAGACAGAAATTTTATTGAGGATAAGGTGCCATTGAGGTGTGTTACTGGCTCTTTATTGTGTAGGGTAAAGACGGCCCCTTCTTGGAATAAGGGTCCCATGCAAGGTGGGACCTGTGCATGGGACCCAAATTCCCAGAAGGAGGAGGCCATAGAACTGGGCCATTGGTGAGGTCCTTACCCGGAGTAAAGATCCATTAGAAGTTGTCCATTTAAAATCACGGATAGCTGTAATTGGAATTCGGAGGAGAGGAGGCAGCCAGCAGCACCTTAGGCTGTAGTTCCATGGAAAAATTCTACCGGTTCTTTTAAAGTGTAGGTAGGTATGTGTTCTGTTAAAGTGTAGCTAGGTATGTGTTTTGGCGATGGCAGGCAGAAAACAGAATGGGGGCAAATCTGCAAGTTAATTAATCTGTCAAGGGCCATGGCTATCTGGAAGCAGGAGCAGTGGCAGAAAGCAAGCAAGCATAGAGCAGGGTTTGGTAAAGAGTGAAAATTAGCAGCCTGACAAATGCAATAAGGCGGGTGGGAGTTGATGGGGGCAGGGTGGATGGAGGGGCCCACCACTTGCTTTCTCTTCCCCTTCCCTCGCTTTCAGGACTCGTCTGGGCGTGGAGTTCCAGTGTCCCTACTGGGCCTCTTTTCCAGGGATCGCCATCTCTGTGCAAACTGGAACGGAAGCACTGGACCCCACTCTCCGACACCAAACACACTACAGTCTCTACTACCAACCAACTAAACTCTCTACAAAAAAACTCTTACCGCAGCTGCAAGAGAGCGTGATGGCGTTCGGGAGTTGCTGTTGCTGTTGCCACAACTACTGTTGTTGTTGTCGTGTTGCTTTCGCTGCCGCGCCGCACAAAAGTTGCGTCACTCCTCGACTTCACACTACTGTGTGTGCTACTACTATTGCTACTGCTACTGCTTATTCAGAAGCTGGTTCGAGCAGCACCCGCTTGAGCTTCTTCGACGGCTTGTGACTCCCGCCCCGGTCTGCAGTAGCGCGGAAACAGAAGAACACTTTGTAGCCATTTTACATGTTAGGGGAAAAAGATAAGATCTGCAGCCTAGCAGGAGAACTGGAGTGTAGTGCATGAGCCCCACAGAAGCTTGCATTTTCTCCCTGTACCCCTCACACTCGCGACACCCTGCTGCGGCTGCTTTGACATACGTTCTAGACGGAATTTTTATGGTTAGTGGAATTGCGACATTTCGGAGGTAGTTTTAAGTAATGTGTTTGTTTTGATCTCGGTAGCTGTGATGTGGTTTTACTTGAGTATTGGGTTAGAGGAAGTAGTAGCAGAGGAGAGAGAGCAGATGGAAGAAGCTCGGAAGGGAAACAGGACCCGCAGTTGAGCATCAAAGAAGCTTTTGTTGCCGGGAGTGTTCCTTCTTTCGCACAATGCTGCATTACTAGGGGATGTTCCGAGGAAGAAGGTCTTTGCCAAGGCTGGTTTTTGTCCTTGTGAACATTTTTTCTTTGATCTATAGCTTGTGAGTGTCTTGGGGAGCTTTGTGGAGCTTTGTGGGGAGGATTGTAGTGAGTTAGAAAAGAAAGGGACGGCGGTAAGTGCTTCTGTTTTCCTGACAAAGAGTCGAGGACATGGTGGGGACTAAAGTATCCGGCGCCGCGATGACGTTTTGTGAAGGAGGTGATGAACTTACGGGTTTCCAAAAGATGGCTGTGGTGGATCAGGGAGTGAAGCAGCCGTTACCATCGCTCAATGTGGGCGGAGGAAATGTGCAAAATGGGCAATTGGGTGGGGACCCGGAAGCAGGCCATGGTGGTGGAGGTCATTATCATCATGAAGCCTCCAAGTCTGGGTGGTCAGTCCCGGTGTCCAGGGAGACGGTCCATCGCGTCGGACAAGGTCTCGAAACCCTTTCTCGCACTCTCGTGTGCTCGCTGCTGTTTTAACAGAATTTCACTACTCCGTTTGCTGGCTCGTCCTGCCCAAAAAATTCGCATCTTTCCAAGAGTCTTCTCATCTATTCCGCTGGAAATCTCGAATGCAGGAAAGTGATATATATGCATCAGAAAAAAAAAAAAACCCCCCTCTTCAATGATGGATGGGTCTTTTGAGAGAGAGGCACACAGAAACCTTTGACCACCCTTCCTTCCTAGGGTTTGAAGGTCTCAGTTCGGCTTTAGGGGGTTTCTGAAAGAAACTAGGTTGGTCTGTGTAATGATGATTTGCAAGAAATGCGGTGTTGTTCATTTTTGCAGACAGCTGGTGGGAGGTGGGTTTCCATTTCATTGCGGCTCTCAACAATGCTTTCATACTAGGCTATCCAGCTCTCATCATGGCATACCTGGGTTTTGCAACTGGCTCTCTCTGCCTCATCGGAGGTGGTGTGATCTCTTTCTACAACAACTGCTTACTGGGAAGTCTTCATGAGACTGGTGGGAAGCGCCACATTCGATACCGTGACCTTGCAGGTCATATCTATGGTACACATCTCAGGCCATCATATCCCATGTGTATAGAGAGCTTGAGCTCAAGCTGACATGCTATTATTGATGGCAAGATGCAAAAAAGCATCACTAGAGCCAGTTCCTGATTTTCTGTAAATCTGTAATGCGTGAGCTTCTTCAAGGCTCAAATTAGTCATGGGATGACCTGTGTGTTTGTTGGCTGTGCATTTTCTAGGTCGTGGCATGTACAGAGCAACGTGGTTTGTGCAGTATTTCAACTTGAGTATTGCGAATGTGGGAACCATCATTCTGGCTGGTGAAGCTCTTAAGGTACTTACCTCCAGAACTATGAAAGCTCAATAACAGGGAAGGCAGTACTTCTGTGTTCTGCCACCACCTCATTGCCAAACAGAAATAGTTCACAAACAGATCCAGTGTAGTATGATGGAGTGATGATATGTTTTTGCAAGCAGATGACCAGGCATTCTTGGAACTAAAAGCAGAAACGATACCTTTGTCATCAAGGAGTGGATCCTTGATTGTATACTGTGAGCCTTATCAGTGTAGTACACTTTTTATGAAAATCCCATACAGATCTTTAAGCTGAAGCATGTTTTTAGAGTGATCTTCTGATTGCCAACATGCAAGCAGATAGATCGGTTAAGCCAGCATTTTGGGGAATTGTAACTGATGCCTTCTTTAGTGTTCTGATTCAGTTTTGACCATCAATTCAGGTTCATGGCATGTTCTATGTCAAGAAACTTGACCATTGTAGTGTTGAAGCTATGTACTGAGTTGTAGCTTGGTGTGGGTGGGCAGGCAATATGGGGGGCATTCACGGATAACACCAGTGTCAAGCTGGCAGGCTGGATTGTGGTTGCTGGTGTCTGTTTTGGCTTGTTTGCTTTTGTGGTTCCCAATTTACATGCACTGCGGTTCTTCTCAACCTGCTCACTGTTTCTGTCTCTCATCTACACCTGTATTGCCATAGGTGTTGCATTCTCTGATGGTATGTCCTCTGTCTGTCTGTGTCTCTCTCTCTCCTGCTTGATGTACAGCAGTTTTTTGCTTTATTTGGTTTCTTATCTAAACTGGGCATGACATGTATTGACATGGCTGATACAACTGATCTGCTCCTGTCCAAGACTCCCTTTGAAGAGCGTACAGCATGAATCAGTGAAAGACTCATTGTGCTTACCTGATATCATGGGGAACCTGTACAGGTCTGAAAGCTGGACCCAGGGACTACTCGTTGAAAGGCACAAAAGCTGATAGAACATTCAATGCAATTGGAGCTCTAGCTACAATAGCGTTTGCATACAATACTGGCATCCTACCTGAGATGCAGGTAGTCCCCCATCTTGATGATGCAATCTTTTTCTTACTTTGAGCAGCATGGCAAGAGTATATGTCAATATGGAAATGTCTTTCTGTTTATTGTTGAAGGTATGGCAGGATCCTTACACAGGTTTGGCATTGCAGGCAACAATTAGACAGCCAACAACAACAAACATCTATAAGGCTCTTGGAATGCAGTTCACAGTTGGAACCTTCCCTTTCTTAGTTCTCACCTTTGTGGGTTACTGGGCTTATGGAAACACAGCCAACCCTTACCTTTTGCTCTCTCTTGGTGGCCCAAAATCCTTGGTGACAGTTGCCAATGCTGCTGCCTTCTTGCAAGCTATTGTGTCTCTCCATGTAAGTTCACATCCTTCACAAAGGCCCAAATTGTTTGTGTTTGCCTACATAGATGGCATACTGAGCACATGTTGTCTGTTTGCAAAGAACCTGAATTTTTTAAAAACTGAAGAGTTGAGGGGTTTTATACAGATCTATGCAACGCCCATGTATGAGTTCATGGACACACACTTTGCCAGAAAGGATCAGGGTGATTGGTCTGCTCACAGTATGCTTGTCCGCCTCATCACACGAGGCACATACATCACTATCAGCACATTCCTTGGAGCTTTGCTGCCATTCTTTGGAGACTTCATCACCCTCACCGGTGCAATGGCAGCCTTCCCTCTTGAGTCTGGCATCATCCACCACATGTACCTCAAGGTCTCTTTTCTCTTCCTACAAAACCCAATACACTCCCATACATTCTTTTCTCCCAAAGCAACACTTCAAAGTCTCTCACTATGTGCAACTACCATCTTCTACCATAGTGCAACTAATATTCCTCATTGCTGGGATAAATCAGCTGCAAAGTGATGAGAGAACTTGCTATGGATCCAGATGGCCATGTCTAAGGACTGAGACTTCCAGTCGCTTCTGGAAATGCAAGAGAAACTCAGGACACAGATTTTGGGTGGATTATTTTTATACTTATCTTCACTCACTGCTGGGAGCTGATGAAGTCAGTTGTAGTCATGGCAGCTTGTCATTGCTGTCCATAATGAAGGTGACGGTCTGACACTTTGTGGGCAACTCTCATAAGGTTATGACTGCACTCATAGTCACATTACCTTAAATTATTGTTGTTGGGATCTATCTCTGCAATTTTCCAGTTATAGCAAACTGATAGAAATTTCAAATTACAAGCAGTCATGTCAGCCACTGTTGAAAGCAATCTCAATGATTGTTTGACCTGTAGAAGCTTGGTTTGGAGATATATGTCCAAAGCCCGAATCTCATAACCGATCAAGACGTTCTGATGCTTGAGTGATAATTTCTGTGGCTATGTAAACTTGCAGGTGAAGGGAAAGGGGTTCAGTACATGGAGGCTAACATGGCACTGGTGCATTGTAGTTTTGTCAGGAGTACTGACTGTAGCCACATGTGCAGCAGCAGTCCGGTACATCATCTCTGATTCAATATACTATCATGCTTTTGCTGACTTGTAAAACTTGGCAGCAGTTTGCATATAATGCAAAGCAAGTGTGTATGTATGTAGCAGCTAGCATCATCAACTCACCCTTCCCAGGGGTGCATAATCAAATTTACAAGCAAGGTTTCAATTAGCTCCTTTTGCTACAGATTTAATACACAAATGTGCAGGGATATGATAGAAGCCCTATAGATGCACAACAGAAATTCAACAGGTGAAAGACAATTTCATTGATTCGATTACAAATTTGCTCCGATGCTTCATAATAAAAGCCGGAGAAATAGTTTTTTTGTAAGTTCTGTGTCCTATGGTCTTGGGAACTCCATTTCATTTGTCCTTCAAAATGCATGTGGAGGTGTATCAGGTGATGACCATTGTGAGGAGGTCATCACCAGTATTGGATGGGTATCAACTTTTTGACCCAACACTGGTCTGGTCCTGGTATTGCGTATTGAAAAAAAAATCCATACCAGGATGGTCCAAGGCTGATTTTTACCTGGTATGAGGCAGGAATAAACCTGGTATATAAGGCTAGTATTGCCTCAGGTCATCCCAGGGTGGTAGGGTCCTTGATAGCAGGCACATGTCCTATAGACTCAGGTCATCCCAGTCAGGTAGGGTCCTTGATACCAGTGTTGGTAACAAAATTGATACCAGGCACAGGTCCTGTAGATGGGTACAACACTAGTCATCTACATGGACACTGCAAGTTATGTAGTTGCAGTACGGAATCTTGAGACTAAATAATTTTGAATTGGACAAGTTCTCAATGAAAAATGTTACAGGAATTGCCTAGAGTTGTACAATACAGAATTCACACCAAATGCAAAGCACCAACTATGTGATAAATTCTAGGGTCTGAAGAAGAAATTGAAGGCTACCACATATTAGATCAAGTCTACTGGTGCTCAGTATGTGACTCTGCAAATTAAAATTGGATGAAGAAAAGTAGAACCAGTCTTGGTAGTCTCAGCAAAATGGTTTTCGCCCAGCATTTTTGCACAATTTGAAGAAGCTGGTAAAAGGCACAGCAAAGCCTAACACATGCCAAAGGAGAGTGTAATACATATGATCTGACTGCTGCTCCCTATTTCTGAAAGGCCAATCATAATGATTGGTACAGGTGGTTTGCCATTACCTAGTAGTCTTCCACCTAATTGCAATCCCAATTTTAGTTGTATGGGTCGGGTTGCGAAAAACAAAACTAAGCTTGGATGTGAGAAATACTTTGACACGGGACATACTGAGCATGGCTGGAGATGCTCTCAGGAGACTGCAGGAGAAAGGGAAATTGCTTTTGCAAAGTTTGCATGGCCAGGTTTAGGGTTCAATTCCTACTGGCAGATCAAGAGTTTCCTTTAAATTTTTCCCTTCAAAAATATCCAGCAAAAACATGGGAAACGCTTTGCAACCCTCAAATCAAGTTTCCAAACTGAATCAAATATATGCTATATTGTGTGTAGCTGCCTGAATTTGGACTTCACTGGATTAGGTTATTATGATAGGTATATGCTTATGGGGCTGAATGCAATGATCATGATGCAACAGAATTGGATTTTTATCCAAAGACCAGGAACTCAATCCAATCTAAATTTTAGCAACTACAGAAGAAGCCCAGTACAAGATGCTGAATCCCAATGCAAGATTAAGAAAAAAAATTATGTGAAAATCCATCATCCATGTTCACAACAAGCTGTACCACAAATATTTGCAACAATCAATCTATATTTATAGTAAACTAGAGCAGAAAATAGTGCTCAGACGCCCCCACTTTAATGTGTGCAAATTATTGTTCTTGTACAGTGCCTGCTCCTCAAGGCTAAAGGCAATTGCCTTGCTCCCATGCTCAAAAAGTTTGTAATACCGTGACATGGAAGTTAAAAGTTTGCAATACCGTGAGATGGAAGTTAATGAGGCGGGCAAAATGAAGACTTAAAGTGAAGTCCATTTGATCCAGAATCTGGGATTTTGTCAGCTATGAACCATGGAAATAGGAGTAATGACTATGGTATTAGGACACAGGTGGAGCTCAGCTAATTAGTTCCCATTTCCTTGGATGCTGATGACCCAGGGCTGCCAGGGTCCCAGCATGACCACAACATACTTTGTTAATGGTGGCCATGGTCCAGGCAAACTTATTGTCATTTTACATAACAAACAAATTTGCATTTGCACCTTTGGGTGCTGTCTCTTTGTTGGATGTTGGTGCTCTCTCTTGTTGTTCCTTCCTTTTTCTCTTGGGGATGGGTGCATTTTCTTTTATAAAGTTTGGCAAGGTTTCATCAACAAATGAACAAACAAACAGGGTCACCACAGCCCAACAGCCAAAGCACAAATTGTCTTACACAGAAAGTTATAACACAAGAATGTTAGTTCTATGGGTGAGCTAATTGCCATCCCAAGAGTTCCATACCAAGCATGACTTGCTCATTTTTTTATCAAGAGTAAGTTTTGGCAATTAATTTCATGGAAAAATCCTTTGTGTAGGTTTCAAATCAGATTTTTCAAGTTGAAGTTTGGAAAAGAATTCCCAAAAAGAAAAAAATCACTGATCACACTTGGGTGTCCATTACCTGTCCAAGTGCAACTCAGATAGATGTACTTGAGCATGATTTTGCACATGCCAGAGTGTAGAAAGATATGAAACCCTCTCAGATATATTGAAATCTCCAGACCTTGAAGCACTCTGAGTGCACAAAGATACCAAGGCCTCAGATATCTTGAAATCTGGGGACCCTCCAGGACATTCTGAATTCCTTTTTTGGGGGAAACACATGGACAAAATGCATTGCACAAAAAAAATTGAAAAAAAATTATCAGGTGTCAAGGGAGTGTTCCCACCACTCAACACCAATCAGAGTCAGCACTTGAATTCCATGATGGTTTCTTTCATGGGCAACAACCCCATTGCAGTCTGCCTGCATCAAGGTTTCCTTGGAACTTCAGGCCAGCTAAAATGACACTGTGTTTGTGGCTTTGCTAATTACTGTACCTTACACCTCCATTTGCACACATTGTTCAATATGTGAACAGGTAGCTACCAAGTAGTGTTCTTTTTATTCAATTTCCTAATGGAGCCAGGGTGGCAAGCATCCAGAGCCAGATTTCCACTTAACTGGCCACATTATTTCAAGGAACTCTTAATACTGTAGCCAGTAGACATAAATGTGGCGACACCCTCTCCAAATAAAATAAAACAGTTTTCTGCCCCTTTTAGGCGATTTAAAATGATTAACCCCTTTTTTTCCTTTTGTAATCGTAGCCGGCCATTTAGAAAAATAGAATTCTGCCGATAATTCGTCAGGAAAAAAAAAACAAACTCTGCTACCAAGTATGCAAGGTTTGAAATTCCAGAAAAGCCTCCTTTTGAAGAAATCACACCAGGAGATTCAATTGCAGGTGTGAGATGAGAATTTCTGAACTGGTGGAAGACCAACATTAGCTGTGCCCATAGTTATTATTGCCAGCAGTGCAAAAGTACTGCTTGCTTCTTCTTCTTTTCCTTGTCTACCCTTGGCCCCCCAATCCATCTTTTTCTCTAAAAAGATGGATGCTGCCCAGACACACTTTGGACTCATGTTATGCATAGTTTGAGCATATAAACCACTATGAACCCCATCCAACAAATGACTCACAAGAAAAAAATATTGCATGGATGAAAATGTTAAAACCCTTAACTCACACTATTTGGTTTTTGGTGGTTAAAAACTGTCATTTTGCATCACAACTTAAACCTTATGGGTGGTATTGAATCAACCCAATAAAAAGACAACGGTATGCAAATTCCCAGTAGAGAAAAAAGTTCATGTTGAACTGAACCCTAGGTCATACAGAAATAAGCAACTTACAAAAATACCATTTGGTGAAAGTAATCACTCGCATAATAAACTATATATATATATACAAATGTTTGAGAGAGAAGTAAAAAAACCAATTTTATAAATAATTAATTATACAGAATAAATAATGAAATTTAAAAACTTGATTGAAATATTAAGAAGGAAATATTATTCATACCTCTTATGAATTGGGAGTTGTCTTCCCTCTCCTTCAAAAAAGAAGAAAAGAATTGAGTCTAATTGAGCTTATTTGATATAAGCCCCTCAAAGTGAAGGAAATCCTAATCCTAGGTAAATATTTATTGATTTATATTTAATTAGCAGTGAGGTAGTTTTGTGCCCTAAACAATTAGTGTCATAAAAAGTTTGGGAACACCTTCCAAACATTCTTATGTGCATATTATGGGAAAATTTGAAGTAACACCATTTGTACAACATGCATTAATGGAGCCAAAATGGAGGTGGACTTGCACTAATTAAAAAATTCCTCCAAATGCAATATTTGCATATGAATATTGCTCCTTACTTGGATTTTATTTTGGTCATGTGATACCCACATGACAATTGGAAATAGGATCTCATAGTCCAAACCCTATATCATTATGAAAAATCATGTTTGTGGCAACTAAATTGCCCTACAATTAGATCTTTAAAACAACTAATATAGAACTATGTTGTAATTGTCCCATGGAAATATGATGAATTAATAAATAATATGTCAAGTCAAAAAATTGAAGTATTGTATTGTAATTGTAAGTTAATTGCAAGATGGACATCTATATAATAAAATGTACACATTGTAGATATGATTGTAGTCAAACGTGTTTGACTTTATTGGCAAATTGTTCTTTAATAACACATGACAATTACATTACAACTAGGTGAAATGTAACACCCAATCAACAACTAATTTATAAGTAGTGCACAACCTTGAGACATATCATCATGGCATAGGTATGCATTTTCATCACCCATTAGATATGACACTTTCAATTTTTTTACAATTAATTATCAATAATGATTTTTTTTTATACAACTAATTGTACCATTAGGTTGCCACTATATATTTTCCATTGTTTTGTGATTGTTGTTCAATTATTTTATTACTAGTTTCCACGACATTGCAACTCACAATATCATGTCGCTATATAAACCTATTAAACCATAGAATTCATTGAAGTTGAAAGTTTGTTCTTGAAATGAAATTAAAAATATTGTGTTATATATACTTTGAAGTCTTATACCCTAAATGTTTAATTGCTTTATTGACAAAGGCTGATTCTTTCAAGTTAATCATGCACCTATGCCTATTATAAAAAAATCAAAATGAATCACAAAGGATTTTTTTTAACAACTAACATCTAGTAAACATGTCAACCAAAGTAACGAAATCAGTCAAGCCAACATGTAGACACATTAGTCAAGTCAACCAAATCAACCACGTCATTTATTGTGAACAACTAATATGGAACTAAATTTCAACTTGGAATTTGAAAATATGAAATTTGGGCAAGAAACCCCTAAGCAAGTGACACATGGTAGTAAATCAATAGATCTCCCTTTTTGAATCAACAACTTTCATGCACCCATGCCTATTGTCAAGAAACTCCAGATGAATTAAAAAGGAGAAGGTTTTTCTCTAAATATTTTGTGCATTTTTTAGTTTTTTGGTGATGCAATTATCATATCATGTGCCATACAATCAAGATTTTTTTTGTTTTTCAAGTTTAGAAATAAAGTTAGAGGGTTGTTAAGAGTTTTTTTGTTCATTTAAAAAACTTGGAGGATGAAGGTTATTGTTCTTGTTCTTGGAGGTTGAAAATTCTTGTTTTTGTTCTTGGAGGTTGAACATTTTTGTTCTTAATTTTGAAGGTTGAAAATCTTTCATTTTCTTTAGAAGTTGATTTATAAAGTGTAATTTATAAGGATGAGGAGTTCGTGAAGGGTGAAAGTATTTGTGATGATAATCATGTTGTGGGTTTTGTTCATGTGTTTGAGGATTTGGAATTTGAGGTCAAAGGTGGAGGTGAAATAAAATAATTAATTCAAACACATTTGTTATTTTTGTGCATTTATAATGGTTTTTGTTGTTCTTATGTTATAAGGTCAAATTTTGATAATGTTTTAAATCCATAAAAATTAAATTTGTGCATGCAAAAATAAGTTTTTTCAAAAATGAAATGGTGGTTTTGTTTGAAAAATAGTCTTGAATAGAAAAATGTGCTCATGTGATGTTGTATAATTTGGTTAGGTTGCAAATAACTATGTCATTGAATGTGTTGTTGTTTGTTTTGTAACAATCCAAACCAATACATGCAAGAAAAAAAATTCCAAAACAACAAAGGCATGGTGAATTCTAATTTCAATATTTCAAATATGTGATGCATTTTAATTAAAAAACCATCATTGTATGCAATTGTAATTAATGGCAATTTAATTTGCATCAATGTTATGTATTTTGGATTTTTAGTGATAAATAAGTTCTACTAGTGGCTTTGTAAGCTAATTTTATTTAAATAAATATATAAGCTTTGTTAATGGCACTATAGTTATAAGTTAGTTTTATTTAAATTGAAAGGATGGACATCTTGATATCTTTTGCATTACAATGTTATGTAGATGTTAGTGATTTCCTTTCACATTTACTATTGAATATCATAATATGGTAGATTCAAGCAAATAAGGTGGAATGAAAACATTATGGCTCAAGTTCCATTTCAACAAAAATAAAAGAAAACATTAATTTATAGAAACATAATGTTTTAGATTACAATATTTGATTATTATGGTTCATCAATTTTGTGATGACCTCTAGTTTAAGTAGAGAAAAACTTTTGTTATAAATAGTTTGGGCAATATATTTAGATTCATAATTAAATTACATTTCAATCATTTTTTTAAAAAATCTTCCGTGTAATGCATTTGCCAACCTTGGATGTCAATGCATATATTTTAGATCCATTTCATGTTTATTAATAACAATGGAATGAAATTCTACTCTATTTATCATAATTGGAATATTGATAATGCATGTGCAAGGTTTGCACATTTACAGTATAAGTTACAATTTAGTTGTCTAGTTTTACTTAAATGAAATACCATACAACTACATTAGGGTACATTGTAATTGCACACAAGTATTACCTTGTGTCAATGTGAATTGTTACATAGTTGTTAATTGGTTTCAACCATTAAAGTGTTTCCCCGCACTTGCAATTGCAAAGGAATTTCAATGAAAATTAATAGAGTTCATCATTGATGGATGTATGAAAAGCAACATCAACATGACATTATGATGATAATTTTAAACTAGTTGCATTCACTAATACAAAAGCCCCCCTTTTGTAACTACATTTCCAACTACATTTCAACTAAAAAACATAGTTTGAGAGGAACAAATGTAGCAAAATATTTTTTGCAACTAAAAAATGTTTTCTTCAACTACAAACCAAAAAAATCCACAAGTACAAGTAAAAAATGACATTTTAGTTGAAAATGTCAGCCACATGTCAACACCACAACAATAGCCAATACTTACCATTTCAATTGCAAATTGCATACCATTATAGTTGAGAATTGTTTTCAATTGCTCTTGACTAGTGGATGGACATCATTCATAAATTGGGCATGATATCAACCAAAAATTCAGTAGTAATTTCGACTAGGTTGTAATTATGTAAGTTGAACATTTGGTTAGTGGTTTGGTTACATGTGGCACATTCACATTGTTGACACATGGCACATTCACAAAGTTTGGGGTCAATGAATAGTTAAATGACATGTGGCATGCCACATCCATAGGTTAGGCCATGTGGTGCTAATACATTAGCCATTTAACTAAACCTGAATCTAAATTAAACTTAAACATAGGGCATTTGAATTAAGCTTAAATCAAGATTAGACCTTGGCACCTATGTTAAGCTTAGACTTAAATCACATGGCATTTAATCAATGAAATCCTATTACATTCGGTTTAACCTTTAGGGTTGAGTTTTTTTGATTGGTTCATTCAAAATGGCTATTACATTTTCAAGATTATTGTGTTTCTCAAACAATCCTACTATAATCCTTTCTATAGTTTGCATTTTTGGAATGGAAGCTAAATAATATGAGATAAACATTTTAGTTGTAACCTAGTTGTAAATCTAGTTGTAACTTGATTGTAGCTCAAATAGTTACAATCTAATTGCAGCAAAATTAAAAACTAGTATAAGCTTAGTTAGACCTAGACTTAAACTAATAATATACTTAGCCTAGGTCTATCTAGTTACGTTAATTATTTGTGATAATTATTTATCAACCAATTTTAATTGTATAGTTTTGTAATTATGCAATTAAATAATATGAAAATTAATTAATAAAAAATAGTCAATATTTATAAATTTATTAATTCGTTATAACTTTTTATTAACATTTCATAAAACAAATAATTAATTAAAATTTGAAAATCAGTATTTTTTTATGGTATTTTAGTTACAGTATTTGTTATAATGTACTAATAATTAATAATTGGTTAAAATTACAACAAAAATGTTAATAATGTTGTAATTAATAGCTAAGCTAAGCTAGTTATTTAGTCATTATTATTTGTATTGTTTCGTAGTTTCTTTATAATTATTAGAAATTAATATTTATAACAATTAGAATTTAAAAATATAGAAAATTTATTATAAAAATTATGAAAGTGTTAAGAAAATTATATTTAAAAAAATTATATAATAGTTTTAAAATATTTTTATGAACTATTTCGATCATTATTATAACATAATAATAATCAATAATTTTAATAAGATTTTTAAAAAAATTATTGGAACTAATAGCCAACATTAAAATACACATTAAAATTCCAGAACAATTAATTAAATATGATTATGTCATATGTTTTAAACAAAAAAAATCTACATAAAAACAATAAATTACATATTTATTGAACATACACATTATTAAGTTGACCTACATTTCAGAATTACATAAAAAATTATTTTCATATTAAAGTGTAATATTTATGTGCACATAAAAAATTCATCATAGATGACCATTCATTGATACAAAAGAAATTTACATGCAATTTAATAATAAATTAATTTATCCTAATTTTAAAAAAATTAAGACATCATATTATAAAAATGAACAAACATTGAAATTTTACCAAAATAATAATAATATACCATTACTTGATTTGTTGTAAATTAACATTTGATTCATATATAAATAATAAATTGCATATATTGAACATAAATTATTGCAAGCTTATATTTAAAAATTTCCTTAAACTTTATTTTAAAATCAAAATTTAATATTTATATTCACATACGATTTTTTATAGCATACTTACCTATTCATTTACATAAATAAAATTTACATGTAGTTTAATGTTTAATGAAATTTTATTACAATTAAAAAAAAATATTAAAATATCATGTGTATAAAAATGAATAAACATTAAAGTTTCACAAAATCATTAATTATGTCTTATCACTTGATATGTTGTAAATTAAAATTTCATATACATAAAAATAATAAATTATATGTATTGAACATACACATTATTACAAACTTATATAGATATTTAAAATATTTCAAAAATGGCCACTCAATGTTCAACAAATGATTAGTTGAAAAATGCTTTCAACTATACACCAATATAGTAGATGAGTCGACTTAATTAATAATTACCATCACTAGTGGGTGCCCGTGCCCTTCGGACACTGTGAAGTCCCCCGGGAGCATTTTCTTTCCTTCTTTTTTTTATTTATTAATTTCTTTTGTAAACATTCTTTAAAAATTTCGAGTACCAA
>Ga0116230_10002555_pt1 | contig 17535 bp, 13 predicted proteins | sample S1TSphfallax_3_FD_88678 | JGI IMG/M metagenome (GOLD analysis project Ga0116230, IMG submission 88678) | Host-associated microbial communities from peat moss isolated from Minnesota, USA - S1T2_Fd - Sphagnum fallax MG | ecosystem: Host-associated > Plants > Peat moss > Unclassified | place...
TCGGGTCGTTCTGAGAATCATTCGAAACGGCCGCGCGCTTCTCCCTGATCGCCTGCTTGATCACGGCGGTCGGCGCTCCGCCGCTGGCCGCCAGCGCGCTCTTGATCGCGCCGAGCAGCTTTTTGTCGCGGCTCGCGAGAGCGACGGGTACGAATCGCGACGACGTGCGGTCCACGAGCGCCATCATGGACAGACGCAGGCCGCCCGCCTCGACCGCGATCCGGCACGCGCGTTTCATGAGGATCTTCCTGTCATGCTCGTCAACGATGAGCGTATTGATGCCGCTCAACATGGCATGGACGCGGTTGAGATACGCGATCCGGCTCGCAGCGATCTTGCGCTCGGTGACATCGCGCAAGAACGTGACGATGGTCCAGCCATCCGCGGTGTACTGTGCGCGTCGGTGCACCTCGACCCACGCGATCGACCCGTCGGCACGCGGGCGCGGCATTTCGTAGGGATCCTCGTCCCGGCCGCTGTCGATCAACGCATCGTAAGCACGCTCCAGTTCCGCGAGGGGAGTCGCGAATACCGCGTCGGGACTGAGCGCCATCAGCCGTTCCCGCGGCCAATTGAGCAGTCGGCACGCAGCATCGTTCGCGTGCACGAGACGCATGGTGGACCGGGTCACGACCACGATTCCATCGATCATGGCGTCGATGGCCCCACCATGACGCCGCGGCTGGCCATCACCTTGCGCTTGCCAGGTGATGTCGAGATAGGTAACGACGGCACCCGTCGGATAATCCTCGTTCAGCGGCGTCACGGTGACCAGGTACCAGCGCTCTGCGACGTTCGAGCGGCTCACGTATTCGCAGGAGTATCGTGGCACCTTGCCGGTCAGCACCGTGCGCACTCCGGCTGCCAGGCGTTCTATTTGTGAGGTGCCCTCACGCCTCGGATCCGCGGAATACGCGGCAAAATCGGGTCGACGCCCATAATTCGTGTCGATGAGGGGATCGAAACAGTCCAATTGCCGGCCGGCATCATCGACTGCGATGCTGCGTCCCTGTGTGTCGACGAGAACGATATGCGCCGGCAGCGCGTTGCGGATGGCGGCTTGCTTCGTCAACTCGGCGTTCGTGAACTCCGCCGCGCCGGCGCCGCCCGCGCGTAACAGCAGCGTCGACTTGCCGCCCTGCGCGGCGAGCCTTTCGGTTCCTCCGGCGGTCAAGTGGTCCAGTCGCTGATCGGCTTCCCGCAGCGTCGCGAGCAGAACGGAGAATCCCGCGTTCGACTCGGCATCCGCAAACAGCGAAGTGGACGTCATGGCAGGTCCGGTATCAAGCGTGTTTCATTTCTTCACCTGTAAACCTGCGGTCATTCGCATGGTGCCATTAGTGGACTCGGCTCAGCGCGGCAGCATCATCGTGTTCGCCGCGAGCCGGAAACCGCACTCACGCATCCGCTCAACTTGTCGGGGTGCGATTTCGCGAGCGCCAATTTGAATTGGGGCTTTATGTCCACGGGACGCGGCATGCGGCGCGAAATCTTGGTCACGTCCGAGAGCACACCGCTCATTTGCGAGTGCAGTGCACCAAGCTGACGGCGCAGCCTTGCGACTTCACCCTGCAGCTTGCTGGTGTTGAGAATGATGAGAGTTCCGCACTCGGAGCAACACATGTCCCGATGCGTGCTCACCCATCGCAGCGTCAGCTGCGCCTTGTTCGCACACTTCCAGCAATCGACTTCGATCTCCCTCTGTTCGAGCAGCTCTTCGACCTCTGCAGAGTAGATTGGCTCACGTACCTTCATCGCGGTCACCCCTGTGCAATTCGCTTCAAACACTAGAGCGGCAATGAATAACAAATGTTCAGTGTGATTTCACGCACGAGATACTGCGGCAGCAGCGGGAATTTGCCGGTCATGCGACGCACGCTTGGTGCTCTCGAAATCCTTCATGGATTTCCCGCGAAAAATTGCGGGCGAATGCGCAAACGGCCGCGAAATATGAAAAACCGCGAATCGAAGTATTTGCGACGGAGCGCACATTTCATTCTTGCTGCACAGAGTTCCCACGGAAATTTCCGAGTGCCGCGCCCGCCACAACCAAGCGATGCTCCCACTGACACGCAGGTTCTTGCTGTGGCGCAGCGCCGATGATGCGTGAACCGGGACGCACAGACTCCGCAAATATCTGCGCTAACCTCGAAGCACGCAAGAAGGGACCTCAAGATGGAGATACCAGTCCGCGCCAAAGGGAGGGGCCGCGCCAAAGAGATCTACTCTTCTTACGGGGATCTCGCCGGCCGTCTACTTCCTGCGGCGGCGAAGATCAGCTTTTTCGGCGCCGCCGGCGAATTGGAGTGGACGCGCGGTCACGACCATGCAGCGGCGGAGGCGTCGGCGTGTCTCGTGGGCACCATCTTGGCCGACGGCAGCGTCGAACCGCAGGTATTACGGCTGAGCGACTCGGTGATCGCCATCGGCATTCCCATCATCGTCGATGCGAAACCCGTGAGCATTCTATTGGTGAACGTGATTTGCAGGCAGCCGGACGCGGACAGGCGCGTCATGCGGGAAACGGTCAGCGCAGCGGCCCCCTTGATCGACTGTCTGTGCCGCGAATTGGGTCAACAAGTGCGCAAAGCACTGCCTTCGGCCACGCTTTCGGAGCGCACCGAGGAATTGGAATGGTTGTTTGCCTTCACGGAAAACCTTCATTCCAATTCCAGCGATCCGCGCGCAATCAATCAACTACTCGGCGCGGCGGTCGAACGCATGCGGGCCAGTTTCGGGGCGGTTGTAGTACCCGACCACGGCTTGGAGTTGACCTATTCCTCGATGGTTCGCATCGACATGCAATCCGCGGGGATATTCGAACGCTGTCACCCTTACTTCTTGAACTTTGTCTGCCGTCGCAAGCAACCACTCATCGCCAACAAGGTCGCGGCCGGCAGCGGCATGCCGCCCTTCAAGGTGCTGGTGCTGCCCATCGAACCGCACAAAGGCAAGGTCATCGGATATATCGTCTTCTTGAAGGCGGCGAGCATGCCCAGTTTCGGCAGGCGGCAATTGTTCCTCGGACGCCATGTCGGCCATCAGGTGGGCGCGCTGCTGGAGAGCCAGTACGATCTGGCCACCGGGCTCCTCACGCGCAACGCATTCGAGCAAGACGTGCGCAGAGTCTGGGGCGCCGGACCGGATGCGACCGCGCCCGCAGCCCATAATCACTCGCTGATTTATTTCGATATCGATCGTTTACACGACATCAACGACGTTCTCGGCTTCGCCTTTGGTGACGAGGCCATCGTCCGGATCGCTGAATTGTTGCGACCTCCCGCCCTGCCGCAAGACGCGATCACGAGCCGGATCGGCGGCGATAGCTTCATCGTTTATCTCCCGGGCCATGATGCGGAACAAGCCGCGGCCCGGGCGCAGACGATCCTGCAATCGGCGACCGCATGCTGCGTGGGAGAGGGCGAAAAGAGCATCGCACTGTCATTGAGCTGCGGTGTGGTACGGCTTCACTCCTCGGCTTCAGGCCTGGGCGGCGCCATCGCCACGGCGCAAATGGCTTGCGCCAGCTGCAAGAAGAGCGGCGGCAATCGCCTCGAGATACACCTGGATGTCGATGCCGGGATGATGCACCGGAAACACGACACGTTCGAAGTATCGAGGCTGCGACGGGCGCTCGCCGAAGGCCGCTTTCGCATCTATGCACAAAAGATAGTGTCGTCCAGGGACTTGGGCGAGGTTCGAAGCATCGAATGTCTGGTGAGAATGATCGGCGAGGCCGGCGAAATACTACATCCCGACGAGTTTCTGCCGTGCGCGCAGAGCCATCGGATGCTGCACGCCATCGATGATTGGGTGATCTCGCATGCGCTCAAGGAAATCAAGCCGTTTCGTACGACGCTCTTCGAAACCAAGATCGGCCTCAGCATCAACATCTCCGGCCAGTCGCTGCAGGATGAGGCATTCGTCGATTCGATCGAACGCTGGATCGCCGACTCCCGGATCGCACCGGCGTTGATCGTCTTCGAAATCACGGAAACCTCGGCGATTTCGAACATGGCCCGTGCAGAACGCTTGATCGGGCGTCTTCGGCAACAAGGTTGCCGGTTCGCATTGGATGATTTCGGCACCGGCGTCAACTCCCTTTCCTATCTCAAATGCCTGCCCGTCTCGTACGCAAAGATCGACGGCAGCTTCACCCGCGACCTGTTGTCGAACGATCGCGCCGCCGCGATGGTTGAGACCATCGTACAAATTTCCAAGGCGCTCGGCATCGAGTCCATCGCCGAATCCGTGGAGTCGCTCGCCGTCGCCGATCGGGTGCGGGAGTTGGGAGTCGACTACGTACAGGGGTTCGTCGCGCACAGGCCGGAACCGCTGGTTGGATTGCTCGATGCGATCAAGAGCAGCGAGTCGAAGCGGTTCGGTCGATTGTTTTTGACGGAGTGATTTTTTATGTCCCGTAGCGCACAGAACTCAAATGGAGGGTCAGCATGCTAATAGGATTCAAGGTGAGGAATTTTCGCTCGTTCGCAGACGAACAGTCGTTTTCCTTCTCCACTTCGTCGGACAGCATGCATGCCGCGACTCACTGCCTGACCACCGGCATGAAATCCGTGCGCCGCTTGTCGAAGGCTGCCATCGTCTTCGGACCGAATGGCAGCGGCAAGACCAACTTGATCAATGCTTTCTCCGTGATGCGCGACCTGATCCTGCATTCGACGCTCTTGTCCGACACCGAGTTCGCCGATCGCTACACGCCCTTCAAGTTCGGATCGTCCGCGCGCGCGACGACCGATTTCGAGATCGATGTGCTGTTGGACAAGATTCGCTACCGGTATGGATTTTCCTACGACGACGGCGGTATCCGTGCCGAACGGTTGCTCGTTTATTGCACCGGGAAGTCGCAACGCTGGTTCGACCGGCTCTGGGACGGATCCGGCCAACGGGAAATCTGGGCGCCATTTTCTCAAAACTTCAGCGGTCCCCGTGCGATGTGGCGTGACGCGACCCGCCCGAAAGCCCTGTTTCTGACCACGGCCGCCCAACTGAACGCGGAACAACTCAAACCCCTGTTTCATTGGTTCGAGCATGGCATGGAACTTTTCTTTCCGTCCGAGCCGGCGAACCTAACGCGGATGGCGGCATCCATTCAAGATTCGGCGTTCAAGCGGCGAATGCTCGACTTCTTGCACGCCGCCGATATCCGAGTCGCCGACGTCCGTGTGCGGGAGCAGGAGTCGGTTTCCCCGGAGGCAGTGTGGGGCTTGGCCAACAAACGTCCGCGGACCGCGCCCAACCGGTCCGGCGTGGAATTTTCACATACGCGTAACGGTGCGTTCGTCTGGCTCCATGCGGCGGACGAATCCGCCGGCACACAACGGCTCGCGGCACTTTTCGGGCCGCTGCTCTCGGCCATCGAGCATGGCAAACTCTTGCTGGTCGATGAATTTGATCTGAGTCTGCATCCGCTGGTCGCGCGCTACTTGATGCAACTCATCAATGATCCGAAGACATCGGATCGGGGCGCACAACTGCTCCTGACCAGTCACAACACCACTCTGATGGATGTCAACGTGCTGCGCCGTGACGAAATATGGTTGATGGCGTTGGACGACAACGATGCCAGTCAACTCACGCCGGTCTGGCGATCGTCGGTGCCCCCGCGCAAACACGAATTGATCGGTAAGGGTTACCTGCGCGGCCGCTATGGCGCCATACCGGCGATCCGGCCCAAGGCCGCCGCTCGGCCAGCGACGGTACCGGTGGGCGTGCCCACCGACAAGGGCCGGACGAAACCGCGAGAGGCGACCAAAATTCCTGCATGATGCGGCCCGATCACGAGACTCCCTGACCGGGTATCCATGAAGTACCGGCAAGAGGGACGCCCGCCATGGCCGCCGACTCGACCGTCAACGCCACCAGATCCTCCTTCTCCAGGTGATGCACATCTTGCTTGCCGCACGCCCGCGCGATGGTGGTCAACTCCATGTTGATGGTCTTGAAATAATTGCGCAGCCGCCGCGCGCCGGTTTCGGGCTCCAGCCGAAGTTCGAGTTCGGGGTCTTGAGTGGTGACGCCCACCGGGCACTTGCCGGTATGGCAGTGATGACAGAACCCGGGCGCAGTCCCGAGGCGCGCATAGTCGTCCACGGCCGAATGCGGCGTGCCGGCGGTAACGTAGGTGGCGCTGTTGCAGCCGAGGGCGACCAGCACGCCCTGACCGATCGCCACGGCATCGGCGCCCATCGCCAACGCTTTCGCGACATCCGCGCCGCTGCGGATGCCCCCGGAGATCACCAATTGCACCGTACCACGCATGTTGAGGTCGTCCAGGGCATCGACGGCCTGCCGTAACGCCGCGAGTGTGGGGATGCCGACGTTCTCGATGAACACCGTCTGGGTCGCCGCCGTGCCGCCCTGCATGCCGTCGACCACGATCACGTCGGCGCCCGCATGGACGGCCAGCTTGACGTCGTTGAACACCCGGGTCGCGCCCACCTTGACGTAAATCGGCTTTTCCCAATCGGTGATCTCGCGTAGCTCCTTGATCTTGATCACCAGATCGTCGGGCCCAGTCCAGTCCGGATGCCGCGAGGCCGACCGTTGATCGACGCCTTCGGGCAACGTGCGCATGCGCGCCACGCGGGGATTGACCTTCTGCCCCAGCAGCATGCCGCCACCACCCGGCTTGGCGCCTTGTCCAATGACGATTTCGATGGCATCGGCGCGCCGCACATCGTCGGGGTTGAAACCATACCGGGACGGCAGGCACTGGTAGACCAATAGTTTCGACGCGGCTCGCTCTTCCGTGGTCATGCCGCCGTCACCGGTGGTCGTCGACGTACCCAACTCGGTCGCGGCGCGGCCCAGCGCATCTTTGACCCGCGCGGACAGCGCGCCGAAGCTCATTCCCGCAACCGTGATCGGGATCGCGAGTTCAATGGGCTTCGACGCAAAGCGCGTGCCCAACACCGTCTTCGTCGCGCAGCGCTCACGGTAGCCTTCCAGGGGATAGCGTGACAACGATGCGGCCAGGAACAACAAGTCGTCGAAATTGGGCACACGACGCTTCGCGCCCAACCCACGAATCTCATACAGACCGCTGGCCGCGGCGCGTTGAATGTAGTCGATCGTGTGACGGTCGAATCCCGCCGATTCCTCCAATTGCAAGCCACTCATGCGATCAGTACTCCTGGTTGGCATCGGCATGCCAGTGATACAAACTCTTTGCGGACGCAATTCGCTTGAATGCCGACGGGTCTTCGTCGCGCCCGGCCTCGACCAACAAGCGCTTGACCGTTGCGCGATCGGTGTCCGTCATCGGTTCGAAGCGGGCGTCGGCGCCGAGCGATCGCACCTTGCCGCGAACATAGATCACGGCCTCGTAGAGCGAATCACCGAGCGCGTCCTCGGCGTCGCCGCACACGACCATCCTGCCCGCTTGAGCCATGAACGCCGAGAAGCTGCCGACGCTGCCTCCCACGACGATATCCGCACCCTTGAGCGAGATGCCGCAGCGCAACGACGCGTCGCCATCGATGACCAGCAACCCGCCGTGCGCCGACGCGCCGGCGGCCGTCGAGGCGAAGCCCTTGACGTGCACTCGTCCGGACATCATGTTTTCACCGACACCGGGACCGGCATTGCCATGGATGGTCACGGACGCATGGCTGTTCATGCCGGCTGCGTAATACCCCACATGGCCGTGAACGTGCACGTCCAACGGCGCATCGAGCCCGACTGCGATGGAATGTGCGCCGTCCGGATTGCGAACGTGAATCTGCTTGATCCCGTCGCCGACGGCGGTCTTGTGCAAATACAAATTGAGCTGGCGCAGGGAATCGTGCGCCAGATCGAACTGCCGCTCAGGAATCGGTTTCAGATTCGCCATGAATAGATCTCCTCCGGCTTGGGCTCGAACAGCGAGGCATGGCCGATCTCGGGCAGATGCGCGAGCGAGCGGAATTCGGACGCAATGGCCACGTAATCGTCGGTTTCAGCGATCACGGCGGGCTTGCACGCGAAGGCATCGCGCACGATGAGCAATTCATTCTCCGTACCCATCAAGAACGTGAAGAAACCGTCGAGCTCGCTGAAACCCCGCTCCACCGCTTTGCGCAAGTCGTCACCCTCGCGCAGGCGCCATTCGAGGAAGCGGCACGCCGCCTCCGTATCGTTGTCGGTTTCGAATTTGATGCCGAGCGGCTCGAGGCGCTTGCGAACCAGATGAGGATTCGACAGCGAGCCATTGTGCACCAGACAAAAGTCGCGGCCGGCCGTGAATGGATGCGCATGGGCCGGGGTCACCGCTGATTCGGTGGCCATGCGCGTGTGTCCCACGAGATGCGACCCGCGCAGCGTGTTGAATTCGTAGCGCCGTGCGATGTCCGCCGGTGCACCCACGTCCTTGTACAGATCGATGGACTGTCCGATGGACAGCACGGCCACCGTGGGGGCGGCGTGCTTCAGCCACGCCGCGACCCGATCGGGGTCGGCCTCCGTGGTCAAGATCGCATGATTGCCCTGAATCGTGATCTCGTGATGCTCGGGGAACGACTCGGCGACGCGCGCGAGCAGATCCGACCAATCCACGGCCAGCTCGCCGCTGTACAAGCTGATCTTATGTTCCGTATCGGCCACCGGAGCGGTGTAGACGGCGAGCCCCGCTGAATCGGGACCGCGCTCGGTCATCCCGGTCAACATGGGTACCATCAGCGCGCCCAAGTGGGCGCGCAACGCAGGCTTCTTGACCAACAAACCAACAATTCCACACATACGGCGGCTCCCAACAAAAAGTGGTCTAGAAAAATTCCAGATAGCGCTTGGATTCCCAATCGGACACGTGACGCGAATACTCGGTCCATTCCATGCGCTTCAAGCGGATGAATTCCCGAGCCAGTTCCGGCCCCAAGCCATTGCAGATGACGGCATCTTGTTCGAGCGCGCCGATGGCCTCATGGAGCGACTGAGGCAGCAATTTGATGCCCTTCGCCGCGAGCTCTTCCAACGACAATTGGTACAGATTGATGTTCTGCGCGGGACCGGGATCGAGATTGCGGTCGATGCCGTCCAGACCGGCCGCGATCAACGCCGCCGTGACGAGATAGGGATTGCACCCCGAGTCCGGCAACCTGACCTCGAGGCGTCCATGCGGCACGCGTACACAGGCGGTGCGATTGTTGTCGCCATAGGCGATGTAGGCCGGCGCCCAAGTGGCGCCCGACAACGAGCGCCCGACGACCAGTCTCTTGTACGAGTTGACGGTGGGCGCCGCAACCGCGCAAAAGGCGCTCGCGTGCGCGAGCACGCCCGCCAAGAATTGATAGGCCATGGTCGACAGCCCCATGCCCGAGGGATCAGCGGGATCGAAAAAGGCGTTCTTTTGGGTCGTGGAACCAATCGACACATGAAAATGCGCGCCGCTGCCGGTACGATTCGAGAACGGCTTCGGCATGAAGGTCGCTATCATGCCATGCTTGTGCGCGATCTCACTCGCCGCCATCTTGACGAACGTGAAATTATCCGCGGATTTGAGCGCTTCGTCATAGGTGAAGTTGATTTCGAATTGACCGTTCCCGTCCTCGTGATCGATTTGATACACGTCGATGCCCACGGCCCGCAGCCCGCTGACCATTTCATCGAGCGCCTCGCGGGTGCGATATAGGCCCTTGTAGTCATAACAGGGTTTGTCGAGGTCGTCCGTCGGATCGGCGGGCCCGAGACTGCCGTCGGCGCCGCGCCTTAGGAGCATGAACTCCGGCTCGATGCCGGTGAACATCGTGAGCCCGCGTTCGGTCAGGCGCGCGATCTGATTCTTGAGGGCGACCCGGGAGCAGTAGGGATACGGCTTCTTGCTGACGACGCCGTTGCAAATGAGGCGGGCATAGCCGGGCATCCAGGGAATGTTTTGCAGCGTCGACAGATCGCCGACCGCCATATAGTCGGGACCTTCGGGGCCCATCCCGAAGCCCCACAGTGCGAAGCCGGCAAAGCCGGCACCATCGGTCAAGACCATGTCCAAATGTTCGATGGGCACGGCCTTTGCCTTGGCAGACCCATGGATATCGACGAACTGTGCCAATACGTAGCGAATCCGGTGTTCTTTGAAGAATGCCTGCGCCTGCTCCCGATTCATACCGCCATCCCCTTGTGCCTGCCGCCGCAATCGATCACGACTTTCCCAACCGCGTCCTCGAGATACGATCCAAACGTCGGATCGCACCAAATCCGATACTGCACGTCGCCGCCCACGGTCTGTGGGATGACGAGCACCGACACGCCGATCATCATCGTCATGATCACGGGACGAGTCGCCAAATCCAGGGCCCCGAAGTTCACGTTGCAGGTTTGCGCGAGTACATCGAGGGTCCCGTCTCCGGACAGGACAAAGGCGGCATCGGAGCGGAGCACGGGATAGACGCCCGCGTAGGGCGTTGCCAGTTCGACGCTCAATTTGTGCAGGAACCCTGCATGCGATGCGGCGCGGTCTTCGAGAAAATATTCGTTCGCGCCGAGACGCGCGACCAGCAATGCGTCCTGCGCGGAACCCGGAAATCCGGATGCCACCCACCGATTGGGGGACGCGGGCAGCTCGATACCCGCCGCACCCAACCACTGCGCCGCGCGTGGACCCTTGAGGCCGGTTCGCTCGCCGACCACATCCGCACGAAGTGCCAACCCGCTCATGCGGCAACCACGGCACGCTGTCGCGCGTTCTTCGGATCGTAAAAGGGGGTATCCGTTATACGAGCTTTCAACAGCTCGCCGCCGTCACCCCGGATCTCGATGTCGCCCTTGAGCCGCGCCAGCTCCGGGCTCACCATGGCGAGGCCAATGGCCTTGTCCAAGGTGCGCGAATAGGCGACGCTCGTGACGCGTCCGGCGATATCGCCCTGTTCGATCACCAGATGGCACTCCCTCGGCAAACGCGTCGCATCGGCAAGTTCGATACCCACGAGCATCTGTCGCGGGCCGCGCGCTTTCAATATCTTGAGACTGCGCTGCCCCACGAAGAAGGGCTTTCGCATGTTGACGGCCCAGAGTGCATTGGCCTCGAAGGGATCCGTCAAACCGTCGGTGTCCTGGCCCACGATGAAGTGGCCCTTCTCGAGCCGCAAAATTCGTTGCGCCTCGACGCCGAAGGGGCGCATGCCCTGCGTTTGCCCGGCGGCACACAGCGCGTGCCATACGGTCACGGCATCGCCGGCGGCCACGTGAATTTCGTAGCCCAGTTCACCGACGAATCCGACCCTCATGAGGCGCGCCGGCGCACCGGCAACCGTGCCCGAGCGCACCGCCAAAAAGGGAAAGGCGCAATCGGACAAATCGAGCGCGGTCAGGCGCTGCAGCAACTCGCGGCTCGCGGGTCCGGCGAAATTGAATGCCGCGCGGTGACCGGTCACGTTGACGAGCGCACAATCAAGACCCCATGACGCATTGAGACGCAGCAGTTCGCGGAACACGGTTGCCGAGCCACCGGTGGTCGTCGTGAAATAGAACGCGTCTTCGCTCAAACGAGCGATCACGCCGTCGTCGATGATGACTCCAGATTCATCCAACATCAGACCATAGCGCGTCATCCCGATTTTGAGATCGGAGAACTTGCCGGCATAGGCGCGATCGAGAAAGGCACCGGCCTCGGGTCCGTAGATTTCGATCTTGCCCAGCGTTCCCACGTCGATGAGGCCGACGGCGTTGCGTACGGCATGTACTTCGGCATCGATGCTCTGGGCACGCGTCTCGCCGGCGACGGCGTAGTACTCGGGACGCCGCCAATTGCCCGCCGGCATCCACACGGCGTTGAGCGCTGCATGCGCGGCGTCCACCGGCGTGCGCCGCTCGACGTTGAAACTTCTCCCCGCCAGCAACTTGAGCGGCACCGGGTGATACATGGGTCGCGCCGTGGTCAGCCCCAACGTCGCCACGCCGATGCCGCGTGCCCGTGCCAGGATGCGCAGCGCATTCATGTTCGAATGCTTGCCCTGTGACGGTCCCATGCCGACCGTGCTATAGCGCTTCATCAGTTCGCTCGAATCAAAACCCTCCTGCACCGCGTTCTCGAGATCTTTGACCTGCAAATCCTCGTCGAAGTCGACGAAGTTCTTGCCGGCAGGATGATCGAAGATCGGAAATGGATGCGAGGGTTGGCGGCGTGCTCGCCCCGCGAAACTGCCATCCGAGCCGGCATCGACGTCAGAACCGGCGTCGGCGTCCGAACCGCCACCGGCAACGCCACCGAAGCCCGCATGCGCCGCCGCCTGCGCGCCGGCACGCGTTCCGTCCGCGACGCGCGCGCCCGAATCGTAGACACCGTTCATTCGGCCACACGCGAAAATGCCGCTCGGCAATTCGCGTGGTACGAATTGCTGAAGCGCCTCGCAGAAACGGGTGGTGCCGCCGGCTTGCAGGAACAGCTGCGACGCGGCCGCCCAGCCGACGCTCATCAAGACCGCGTCGCAATCGATGCGCTGGTGCCCGGTGGAACCGATGCGCCCGGACGCATCGAGCGGTGCGACGTCGATGGCAGCGACCGAGCCATCGCTCCCGGCTACCGCCTGGTAAGGTCCATGAGCACGCAATATCATCGTGCCGAGCGCGGCGCAGGCATCGCCCGTTTCGAGAGGTTCCGTAGCCGGGCGCAGATCGACGATGGCAGCCACGCGCACTCCCTGCGAGTGCAAGTCTAGACAGCGTTCGTAGGCTTCCGTATTGGCGCCGATGATCACCACACGGCGGCCGGGGGTGACCCGGTAGCGCCACACCAGACGCCACGCGCCGTCTGCCAGCATCACGCCCGGCAGATCATTGTTGCGAAATACCGCCGGCTGTTCGATGACGCCGGTGGCGAAGATCACGGCCTTGGCGCGCATCTTCGTCAGCCGGCTTGCGTCGGCGAGCGCCACCCAATGATCCGCGTAATAGGCGGCGGCGACCGTCGCCCTGAATACCGTGATGGCCGGAGAATCGCTCACGGCCTGGATGAGCGACTGCGTCGCGGCATGCTCACCGTTCGTCAAGCCGATGCCGCCGCCGCCGAGGCGAAACGCTTCGTCGACCAATGCAACTTGCGCACCGGCCCGCGCGGCCTCGAGGGCTGCCGACAGACCGCTCATGCCCCCGCCGATGACCAGTACGTCACAAAAATCATAGCGTTTCGCCGTCGTCAGACGCGGCGCATCGAGCGCGACGCTGCCGAGTCCCGTCAGAGTGCGGAACATGCGCTCCCAGCGCGGGAACAGTCGCTTCGAATGAAACGCCTTGTAATAAAATCCCACCGGTAACCAGCGCGCGAACCTATCGAGAATTCGCGCCTTGTCGCCGACGAGTCCGCCGAACGTATTGACGGCCGACACCCGCATTCCATCGCGCAGCGGCGTGACGTCGCCACGGACGTTCGGCACGCCGTCGACCTGGAATAGCGCATTGCTGTCATGATTCGCGTACGACAGCAGGTGGCGCCGCCGATGATATTTGAAGCTGCGCGCCACATAGGGCACCCCGGCGGCCGCCAACGCCGATGAGATCGTATCGCCGCGGTAGCCGCGATAGGGCGTGCCCTCGAACGTGAACGACAGCGCGACCGACCGGTCGATCCACTCGTCCTGATGCCGATCGAGACGGGACATCATGGCACGGCACCCGGCAGTCCGTGCCGGACCGCCTCGGCCGGAAACGAACCCAGTACGACGTCGCGCGCCGTGTCGCGCGACAAGATGAACCAGAAACCGGAGGCAATATGGCACCACCATTCGTATTTCACGCCCGGCGAACCCGAGCGATCGAACACATGGCTGCTCCACTCGGCATCGGTGCAGGTGTCGGGATCGGGACCCAGGCGGACCTCTCCGCCATAGGCGAACTCGGACACGGGGCGCGGCCCATTCAAGGGACACACGATGATCTTCATCAGTGACCCACCGATGCCGCGCCCTTCTCACCCGTGAGCTGGTAGCGCGCAAAGCGATCCATCGTGAACCCTTCGATCAACGGGTGATTGCGCCCGGTCGCCACGGTATGACTCATCGTCTTACCGCACACGGGTGTCGCCTTGAAGCCCCACGTGCCCCAGCCGGCGTCGAGAAAGAACCCCTCGACCGGCGTCACACCCATGATGGGTGCAAAATCGGGCGTCATGTCCGAGAGCCCCGCCCATTGCCGGTTGACTTTGACTTCGCTCAAGAACGGAAACATGTCGAGCATGTGCGAACTCAAGCCCTCGACGAAATCGAGTGTCGAGCGTGTCTGGTGCAGCTCATAAGGATCGAGCGACGCGCCCATGACGAGCTCGCCGCGTGCGGTCTGGGAGACATAAACATGCAGCGAGCCGGAGACGATGATGGGGTCGAGCCACGGCTTGACGGGCTCCGACACCATTGCCTGCAGAGGATGAATGTAGATGGGTGTGTGAAGATCGACCATGTCGAGCACGCGCGGCGTATATCCGGCCACCGCACACAGCACGCGGCTGGTCGCGATCGATCCGCGCGTGGTATCGACGCCCACCACCTTGCCGCCCTGGAGCCGTATCCCCGTGACCTCGGTTTGCTGATGAATTTCGACGCCCCGGCGGTCGGCGCCACGGCCGTAACCCCAGGCCACCGCATCATGCCGGGCGATGGCGCCAGGCTCGTGGAACAAAGCGCCGAGGATGGGTGCATGACCGCCGCACGTCATGTCGATCGACGGTATGCCGCGTTTCACGAAGGCCGCATCGACGGCCTCCGAACGCACGCCGAAGTGCTTGTTCACCTCCGCGCGCCACCGCATGGTGCGCATCGCCGAATCGGTGTGCGCAAGCGTGTAGTGTCCGCGCGTGGAATAAAACAGATTGAGATCAAAATCCTCGCCCAAGTCCTGCCAAAGTCGCACGCTTTCATCGTAGAACTTCACGCCCTCGGGCGTCAGGTAGTTCGAGCGGATGATCGTGGTGTTGCGGCCGGTATTGCCGCCGCCGATATAACCCTTCTCGAGCACGGCGACATTGCGGATGCCGTGATCCCGGGCAAGGTAATACGCACATGCCAAACCATGCCCCCCGGCGCCGATGATGACCACGTCATAACCGGGCTTCAGGGAGTCGTGATGCGCAAACATTCTCGGTTCCGGATGCTTGCGCGAGAAGCCGAAACGCAATAATCGATAGGGCATGCGGTTCTAAATCGAGAGGCGGCGGAGATTAGCGTTTAACAGCGCAGCGTTCATGTGCGAATATAAGCACGTTTTTTAACTGTGGAGCAAATTAATTTGCGCCTAGCGCAATGGAAAACATGACTCGGAACGGTGCTGCGGCGCGCGGCCGCGCCCTGCCCCGTCCCGCGCGCGACAGCCCGGCATTGGACCTGGGCCGGACCGCGCGGCGCTTTCGCGAGAGCCAACATCTGACCCTCGCGGACGTCGCCGGCCGGGCCCGAATCAGCAGTGCCATGCTGAGTCGCCTGGAAACGGGCCGCGTCTCGCCTAGTCTGGAAACCATCGTCGCGCTGGCGCAGGCCTTGGGGGTGACCGCCGCCGCCCTGATGCAGACGGTGGGCGCCGATGAGGATGGCGGTGCCCAATTGATCCGGGCAGGCGAGGGCCTCGAGATCGTCCGCAGCGGCACACGCCGCGGCCATACGTATCACCTGTTGGCCGCGCAGCGCGGGCCGCGCAAGGTGTTCGAGCCGTTTCTGGTGACGCTGAACGACCGCAGCGAACTATTCCCGGGCTTTCAGCACCCTGGCGTCGAGTTCTTGCACGTGCTGTCGGGCGTCCTGCAATACCGCCATGGCCGGCATAGTTACCTGCTGAAACCCGGCGACACGCTGACCTTCCGCGGCGACGTCGCCCACGGACCCGAGCGACTCGACAAAATTCCCATCCGCATGCTGTCGCTCATCATCTATGCGCGCGAAGAGGATTGAGCGCTCGGCTCACAGCGGATGGAAGATGCTGGAAGCGCACGTTTGGCGTGACTTCGTCGCGGTAACCTTCAGTGTGGCCGTGCTCGGCATCGGCGTCGGCAGCACGTTGCCGCTCACCGCGCTGGTATTGACCGCACGCGGATTCGCTCCGGACATCGTCGGCTGGATGGTTGCCGCACTGGCGCTCGGCGGTATCGCGGGAGTTCTCGGCGCGCCGGCGGCGACGCTGCGATTCGGGCGACGGCGGGTCATGCTCTGTTGCGTGGTCACGGCGGCCGGATCGGTGATTGCGCTCGACTGCGTCGATGATTTGTCGAGTTGGGCTGCGCTGCGCGCGCTGTTCGGCGCCGCGATGGCACCCCTGTTCGTGCTCGGTGAGGCGTGGATCAACACCTTGCCGGGCGATGCGGTGCGCGGGCGCGTCGTGGCCATCTACACCACCAGTTTCACGCTGTGCCAGGTCGCGGGTCCGGCGCTGACCAACGCCGTCATCCAGCTTCCCGATCGCGCTTTCCTGCTCTGCGGCAGCGTGTTTCTGCTCGGTATCCCGGGCATTGCGCTGGCCCGTGATACGGCTGCGACGCCGACCGCGTCGGCGTCGGACAAAGACGCCGCCGCTTCGTGGCTCACCATCATACGCATTGCCCCGGCCATCATCGCCGGCGCAGGGTTGTTTGCCGCCTTCGACAACATCATGCTGAGCTTCCTGCCGCTGTTCGTGCTCGATCATGGGTTGAGTCAAAGCCGAGCACTCACCGCCGTGGTCATCGTTTTCGCCGGCGATGCCACGTTGCAATTCGCCGCTGGCTATCTCGCCGATCGATTCGGACGGGCGCGCGTGCAGCGTTGGAGCGGTGCAGCCATCGCGGTTTTGCTGCCGCTGCTGCCCGCGATGATCGCGGTGCCGGGCCTGTGGGAGGTGTATCTGTACACGCTGGGTGGCGTGGCCGGGTCGGTATATACCCTGTCTCTGGTCGCCAGCGGCGAACGCTTCAGCGGGGCCGCTCTGTTGCGCGCTTCGGGCCTGATCGCACTGACCTGGAATGTCGCGAGCAGCGTGGGCCCCGCCGCCACGGGCATGGCCATGCGCTTCTATGGCAGCGACGCGATGACGATTGTATTGTGGTTCATGGCGTTGGGCTTCGTCCTGGCGACCCGCGCCGAACCGCGCGCGTCGTGACAACGCGCGTCGTGACAAGAAGTGCCGCGATGACGGTTTGCCGTGGAGATACCGCTCGGCACCGGGTTTCGATAAGCTCTTCGCGCCCCGTACCCGCCACCGGAGACCGTGTCTTGCTCAGAAAATCGATGCCGTTGCCCGTCGTGATTCACCATTCCTGCCTGCTAGCCAGCGTCGCTTGGCTCCTCTGCGGAGGCGTCGCGCTGGCCGCACCGGCCGGCGTTGGCGCGACCTCGGCCACGGCTGTGGCCACTGCCGCGGCTGCGTCCCCGGCGGCCGTGGATGAGGCTCGTCTCCAACACGCAGACTCTGAACCACAGAACTGGTTCACCGGCGGTCGCGATCAAGGGGGAACCTATTACTCGCCGTTGAGCTCGATCGACGCATCGAATGTCAAGGATCTGGGATACGCGTGGACCTACGATTTGGGCACTCCGATGCGTGGCCAGGAAGCGACGCCCATCGTCGTCGATGGCGTCATGTATACGTCCGGCA
>Ga0116230_10002557_pt1 | contig 17533 bp, 16 predicted proteins | sample S1TSphfallax_3_FD_88678 | JGI IMG/M metagenome (GOLD analysis project Ga0116230, IMG submission 88678) | Host-associated microbial communities from peat moss isolated from Minnesota, USA - S1T2_Fd - Sphagnum fallax MG | ecosystem: Host-associated > Plants > Peat moss > Unclassified | place...
CGAGCAGCTCGTGGACCAGACCGCCAAGCAGGTCGGCTCACCCGTGAACGTCGTCGGCTTCGCCCGCTTGGCCCTGGGCGAAGGCGTCGAAAAAGAAACCGGCGACTTCGCCGCCGAAGTCGCAGCCCTCACCAACGCCTGACGTTGCAATTCTCCTCCCTCGCGCAGCGGGGGAGGGGGGGGCCGGAACGGGGTGGAGGGGGAAGCAGCGGCACGATCGGCGGGCTTAACGCTCGTCATGCGACGCGATCGCCTCTTCAAGAACGGCATTGATCGGCGCCTGCCATCCTCTGCCGCTCTATCGAAAATAACGCACCCTCGTGGGGCTGAGGCGCGTCGATACGGCCAGCTTCGGCCTGGCAAAGCGTGGGCGGCCGCGCGACTTGGGAAAGGCGAGGCGCTCCACCACGGATAGAGCCTTGAGCCCAGACGCCCGCGCAAAAGTCCTGGGCCGTCCATTCAGGGTTAGCGGGGTCGGTCAGGTCCTCTTTTGAGGGCATAGCGTCGAACCCCCTTCATATGGGCGCGTCGCAAACTGATAGCCCACGCCGGTCGCCCCGGATCGCATAGGTAAGCAGTCGGCCCCGCGCGGATACGAAACGCGGCCGCTCAAATGCATTAAGACGGCTGTAATCAATATTAAATTGTAAATTTTTTGTCCTGATAGCAGCTTGAAGTATCCAGCCCAATTAAATATCCAGATGGCAGTTATTGAAGTTTTTGATGACACGCGACAAACCGGGACTTTAGATGTCTGAATCGACATTCAACCAACTGCCTTATACGGTCCGGAAGAACACGGGATTTGGTGGCTGGCAAACGCTGCTAGGTGTCGTCTTTGCGGTTATCTATGCCTCGCAGGATTTTATAAACAGACCGGGCCCCCTGAACGAAAAAGCCCCGACACTCATCTTGCCGGCAATGATCCTGGCCGTCTCTGCCTTCCTGTTCGTGGTCTTAAGAAATCCGACCCAGCTGACAATCGACCAGAGTGGCGTTGGCTATGTGAGCCGGCGGCTGCGGTATCTTATTGCGTGGGCGGACATCACAGGCGTCACGACCCTGAACAAGGCGAGTCGTATCGAAATCAAAGGCGCGGCGGCGGGTGAGGGTGTCTTGCTTCCTGGAACCCTTGGCGGCGATTCAAAAAGGCTATCCGCGCTGTTGCAAGAGGGCCTCGCACGCTGGGGCGCGGGCGGCGCTGTTTCCGTCACCTCGCACAGTGAGGTTTCTGGCGATGTGGGTAATGTCGCGGCGATCAAATTGATGCGCCAGATGCTGTTGGGCTTCACGGCTCTCGGCGGGGCGATTATCGTCGGGCTTGGCGTTTTCGCCGTCAGCCACGCCTTGCGAGACCAATATCTTCATGACCATGGCGTACGCGCCGACGCAGAGGTCGTCCGAATCTACAATTCATCATGCGACCGACACGGGTGTGCGAAACGGGTCTACTACGCGTACCGTAGCACCGACGGTCGCACTTTCCATGGCGATCAGTACTTGACCACAGATAGACATCTGGACGATCCAGATTACAATTACGTCAAGTCTCATCCGACGATCCCTGTCGCTTTTGACCCTGCTAAACCGTCGGTCTCGGAGCTAAATATTCAGGACAGTGTATTCACCGACAAGAATTATATCGACGGAGCTTTGTGGCGATGGGGAATCGTATCGATCATCATCGCCGGGATTTTCTCCCTCATCTGCGTACCCTTGGCTCTAGGGCTACGAGGCGCCTCACGCGCGACGGCCTAGCCAGCCTGCTCGCGTGAAAGCGAGCTCATAATCTCCGGGACGATCCGTCGCTCCGCCCCACACCTCTCGACTCATGCGATCATCCGGCTACAGGAAGCCGCGCATCTGACCTGAGGATCGACCACGCCCGATGACATCCGACCCGCCTTATCGCCGCATCCTCCTTAAGGTGTCGGGCGAGGTGCTCATGGGGGACGCGCCCTTCGGCATTGATATGGCGACCCTCGACCATGTGGCGGAGGATATCGCCGCCGTGGTCGCCGCGGGGTTCGAGCTTTGTCTCGTCGTCGGCGGGGGCAACATCTTTCGCGGAGTCCAGGTCGCGGGACGAGGCATGGAGCGGGCCAGCGCCGACTATATGGGCATGCTCGCCACGGTTATGAACGCCCTGGCGGTGCAGAGCGCCCTTGAGCGTCAGGGGGTGGATACGCGCGTGCAGTCGGCGATCCCCATGGACGCGATTTGCGAGCCCTATATCCGCCGCCGCGCTCTTCGCCACCTGGAGAAGGGGCGGGTGGTCATCTTCGCCGCGGGCCTTGGCGCGCCCTATTTTACCACCGACACCCCGGCGGCTCTGCGGGCGGCGGAGATGGGCTGCGACGCCCTCTTTAAAGGAACAAGCGTCGATGGCGTCTATACCGCGGATCCCAAAACCGACCCGAAGGCCGAGCGTTATGGCCAGATCACCTATCAGGAGGTTCTGGCGAAAAACCTGCGGGTCATGGACGGCTCGGCGATCACGCTGGCTCGCGACAACCATATTCCCATCGTGGTGTTTTCGATCCGCGGAAGAGGCAATCTACTAAAGGTGCTGCAAGGCGAAGGCGTGCACACGACCATCAAGGACCTATAAGCTGGGCCCCATTCGCCCAGAAGATGTCGAAGAGGACGCAACGCTCATGGCCACGGCCGAAAAACCGCAGATCGCGCGTTATCGAGAACGGATGGATAAGGCCGTCACTGCTCTGAAGGAGGAGTTCGGCTCCCTTCGCACGGGCCGCGCCAACGCCTCGTTGCTCGATCAGATCGTCGTCGAGGCCTATGGCTCGCGCATGCCCATATCCCAGGTGGGCGCCATCTCGGTGCCCGAGCCGCGGTCGATCACCGTGAGCGTCTGGGACAAGGGTCTCGTGATCTCGGTGGAAAAGGCGATCCGAAACGCCGGCCTTGGCCTCAATCCTGTCACTGAAGGCCAGAATCTCCGCGTTCCGATTCCCCCCCTGACCGAGGAACGACGCCGCGATCTGGCCAAGTTGGCCGGAAAATATGCCGAGCAACAGCGCGTCGCCGTCCGCAATGTTCGGCGTGAAGCGATGGACGATCTGAAGAAGGCGGAGAAGGACGCGGTCATCAGCCAGGACGAGCAGAAGAAGCTCGAGGCCGAGGTCCAGAAGGCCACGGACGAGGCGATCCGGCGGGTCGACGAGGCCTTGAAAACGAAAGAACAAGAGATCATGCAGGTCTGATCGGGGGTAAGGATCAGACATGTCGCCGCTGAGCGGGATGAATCACGCGTCAGGTGACCCCGCGGCCCCGCTACATCAGGGCCTGCATGTGGCGATCATCATGGACGGCAATGGGCGCTGGGCGACGGCCCGGGGCATGCCGCGCGCCCTCGGCCACCGTGAAGGTGTCGCCGCGCTGCGCCGGACCATCGAGGGGGCAGCCGCTCTCGGCGTCCATCGCCTGACGGTCTTCGGGTTTTCCACAGAAAACTGGCGCCGGCCCAAGCGCGAGGTCATGGAGCTGATGGGCCTTCTGCGGGCCTATTTTCAGAGTGACCTCAAGCGTCTGGAGCGGCGCGGCGTCAAGGTGCGCGTTCTCGGGCGCCGCACGGGCCTGGAGAGCGATGTTCTCCAGATGATCGAGGCCGCCGAGACCCAGACAGCCGCCAACGATAGCTTCCATCTCCAGGTCGCCTTCAACTACGGCGGCCGGGCGGACATTGTCGACGCCGCGCGCGCCTTCGCGGAGGCCGTGGAGCGCGGCGAGGCCAAGGCCCGGGACCTGAATGAGGCGCTATTTGAAGCCCATCTCTCCACCGCGCCTATCCCCGCGCCGGATCTCATTATCCGCACCAGCGGCGAGCAGAGGCTCTCCAACTTCCTGCTCTGGGAATGCGCCTATGCCGAGCTGATTTTCCAGGACGTCTATTGGCCGGACTATGGGCCCGAACATCTGCGGGCGGCCATAGACGCTTACCGGTCGCGCCAAAGGCGATATGGCGGTCTCGTACACGAAGACATTCTTGCCGCCAGTTGACGTCCCAGGGCCCCCGCTTCCGGAGACGCCGCCCGTGATGTCTCCAGGCTTCAATTGGACCAATGTCGCGGTCCGCGCCGCTTCGGCCCTGGTCCTGGGTGGGGGCGCCCTCATTTCAGTCTGGGTTTTCCCCTTGGGCCCGCCGATCTGGCGCGCGCCGTTCCTGGTTCTGATTGCGGTTGGCGGCGTTTTGCTTTCCCTCGAATGGTCGGCCATGGCCACACCACGCGCGAGCGCCTCCGCCACGCTGGTGACGGGTATGTCTGTCCTGGCGGTCATTCTGTCCGCCTTTGGCGGGTATTACGGCGCGGCCTGGGCGTTCGTCTTGTTGGGCGCGGCCTTGGCGGCAGCGGCGGCGGGGCGCGCCGGAGATCTGGCTCGGGACGGCGCATATGGGGTCCTTTATATAGCCCCCGCCTGCCTGGTCCTGGTCTGGCTCATCGAGTCACCCCAGGGGCGAGGCTGGACGCTCATGCTCTTCGCCTGCACCTGGGCGGCGGATATTCTGGCCTATGTGGCTGGCAATCTGCTTGGGGGCCCAAGACTCTGGCCCCGCTTTTCCCCGAACAAGACCTGGGCGGGGTTTTTTGGCGGCCTGGCCGGCGCCACCGCCGCGGCCGTGGCCATGGCCGCCCTTTTCATGCGCTTGTCGCTTGCAGGCGCGGCCTTGATCGGCTTTCTCGGCGGCCTCGCCACCATGGGCGGCGATCTTTGGGAGTCGATGTTGAAGCGACGGTTTGGCGTCAAGGATTCGGGGGACCTCATTCCGGGTCACGGGGGGCTCATGGACCGGGTCGACGGAATGATGTTCGCGGTCATGGTCTTCGCGGTGGCGCGACTGGTCGTGCGTTTTGGATGGGCTCACTGATGGCGCCGCGTACGGTGGTTGTTCTGGGATCCACCGGCTCGGTGGGCGCCAACACCCTCGACCTTATGTCCCATGCCGAAGAGGAGGTCAGGCTTCTCGCCCTGACGGCCGGCCGCAATGTGGAACTCCTCAGCGCCCAGGCCCTGCACTGGCGTCCCGATGTCGCCATCATCGAGGATGAGGCGGCCCTCCCGGAATTGCGGGACCGTCTGGCCGGGAGCGGCGTGGAGGCCGCCGCGGGCCGGGACGCCATCATCGCGGCGGCGGGGCAGGGGGCCGATTGGGTGATGTCGGCCATTGTGGGGGCCGCCGGCCTCGCCCCCACGCTCGCGGCGGCGAAGAGCGGGGCTGTCATCGGCCTCGCCAATAAAGAAAGCCTGGTCTGCGCGGGCCCCGCCCTCCTGGCGATATCGAGAGCCGCTGGGGGCCAGGTGATTCCGGTGGATTCCGAGCACTCGGCGATATTTCAGGTGTTCGCGCCGGAGGATCGGGCCCGGATCAAACGCTTGATCCTCACCGCCTCGGGCGGTCCTTTTCGTCAATGGTCGGTGGAGGCCATGGGAGGGGCGACCTGTGAGCAAGCCGTGGCCCATCCCAATTGGAGCATGGGAGCCAAGATCTCCGTCGACTCCGCCACCATGATGAACAAGGGCCTTGAGATGATCGAGGCGGCCTATCTCTTCGGCATGGCCTCCGATCAGATCGATGTGATCGTCCATCCCCAGTCGGTCATTCACAGCCTGGTGGAATATGCCGATGGCTCGACCCTGGCCCAGCTCGGGCCGCCTGACATGCGTACGCCCATCGCCTGCGCCTGGTCATGGCCACGGCGCATGAGGTGGCCGGCGCCGGGCCTCGACCTCGCGGCGGTGGGTCAGTTGACTTTCGAAGAACCGGACAGCGAGCGGTTTCCCGCCCTGAAGATCGCCAGGTTCGCCCTGGAGGCGGGGCCGGGGGCGTCGGCGGCGATGAATGCCGCCAATGAAATCGCGGTCCATGCATTCCTGGGGCGCCGGCTGGGATTTCTGGACATCGCGGCCGTCGTCTCCCATACCCTCGATCAATTGAATGATCGTGGCGAACTCGCCACGGGAACGGACGACGAAGCCGTGGAATGGGCGATGGCGATCGATTCGTCGGCCCGCCGCATCGCCGCCCAAGTCCTGTCGCGATTTGAGCGCATGGGATGAACGCCAACTTTGCGCGGAGCGCCTAACAGACGATGACGGCCATTCTGCACACCGCGCTGATCTCCCTTCTGCCCTTCGTGGTGATGATCAGTCTGATCGTCACGATCCACGAGCTGGGCCATTTCCTCACCGCCAAGGCCTGCGGCGTGGCGATTGATCGATTCTCACTCGGGTTCGGCGCCGGCCTGATGAAGTGGCGCGATCGGTCCGGCGTCGAATGGCGAATCGGTTGGATCCCCTTGGGCGGCTATGTGAAATTCGCCGGCGACGAGAACGCGGCCAGCGTTCCGGACCAGAATGATCTCAAGGCTCTGCGCGCCGATATCATCGCGCGTGAGGGGCCGGGGGCGGAGCGGAAATATCTGGCCTTCAAGCCGCTCTGGCAGAGGGCGCTCATCGTCGTGGCGGGGCCCGCGGCGAATTTCCTTCTCGCGTCGGTGATCTTCGCGGGCTTCTTCATGTATTTCGGTCAAGCGACCACGGCTCCCGTCGTGAAAGAGGTGATTGCCGCTGAGGCCGGGGCCCGCGCGGGGATTGAGGCGGGTGATCGTATTGTCGCGGTGGACGGTAGGCCCGTGGCGTCCTTCGAACAGCTGCAATTTTACGTCCAGTATCGGGGCGGCGTCCCCATCGACATCTCGATCGTGCGGCAGGGCCAGCCGATTAATCTTCGCGTTCGGCCCGATATTGTGCATGAACCCAGCGCCTTTGGCGGGGATGAGGTCGTGGGGCGCCTCGGTCTTTTGGCGACGCCCTCAGGGATGCGGCCTGTGGGTCCGATTCGCGCCGTGGGGCTTGGCGTGAGCCAGACCTACCAGGTATCGGCCACAACGCTCTTCTATCTGGGACGCATCGTCACCGGTCAGGTGGGGGCCGATCAGCTCCACAGCGTCGTGGGCATGGTCCACGCCTCGGGCGCGATCACTCAGCAGGCCTTGACCGCCGCCCATACGTCCGGGGTCAGCTGGGTCTATGCGGAGGTCTTCTTTCTGAGTCAGTTGGCGGCGGTTATGAGCGTCAGCATTGGCCTCCTAAATCTGCTCCCCATACCCACCCTTGATGGCGGCCATCTGCTGTTTTTTGCCTATGAGTGGATGGCGCGACGCCCGGCCGCGGCGAAGGTTCAGGCGGCGGGATATCGCGCGGGACTTGCTTTGCTGGTCGGATTGATGTTGTTCGCCACCTGGAACGATGTCGAGCGGCTTCGCCTGTTCCGGGTCTTCGGCACTTTATTTTCCTAGGGCGAAACCCACAGTATGGCTGAACCGAAGACAGGCCGATGCGCTTCCGGCGCCATGCTCGCGGCATCGCGACTTGCGGCTATCCTTTTAGGATCCACGTCGATCCTTCCGGTCCTGGCGCACGCCCAGGTGCTTCCGGCGACCTTGCCCGCGCAGCAGCCCGCCGCCGCTCCGGCCCAGGCGCCGTCCGCGGCGCCCGCGAGAGGGGTCTCCGGTGTCGTGCAGCATATCACCCTCCAGGGTAATGAGCGCATCGACCCCGAAACCATCCTTTCCTATTTGCCTATCCATACGGGCGAGACCGTGGATCCGCCAAAGCTGGATCAGGCGCTCAAGGCGCTCTACGCCACCGATCTGTTCTCGGACGTGAAGGTCGATCTTCAGGATGACGGCAATCTGGTCGTCCAGGTGGTGGAGAACCCGATCGTCAATCAGGTGACATTCGAGGGCAATTCGAACATCAAAACCGACAAGCTGCAGGATGAGATCCAGGTTCGCCCGCGCGGGGTTTTCACCAAGACCAAGGTTGAGGAGGACGTCAGCCGGATCATCGAGCTTTATCGCCGCGAGGGCCGCATCTCGGCCACGGTGACACCCAAGATCGTTCAGCTTCCCCAGCGACGCGTGGATCTAATCTTCGAGATCAAGGAAGGCCCCAAGAGCGGCATTATCCAGGTGAATTTTCTCGGCAATTCGAAGTTCTCCAACGCCGAGTTGAGCGGCGTCATCGTCACCAAGGCCAGCGCTTGGTACAAATTCTTCTCATCAAACGACAATTACGATCCTGATCGGGTCGAATATGACCGCGAACAGCTGCGGAAATTCTATCGCAATCGCGGCTTCTACGACTTCCGGATCATCTCCTCGGTCGCCGAACTGGATTTGCAGCGCAACGGCTTCGCGGTCACCTATGCCCTCTCCGAAGGCGCCATGTACCGTTTTGGCAAGGTCACGGTGCATGCCGAGTTGAAGAAGCTCAATCCCGACATTCTGCGCCAGTTTCTCCCCATCAAATCGGGCCAGGTCTATTCCGACGACAAGATCGAAAAGGCGACCGACTCCATCACCTTCGCCGCCGGCGCCGCCGGTTACGCCTTCGTCGATGTTCGCCCGCGCTACACGGCCAATACCCGCACCCACACCGTGGACGTCACCTTCGACGTGAAGGAGGGCCCCCGCGTTTATATCGGGCGCATCGACGTCGTCGGGAACACGCAGACCCTGGACTATGTGATCCGCCGGGAGATGATCGTTCAGGAGGGCGACGCCTATAACCGCGCCCTGGTGGATCGCTCCAAGCAGCAGATCCGCAACCTGGGCTTCTTCAAGGACGTGGATATCACCAATGTGCCCGGCTCGGCTCCGGACAAGACCGACCTTCTGGTCAAAGTGACAGAGCAGCCCACTGGCCAGCTCTCGTTCAGCGTGGGCTACAGCTCGGTCGATCAGGTCGTGGCCAATATCGGCGTGACCCAATCCAACTTCCGCGGGCGCGGCGAAAATCTCGCGGCCACGGTGTCCGCAGGTTACCTTCAGCAGGTCATCGACCTGTCATTCACAGAGCCCCATTGGCTGAACCGGAACATGTCGGCCGGCTATGACATCTTTGCGAATCGCTACGACTTCAGTCAATATACGGACTATATCTCCACGTCCCTTGGCGCCAAGGCCCATGTGGCCTTCCCGCTGGCGCGTAACGCACTGCTGAGCCTCAACTACCAAATCAAGACAGAGAATATCGGCATCAATCCGCAACTTTGTATTCCGGGCCAAGAGACAGTTTCCATCGCGCTCTGCTCCGAAGGCGGGTCCTACCTCACCTCGTCCATCGGCTATAACCTCGGCTATGACGCGCGGAACGACACCCGCAATCCAACCCGGGGTTATTATATCAGCGTGGCGCAGGATATCGCCGGTTTCGGCGGCACGGTGCACTATGTGAAGTCGCAGATCAGTGACGGGGTCTATTACGGCTTTACGAGGAACTTCGTCCTCAGCTTCACCAGCAATGTGAAATATATCGACGGCTGGAATGGAGACTCCATTCGAATCGGCGACCGCTTCTATGAAGGCGGCGATACATTCCGGGGCTTCCAGATCGCCGGTGTCGGCCCCCGCGATGTCTATTACCAGGACGCCCTGGGCGGCAAGCTGTCCGCGGTCGGCAGCGTTGAACAGACTTTCCCCAATGGTTTGCCAGAGCAGTATGGTATCCACACGCTTCTTTTCGCGGATATCGGCACGGTGGGACTCCTCGATCGGGCCGACAAGATCAATCCGGACACCAATCTGCCCCTGCCGAATATCGTCGACAATCTCGCCCTTCGCGCGTCCGCGGGTATAAGCGTCTTCTGGAAGTCCCCCCTGGGGCCCTTGCGGTTCGATTTCTCGCAGATCATCCACAAGGAATATTACGACCAGACGCTTCTTTTTAACTTCTCCACATCCACAAGGTTCAACTAGGAAATCCATGACATCTCATCTCAAAACCCTGGCTTTCGCCACAGCCGCCGCTATCGGCGCTGCGAGCGTGGCCAATGCCCAGGCGCCGGCCGCCGCGGCGACGCCAGAGCCCGCTATCGCCCAAGGCCCCGTCATTCCGGGCGTCTGTATCCTGTCGGTGGACCGCGCCATCGCCCAATCGACGGTGGGCCAGTATGTCCGCACGCGCCTCCAGCAACTCGCCCAGGTGGTCAGCGCCGAACTGCAGCCCGAAGACGCCTCCTTGAACACGGACGTCAAGGCGTTTCAGGCCAAGCGAGCGACCCTCGACGCCACAAGCGCCCAGACCCAGGGCCAGGCCCTGCAGGCGCGCGCCACGGCCTTCCAGCAAAAATATGAGCTTCGCCAACGCGAAATGCAGGCGACCCAGGAAAAGGCGATTAACCGGGTGGCTCAGGAACTGGATCCGATTGCCCAGCAGATCTATCAGCAACGCCGTTGCAGCTTGCTCATCAACCGCCAGGGCATTCTCCTCGCCAATCCCGATATGGACATCACCGCCTCGGCGATCACCGCTTTGAACGCAAAGATTCAGCAGTTCCCCTTTGACCGGGAACACCTGGATACCGCGCCCGTTCCGGCGCGCTGATCGGCGGTCTGACGGCGCACATGGCGGATCCCATTTCGGGGGCCCGCGCCTTCCCGGACTCGCGCTTCTATGAGTGCGGGCCTCCGTTGTCCCTGGCGGACCTGGCTGAATGGGTCGGGTCCGCTTTGGCGCCGGGCGCTCCGCGTGAGCGGATGTTCGTTGGCCTCGAGTCGCTAAAGCGCGCCGGACCGGGCAGCGTCTCATTCTGCGCCGGTCGTGACTATCTGGCTGATCTTGGCGCAACGAAAGCGGGCGCATGTCTCGTTCCCGCCGCTCTCGCGGGCCAGGTCCCGGAGGCGACCGTGGCTCTTGTTACGCCCCAGCCCCACGCCGCTCTCGCGCTCCTGGCGGATTACTTCCATAAACCCCGCCAGATCAAACCCGATGCCGCGGCGGTACACCCCTCCGCGCGCCTTGAGGCCGGGGTGGTGATCGCCCCTGGGGCGGTGGTCGGCGAGGGGGCGATGATCGGGGCTGGGACCCGCATCGGCGCGGGCGCGGTCATCGGGCCGGGAGTCGCCATTGGCCGCGGCGCGCTTGTGGGGCCGAGGGCCGTCATCGGCTTCGCCCTGATTGGCGACCGGGTGCGCATCCACGCCGGCGCGGTGATTGGCGAGCCGGGGTTTGGTGCGGCGCCTGGCCCCACTGGCATTCTGGACGTGCCGCAGCTGGGCCGGGTGATCCTGCAGGACGGCGTGACGGTGGGCGCCAATTCCTGTATCGACCGCGGCGCCTTTGAAGACACCGTGGTGGGGGAGAATACCAAGATCGATAATCTGGTTCAGATCGCCCACAATGTGGTTATTGGGCGCAACTGTCTGCTGGCCGCCTTTACCGGCATTTCAGGCAGCACTGTGGTGGGCGATGGCGCGGTCTTTGGCGGACGGGCGGGTATCTCCGACCACATCGTGATCGGAGCGGGCGCGCGGATCGCCGCGGCTGCAGGGGTCATGAAGGATGTGCCGGCCGGGGAAAGTTGGGGCGGGTCTCCCGCCAGACCGGTCAAGCTTTGGCTGCGGGAGTCGGCGTTGATCGCGAGACTTGCGCGCCGTCGTTCGGGGGGCGGAGAATGAGCGAAGCAGAGGCTCCCGCCGATCTGGCCCCAAATCCGGCGATAGACATCAATGAGATCATGCGCCGGATTCCCCATCGGCCGCCGTTTCTTCTGGTGGACCGGGCCGAGAACTATGTGCCGAACAAGTCCCTGACCGGCATCAAGTGCGTGACAACCAATGAGCCCTTTTTCGTGGGGCATTTTCCCGGTGCGCCGGTCATGCCGGGCGTCCTGATCGTGGAAGCCCTGGCTCAGACGGGCGCGCTTCTGATGTCGAAATCCTGGGAGGTGAATCCCGAGGGCAAGATCATCCTCTTCATGTCGGTGGATAATTGCCGGTTTCGCACGCCCGTGCGCCCGGGCGATGTTCTGCGCCTGGAGGTCGAGGTCATGCGGGCTCGCACCGACGTCGTGAAATTCAGCGGCAAGGGCATGGTGGGGGACAAGGTCGCGGCTCAGGCGGAGTTCGCCGCCATGCTCGTTGATGCGCCCAAATGACCTGCATCCACCCCACCGCCATTATCCATGGCGGGGCGAGCCTGGGAGCCGGCGTCGAAATCGGCCCCTATTGCGTCGTGGGCGGGGCGGTAAGCCTGGGAGATCGCACGCGCCTGGCCTCTCACGTGGTGTTGGAGGGCCATACGGCGATCGGCGAGGATTGCGTCATCCATCCCTTCGCCTGCCTCGGCGCCGCGCCGCAGCATTCCGGCCACAAGGGCGAGCCGACGCGCCTTGTTGTCGGCGATCGCAATATCATTCGCGAACATGTCACCATGCACTGCGGCACTGCCATGGGCCGAGGCGTCACCAAGGTGGGATCGGACGGCTTCTTCATGGCCGGCGCCCATATCGGCCATGACTGCATCGTCGGCGACCGCGTGACCATGGCCAATACCGCGACCCTGGGTGGCCATGTTCAGGTCGAGGACCATGTGATCATTGGGGGCCTCGCCGCCGCCCATCAGAACACCCGCATCGGCCGCCACGCCTTTGTGGGCGGTATGGCGGGGGTCAATCATGACGTGATCCCGTTCGGAAATGTCTGGGGCAACCATGCGCATCTCGAGGGGCTCAATCTTGTGGGCCTCAAACGCCGGGGCTTTTCCCGGGATGTCATCAACACCCTGCGCGCGGCCTATCGGATGCTGTTCGCCGAGGAAGGCACCTTTCAGGAGCGCGTGGAGGATACCGCCGCCGCCTATGGTCATTCCGAGGAAGTGATGGAAATCGTGGGCTTTATTCGCGCCGACGCCAGCCGGCCGCTGACCACGCCCCAACGCGAGGTGTAGAGCCGTGCGCAAGCTCGGCCTGATCGCCGGGGGTGGGGATCTTCCGGTCACACTGGCCACGCATTGTCGCCAGGTCGGCCGCCCGCTTTTCGTGATCCGCCTGGAAGGATTTGCCGGTCCCGAGCTTGCCGCTTTCGAGGGGGTGGGCGCGGGGCTCGCCGAGCTTGGCAAAGGCATCAGCGCCTTGCGCCGCGCCGACTGCGAGGCTGTGTGCTTCGCCGGCAAGGTCGAACGCCCCGATCTGGGGCGACTGAAACCAGACCTTCGGGGACTTCGGGCGCTGCCTGGCGCCATCGCGGCGGCGCGGCGCGGCGATGACGGGCTTCTGAGTTTTCTCCTGCGGGAATTCGAGGCCGAGGGTTTCGTGATCGAGGGCGCACATCAGGTCATGGCTGCCCTCACCATCCCCGCCGGCCACCTGGGTCGTCATGCGCCCACGCAGAGCCAGGCGGCCGATATGGCACGGGCCCTGGAGGCCGCGCGGGCCATCGGCCGGCTCGACGCGGGTCAGGGCGCCGTGGCCTGCGAAGGCTTGATCCTCGCCCTGGAAGCTCAGGAGGGCACGGACCTGATGCTCGAACGGGTAGCGAGTCTCCCGCGCGCCCTTCGCGGCGCCCCGGACGATCCCCGCGGCGTTCTCGCGAAGGCCTGCAAGCCAGGTCAGGAACTGCGCGTGGACCTGCCGACCATAGGGCCGCGAACCCTGCGTCTGGCGGCCGCCGCCGGTCTTTGCGGCATCGTTGGTGAAGCGGGACGCCTCTTGATTCTCGAGCGCCCGGAGACGGTCCGTCTCGCCGATGAGTTGGGTCTCTTCCTGTTCGGCGCGCCGCCCCCCGCCGCATGAGCGGGCCCTGTATTATGCTCGTCGCCGTCGAGCCCTCCGGCGATGCTTTAGGGGCGTCCCTCGCCGCCGCGCTTCGTGAGCGGCTGGGCCCCGAGACCCGCTTTGTCGGGGTCGGCGGCCCCGCCATGGCGGGGGAGGGGATCGTAAGCCCCTTCGACCCCTCCAGCATGGCTGTCGTCGGCGCCTTCAACGCCATCGCCGCGTGGCCCGAAGTTCGCGCCCGCGCCCAGCAGACCGCCGCCCTGGCCGCGCGGGAGCATCCCGATGTCGCGGTCCTGATCGACGCCTGGGGCTTCAATCTCCGGGTCGCGGCGCGGCTGCGCGAGGTGAATCCCACCTTACCTCTCGTGAAGTATGTCGCCCCGCAGGTCTGGGCCACCCGTCCCGGCCGGGCCCGGACCCTGGCGCGCCGCGTCGACCGCTTGCTCACCATCCACAGCTTCGACGCCCCCTATTTCGAGCGCGAGGGCCTCCCCACCACCTTCGTCGGCAATCCCGCCCTGCAACGAGACTTTTCGTCCGCGGATCCCGTGGGCCTGCGCCAGCGCCTGGGCCTCGCCCCCGATGCGCCGCTCCTCCTGGTCCTGCCGGGCAGTCGCGAGGGCGAGGTTCGCCGCCTCATGGGACCCTTCGGGGACGCCGCCGCGGCCGTCGTTGAGGCGCGGCCGGACGTGACCGTGGCTGTCGCCGCCGCGCCCGCTGTCGCGGCGCGGGTCAAAGCTCTAGCGGGCGCCTGGGCGCGTACGCCCCTGATTATCGAGGGTGATCAGGACCGTCTGTCCGCCATGTGCGCGGCGAACGTCGCCCTGGCTTGCAGCGGCACCGTAACAACGGAACTGGCCCTGGCGGGATGCCCGATGGTCGTCGCCTACAAGCTTGGCCCATTCAGCCACCTGGCGGCGCGGCTACTTTTGCGGACGCGCTATATCACGCTCTTGAACGTTGCCGCGGGCCGTTTCGTGGCCCCGGAGCGGATTCAGGGACAGTGTCGCGGCGATATTCTGGCGCGGGATTTATTAGCTGTGCTCATGACCACCGGCGCGCATTACGCCCAAATTTCGCAACAATCCGCTGCGCTTGAAATCATGCGGGGGGGGATTGCCGACCCCATCGGCGCGGCCGCCGACGCGGTTGTCGAGGTCCTAAAAGCTCAGCCGCGGGCTTCCAGCGGAACATAGTCCCGCGCCAGGGGACCGGTATAAAGTTGGCGCGGGCGACCAATCTTGCGCTGCGGATCCTCGAACATTTCCTTCCACTGGCTGATCCAGCCCGCAGTCCGCGCCAAGGCGAAAAGGGCGGTGAACATGGTGGTGGGAAAGCCCATCGCCTTCAGCGTAATGCCTGAATAGAAATCCACATTGGGAAACAGCTTGCGGTCGACGAAATAGGGATCGTTAAGAGCGATCTTCTCCAGCTCCATGGCGACCTTCAATAGCGGATCGTCCGAGTTGCCGATTTCGGCCAAGACCTCATGGCAGGTCTTCTGCATCACCGTGGCGCGGGGGTCATAGTTCTTATAAACCCGGTGCCCAAAGCCCATAAGCCGGTATTTGCGATCCTTAACACCCTGGATATATTCAGGAATTCGGTCAACCGTGCCAATTTCCTTGAGCATCATCAGGGCTTCTTCATTGGCCCCGCCGTGGCTGGGACCCCAGAGGCAGGCTATACCCGCGGCGATGCAGGCAAAGGGATTGGCGCCGGACGAGCCGGCCAGGCGCACTGTCGAGGTGGACGCATTCTGTTCGTGATCGGCGTGCAGGATGAATATCCGGTCCATGGCCCGGGTCAGGATCGGGTTTGATTTCCAGTCCTCGGCCGGCACGGAAAAGGACATACGCAGAAAGTTTTCGGCATAGGTCATGTCATTTCGCGGTGTCACAAAAGGCTGACCGACGGAATATTTGAACGCTCGGGCCGCGATCGTAGGCATCTTGGCGATGAGGCGATGGGCCGAGATCTTCCGCTGCTCGGGATCATCCACATTAATGCTGTCGTGATAGAAGGCCGAAAGAGCCCCCACCGCGCCGGTCATGATCGCCATGGGATGGGCGTCGGATCGGAAACCACCAAAAAACCGGTCGAACTGGGCGTGAATCATCGTGTGGTAGGTGATCGTCTTCTCGAAGTCGGCAAATTCATCGGCCGTGGGTAGCTCGCCATTCAGCAGGAGGTAGCAGACCTCAAGAAACGTCGAGTTTTCAGCCAGTTGCGCAATCGGATAGCCGCGGTGGAGCAGAACGCCCGCGTCGCCGTCGATATAGGTGATCTTGCTTTCGCAGGCCGCCGTGGACGTGAACCCAGGATCGAAGGTGAATATGTCGGCTTCAGCATAGAGCTTGCGCACATCGACCACCTTTGGGCCAGTGGTGCCATCGATCATGCCGAGGTCGAAACTCCGGTTGCCCAGGGTCAGGGTCGCGTGTTCGGCCATGACAAAGCTCCTTTGGGTCCTGCGAAGGGCCCAGGCGGCCGCTTCCCGGGAGCCTTATAGCGGCTCATCGCAACTGCGAAAGAGCGTCCGCGATTCGGCCAAGACTCTCTTCGCGGCCCAGCGCCGTCAGCGCGCTGGCGAGATCGGGCGCCGGAGCGCCACCGGAAAGAACTGCCCTCAGGGGCGCGCCGATTTTTCCCAGCCCCACGCCTTCGGCGGCGACGAATTCTCGCAAGCGCGCCAGGAGGGTTTCGGGCGTCCACTCGGCCTCGTCGCGCAGCGCGACGCTGAGGCGCTCCAAACGCCCGCGTGTTTCCGCATCCAGCATGGGGATGATTTTGGCGTCCAGGGTGAGGGGGCGGTGGGCCAGGACGAACGCGCAAAGATCTCGGAGTTCCAGAATGGTCTTGGCGCCGTCCTTCACCAGCGGGATGACGCTCAGCAGCTTCTCACGGTCGTCGGGTTCGTGGGCCCGGCCCTGCCGAACCATGGCCTCGGCCACAAGATCCGCCAGCCGGTGATCGTCCGCCAGCCGCAGATAGTGGTTGTTGACGTGATTGAGCTTGTTCCAGTCCAGGCGGGCCGGGGCGCTAACCACGTCCTTCACGTCAAACCAGGCAATGGCCTCGGCGTCGCTGAAGAGCTCATTGTCGCCGTGGCCCCAACCGAGGCGCGCCAGATAGTTGCGCATGGCTTCGGGCAGATAGCCCATGTCGGCGAATTCCCCGACGGCCTGGGCGCCATGGCGCTTGGAGAGCTTGGCGCCGTCCGGTCCGTGGATCATGGGCATGTGGGCGAACGCGGGGATGTCCCAACCCATGGCCTGGTAAATCAGGCTCTGGCGGGCGGCGTTGTTCAAGTGATCGTCGCCGCGAATGACGTGTGTGATCCCCATGTCGTGGTCGTCCGCCACGACCGCCAGATTATAGGTCGGCGCGCCGTCGGATCTGAGAAGGACGAGATCGTCCAGATCGCGGTTGCGAAATGTCACAGGGCCTTTGACCAGATCATTCACAACGGTCTCGCCATCGAGAGGGCCCTTGAAACGTACGGTGAAAGGGAGATTGGAGCCTGGCGCCGCGTCGCGATCGCGCCAGGGTGAGCGGATTGCGCGGCCCTCGGCGCGGGCCTTTTCGCGTTCAGCGGCCAGCTCCTCGACGGTCATGTAGCAGCGATAGGCGCGGCCCTTGGCGAGCAGGTCATGAACCACTTGGCGGTGCATATCAGCCCGCGCGAACTGGAAGACCGCCGGAGCGTCCGGCTCGAGGCCCAGCCACCCCAAACCGTCCAGGATCACCTGCACGGCAGCCTCGGTGGAGCGTTCGCGATCCGTATCCTCAATGCGCAAAAGGAAAGTTCCGCCGTGGTGGCGGGCGTATAGCCAATTGAACAAAGCCGTCCGAGCTGTGCCAATGTGCATGGAGCCGGTCGGAGATGGGGCGATACGTGTGACGACGGGGCGGTCGGAAGACGACATGGTTGGCCTATCTGGCGGGTTTGGC
>Ga0116230_10002558_pt1 | contig 17529 bp, 12 predicted proteins | sample S1TSphfallax_3_FD_88678 | JGI IMG/M metagenome (GOLD analysis project Ga0116230, IMG submission 88678) | Host-associated microbial communities from peat moss isolated from Minnesota, USA - S1T2_Fd - Sphagnum fallax MG | ecosystem: Host-associated > Plants > Peat moss > Unclassified | place...
AAAGTGGGAGTTGCCTTGGGAGTGTGAGAGTTCACTCCCTCACACTTTCTTACACTCCCGAGAGTATGTGATGTGACTCCTGGGCTTTCTCTTGGCCCGCACCCTTGCAACCCCTTGGCCTTGGTCGCAAGCTCAAAGCTAGGGTTGCGACACATTCCTTAGTTCACAACACTTTGGAGCGATAGAGGGGCGTGCTACAACTCCAAGATAGGGCTAGGAAGAATGATAAACATCAACTACTCACACAGACCTACACGAAACCAACATAAAGTGGTTAGTACATAGTTGGAGCACTTTTGGTGCTAGGACGAACCACGGGCAACTTGAACTCACAAGACTCACCACAACCAAGACTTAGGGGAAGCCACCACTTTCCCCCTTATAGTATACTATGTGCCTCTCCATGAGGCCCACATCCAAATAGCATTTTGTCCCGGGACTTTCAAGTGCAGACTCCCAAATGGGAGTCCCGAAATTCTCACAACTAGGCTCCTTCGACTTTAGGGGCCCATAACTTTGCGTGCAAACCTTCGATTGAGATGAGGTCTAAAGCAAAGTTGTAGCCATCGTCGAAAGCTTTCCAATGGTATGTTGCATGCCACCTCCACGCAAGTAAATCGGGTTAGTTATTGACTTTTAATGGTTAGGAGTCAAATTGCCCATTCAACTCACGACCCTCCTTTTGGCCATAACTTGTGTTTTAGATGTTCAGATGGGTCATTCGAACCCATTTTAGATGTTTTAATATCTTTCCAATGATAGAAACTATTTAATCCATTGAGTTTTGACCCCTGCAATTGCTCTCTGAACATTCGGGACTCCACTGGGACTCCAACTCCCAAAATGAAAGTTCCCTTGGGAGTGTGAAGGTCTATTCCCTCACTCTCTTACATTCCCAGGCTTTCCTTTTGGCCCGCAACCTTACAACCCCTTGCCTTGGTCGTGAGCCCAAGGTTAAGGTTGTGACACCTTCCATCCACCAATGTTTGTCCATCACTAATCATCCTTGTTGACATGTCATATTCTTCAAATCGTATGTACGATGTAAATACATATTCAATACCATATTCTTCAAATTATATGTACGTATTTTTTCAAGATTGTATATCTATTTTTTAAAATTAATACGTACATCTACATACTCTCGTATTAATTTTACATACATCTATGTATTTCGTATTAATACATACATTCATGCAATCTTATTAGTACATAAATATATAATTCTTTCTTCTTCTACTTCGTCATTTAACACTGGTGAAATTAAATTGAAAACTATTTAGGGTACATTTTCTTAAGCACTTCACATTTTTGTTTCCATTATGGTTGCATTTAATTACATAGGTTTTGTTAGAACTTTGTAGCTAATGTTTTATATTGCTATAAAATTTTGGGGCATGGGACAACACCATGACCTCGGATGATGAGAGCATTACCGCTCAACCAAAGCCAAGGGATACAAAATAACACACGATCATTTGAGCTAGTTTCTTTAAGCTCACAATCTTCACAATGGTACCATCAAGTGTCTATAGTGCCACCATCATCGAGTACAACTCCTACTAGGAATTCAGTTCAGGTTATACTATATCAATGGTATATCAAAGTCCATTTGAAGGGGTTAATCAATGGGGTACGCTTGTTGCCGCACTAACTTTCACACCATCATTGTATATTCCATTGCAAGCCATTACCTTTACACCCACTTACACCATGGAAGTCAACGATTCCTTTGGAAGAATTGAGAAATTCAACGAAAGGCCATTTACCATTTCTTTAAGGGAATTCAAGGCAAATTTCTCAACTATGGTTTATGAATTGGAGCTCAAGTATGGCACTAATTACACCAAGGCGTTCGCATTCAAACAATTGGCCCGTCATGTGCACTATGAAACATTGGATGTCTACAAACAACATTCTTTGAGGATTTTGGGCGTCACCCAAATCCCCAATCCAACTTATGCCACAGCCATCATCACTGCCTCTCAAGCTACATTGCAAGCTACCATTGCACATCATGGGACTATGCCCAATAATCTAAATCCGGTACTTACTTCAATACATTTTTCTCTTCAATAATTCATTATTGATACCACAAACATTCCTCCCACCATCAATGCACTAGCTTTTGCTGATCAAATGGGGGAATCCTTTCGAATTCTTGAACTAGAATTTTCGATTAAAAGTTTTGAAAAAGTTTTGCAACTTGCCACCTTTTCTCGACAAAAGGATGAAACCCTCAAGATGTTTTACGCGAGGCTTCTCAAACTCAAAGGGGATACTCAGAGCATCAAAGACCTGGAAACTACCCATCAGTATTTTCATTGGTTGGAAGGTATTTTGACACTCCATGTGCAAGTTTTGCAACGAATTTTTTGCTGAATTTGGAGACTCGTACATTTTGCTAGATGTTTATAACAATTTTGAAAAGCTAAAACTAACTCATGCACACGATGAGGCCAGTACTATGAAGCCTCCATCACATTCAAGGTCTTAGCCTCCATTAGTTACGCCAACTAGATCATCACATTATTCTTCAAAGGCTAAAGCGGTGCATTCCGCTACACCGATCTTACCTTCTTGCAACTAATATGGCAATCTTGCCCATAAAGCTAGTGAATGCAACATTCTTTCCGAGGATCTCTTTTGTTATTATTGTGGGAAAGAAGGACATCCAAATGTTGTTTGTTTTGCCAAGTTCCCAAAATGAAAGCAACTACATTTACCACGGCAAAATCTGCCAACATTTTTCATTGCCCCTCAACAAAAAGCCAAGGCACCTTAGCTTTCCATTGAGGCTTTCCCCACCAAGGGTAATTCCAATAAGAATGCTAAGAAGAAGGAACACAATGTTAAAAAGAGGGAGGTGATTCATGCCTATGCCGTTCAAATTCAAACTCTACAAAATGAACTTAAATCGTTGAGGGCCTAATTTGTTATTTTAAAAGGCAAGTCTTCCCAACTAGCTAGTCATGCCCAACCTTTACAGGGTTCAAGATCATGGGAGGGATCTTTTAGGTCGTTCTATGGCCTTTCACACGATGTCATGGTTGGGGAATATGTTTTTTCCAGTGCACACAATTCTAGCCTCACACCAGAATTTGCCACTTCCTTTTTCCCTTCCTATTTCACTACATAAGAAGTTATTGTGGCACCCAGAGTTTTTGCCACTAGGCAAGTAATTCAAACTGATGGACTCGCATCTGGTTTAAGTCCTATTACTAAGGCTAGAGGAGCTCGAGCAATCATGCCACAATCTTTTCATCCTCTCAACATAGAAAAAAAACACACCTTATTCGTGAAGGGGGAAGAGACTACTACACCACAAGCTGCTAGGGCATCAAATTCTCGTGTCCCAAAAGTACATGCACATTAGGAAAACACATAATTTTAAACTGATCAACTTATGGAGTGCCAACTTCAAATGCATGAAATGCGTAAAGGCTTATGAGTACATTGTTGTTTAGTTTTCAAGATTTGAAGCTAAGGACCAAGGACACAATTGCAGTATTAAAAGATATCGTGAACACTACATCAAGTCCTCTATTAATCCTTGATCCACATGTTATAGGCATCCCATCCAACATCTTGGAAAGACATTCGATTCTCACATGTTGTAAATGGCGTTCGTAATCTGGTCACTAATTATAGCATGGCTAAACTAATGGGCTCTCCTACCTCTAATTCTATATTCACGTATCAAAAGGGAGCTAAGAACACTTCACTTGTGGATTTATTACTCAACAAAAGCATCGTGGATAACCATTATCTCCACAAAGTCTCTCATTCATTTCCAAAGGTGGTGCTTAGTGAAAGAACTTCCATCACCATCGAAATTGCCATTGTTGACAATACTAAATCAGCAATCCAGGTGGGAGGACATACACCCAAAGTGGTATTTCTTGATACAAGTGCCCAAACAGTGATTCTTGGAGTTCAATTCACTAAGATGGGCATGCTCAACTCCAAACTACAAAAATCTATGTGGCAAATTCGCATCGCTAGTGGGAGCATAGAGGAGGTAATTAGGGAAAGCTCGGATTTGATTGCACTTAACTTCAATGAAAATACAAATTAAGAGTTTTGCCTACATGTCAAATGTCCAATCACCAATGCCATTAGTTACAATGTGTTCATTGGGCAAGACGCCTTGTTTCCAGAAGGTTTCACAATTGACAACTAGTTCGAGCATGCGTACTATTGAGTGGATTGGGAGACTAATGGCCACCACCTGGAATACATACCCCTTGATTTATATGGGATCATAGTCTTATGGCTCACCATTGTATGTTCAAGGAAGTACACATTATTTCCTACATCTAACAAGCTAGCCACGAGTGGATAGAGGGAGACGAAAAGGAGACAGTTTATGCCCAAGTTACTAAAAGCTTGGGCGTAAGCTATTGGGAGGAGGAGGTGCCATGTAATTTGACTCAAGTTGTTTCTAATACACCTAGAGCTACATCAGCTTCTAAAGAAACAATTACAACCTTTTACGAATCTGTGTAGTTAGATAGTGGAGAACCCAATACACCAAGTTCTTTAAACACACTTTCCAACTCCATTCCATGTGTTTTCAACTACCCTTTCGTTATGGGGAACCAGCTCACTAAAAAGGAGAAATATTAGATCACAAACTTGCTAATTAAGTATGAAAATGTGTTGGGATGTATGTGAAGGTAACATAACCACATCCAGCCTAAATGCTTATGCTTATTTAATTGCCCCAAAGGTGACATGGGATCCATGGCCATTGAAGATGAACAAATGCATATGTGGTAGAGAGATTATGCTTCTAGTTGTTTGGAACTTGTGATCAATGCATATAACTCCTCAAAGTTTGACCATATTACATTTTGATAAGTTGTCTCTATTTAAACAGTAGGCGTGTATAACAAACTATGACTTCTTGGAGCTTGAAGAAATCTACTTCTTTTATGGTTACTTATATTATACTTAGGAATTATAGAAATTTGTATCTAGTTGTAATACAAAAACTTTTTGAACTTCTAATTGTAAAGTTCATCTATTGCATCCTTTCTCAGATGCCCCCTTGCATCCACCTTTAAAAATCTTGGTTTTTTGTCTCTTCTTTAACAACACTAGGATTTGATTGTTGATGATCAAGCTTTTGTAGCTCCTTTTTTGTTAGTCTAGTGTGTGTGATATTTTTATCTAGCTTTTGAGGCTCTTCTTTGGCTATTTTAAGTTCTAGAATTTGTTCTTGTTGATCTATTAAGACTTGTGTTTATGATCTAGAATTTTTTATTCTTATGTTGCTTGGCCTCTATTGGTTTAACCCATATGCTTTCAAAACCTTGATGAATGACTTGAAGTTAGATCTTTCACAAATTGGAAGCTTTGACATACTAAAAGAATTTTGTTCATATCTTTGTAAGAATGAATTGTGTATGCAAATTTGCAACATTGCCTTGTGAATTTGATGTTTTTAGTTTTGGATGGGAATGGGATGTGCACAAATTAGGGGGAAATTAAAAAGGTTTCCCCAATTAATGTGTAGGATTTGATTATCCATTGGATTCTTGTAAATCCTAATCCTTGTCTATGGTCAATTGTGTGCTATTTAACATGACCTACAGACCCCATCACCAAACTTCTTGCCTTTGTATTGTTCAATCCAATTGCTTATCACCAAGCTTTTATTTCCACATCAAACATGGGGCCTTTGAAAAATTGGCCCAATTTTTTCTTATAACCAAACATTGGAAGTATCTCATGTTTCCCCCTTTCCATAATGAAATTCAGCTAATCACCCCTCATCAAATAGGTCCTTTGTGAGTTCAAACTTTTTACAAATATGACCACCAAAATCTCTAATATTGAACAAAACTTGAAAGGTGGTTAGCAATATGAAAAACTTAAAACAAAATTATTTTCAACCAAGTGTTTGATGATAGGCTAAAAGGCGAACGCCAGAAGCATTGTTTTGTTCTAACATAGGCAGGCTACACCACACTAGGTGGATGCTCGGTGATCGGCCTGTGTTTGGTGATGGGCCTCTCCACCCTAATAAGAACATCTCCAGGGTTGTTCAGTTTGTGTGACCCTGAAAAATATTTTTCACATCTCATATATTAATTCAGTAAGTTTGTCTGTCTGTCCGTCTATCGAGGTCTTGAAACCCAAATCACTTTTAATAAAACTGTCCCTCCAAATTCGAAGGCCCAAAAACTATTCAGGACCTCAAGTTCTTACTTCGTTCTTTTACTTTTACATCCGTTTCCGCTCAGCAACTGTCGGAGGTCCTTACTTCTTACTTTTACTTTTACGTCCGTTTCCACGCAGCAACTGCCGTCGTCGATGAGGGAGGTATTTTTGGGATTTGGAGGGTGGGTGAGGAGATTTGGGTGCGTTTTTTTTGGGTTAAGGGTTTAGGAGGGTCATGATTTTTATTTTTTTCGTGGAGGGGGGGAGGGGGTGGCGGTGGGGTTCTAGAGGTCTTAATAGGTGAAAATGAACCGGAGTGAGAAATGCAAAGGACCGGGTGGGGGGATCGACAGGGTGCATCATGCACCAGGTTCACACTAGTCCAAGTTTAGTTATTTACATTTTTGCAACCCCACCCATAAAACTGAAACTGGGTCAGCAAATAGGTGGGGGACTACTAATAGCAAACCACCTGGACCAATCATTATGATGGGCCAATCAAAAACACTGAGGGAGCAGTCGGATCAAATTTATTACACTCTTTTCTGCGCCATTTACCAGTCACTGCAAACTGTTCAATTCTGCTGAACCAAACCCATTTTCTTAAGCCAAACCGGCGTGTTTTGACTTTCCTTCATCTAATTTTACCGTGCAGGATCACATACTAAGCAGTGCTGGAGATTCTATAACAACAATTCACATAAACACCTAGTGAACATTCCTCAAAATGAATTCCCAAATGTTCACAGAAACAACTAGTGAAAAGTCCTCAAAATGAACTCAAAAACAGTTCACAGAAGCGCCTAGTGAACATTCCTCAAAATCTGGCACCAAATGAAAAAACACTATATTCTTCTTCTGGAGTCTCTCCCTTCGAACAGACGGAGAGAGCCAACAAAGAAACACCCTAAAGTATTTAGGAAGCGCGTGTGAAGGAAGGAAAGAAGAAAGGAAGGGGCAAGGGACTTGAGAAAGAACCAAATAAAGCTCCTTCCCTTCTACACTAAAATAAGCACTTGCTCTTCTGTGTTGTGTGTGTGTGTGTTTAGGGTTTTGCCCCTGATCCTGTCGTCGTCGTCTTCTTCTTCTTCTTTCCTGTGCAACGGTTGTTGGTTGTTGGGTCGCCGATTGCATATCGAGAGGGCCGGGTTGCGACTCTCGCTCGTAGCCGTAGATTCATTGCAAATAAAAATTTAAAAGATTTTTTTTGAGTTTTTGAATGGAGAAAACAGGAGGGCGACCACAAGGATGGTCGTCGCTCACTCGTCAGTACCGTGACTTCTCGTTGGGTGGTGGTGGTGGTACTTCTGTTGCGCAACATGGCGGCTTCTCTCCTTTGGCATCGCTTCCCTACCAAGAGGTGCAGTCGCGGACCGTGCCTTTGCAGCAGAGACAGGCGGCGTCGGGACAGAAACCGGCGGCACTAAACCCTGTGGATCATCTGAGTAACTTGATAAAGCGGGAAACGCAGCAGACTCAGCAGCAGATTATACTGTCGAGGCTGCGGGAACGTCATAGCTGGGCGGATGAGGTTTTATTACAAGAAGTGCTGCAAGGGGTGGGCGGGATCGAAGCCGTCGCGTCAGCCCAACTCCAATCCATGGCTCCTCATGAAAGCTTCGGAAACCAGCTCCGGAGACGAGATCAAGAAGAGCAGGCAGGTCGGAGGAGTAGTACTAGTACGGGAGTGGAAAGAGATGCGGGAACACTGCCGCAGTCGGGAAGGACAACTGGTAGTGAGGAAGTGGACAAAGACGGATACGAAGGCCTCGAGAGCAGCCACCAGAGCTTGCAAGCAGATGATGTGCCCATTGAACCTGAGTGGGAGGACGATGACGTTTACTCGCGTGCTCGCCGAGAAGCTTTACGCATGAACAGGTACATCGTTTTCTTCCCTGTTCCAGTTCCAGTCCTCGCGTTAGGGTTTTACCCATTTGTGCAAAGAAGAAGAAGAATTATGGCAAGTTTTGAACACACAAGTTTGGGAAGCTTTTGTGAGAGAGGAAGAAGAAGCTGAGAGAAGAATACTAGCTGATTCTTCTCACAAAACAATGAAGACACCAACAATAACCTCCTCTTACAAAAACCTGCGCTCCCTCTCTCTCCGAGAGAGAGCTTTGGAGAAGGAAGAATTAGGATTAGGGTTTTTGTGATCCATCTCCTCAAGGCTTTTTGGTCTGTCAAAGCAAAGATTTTTTTGCAGCCTTCTTTTTCTCTCCCAGAGTTGGTTTGTGTGGATAATCTGAGATCAGTCTTTGGAGAAGAAGAATTAGGGTTTTTGTGAGACATCTCTTCATGGGTTTTTTTGTGTCTGTCAAGCATATGCTTTTTGCAGCCTTCTTCTTTTTTTCTCTCAGAATTGGTTTGTGTGGGTGATGATGGAGCAGAGCAAGGGCCAGGCATGCCCGTGGAGCTTCCAATGCATTTATGGCTGGAGACCATAGCCGTGCAAAGAAGCTGTCACGGGAAGCTCAAGAAAAGTCAATACTGGCTGAAAAACTTCATGCCCAAGCTGCCAAAGAGATTTTCAATATCAAGAATTCTCGTAAGGGTGGCAGCAAATTGATTTGACTTTTCCTAATTGCAGCTGTACATGATGCTAGTGTCCTTATATGCTTGCTTGCTTGCTTTTACAGTGACAAGCTACAATGAAATGCTTTACCCTAACAAGCAAGCTTGCTTGATTGTTGCAACTGGAATGTCTCTTGAGTTCTAGCTGACATCATGACCAAGTCTTTGCTATTGCTTCCAGAAATGCAACAGAGACTCAGCATGCAGATTTTGTATAAAGTGTTTGCTGAGATTTTGGGGCTGGCTATTATATAGTTATCTACACCTCTTGTCAGGTGCTGATGGTCATGTCAGTGCTTAGTCATGGCAGCTCATTGTCACTGCTATCTGTGATGAAGGTGATGGTCTGACACTTTGTGAGTGACTCTCATAAGAATATGATCACACTCATTATCATGTTAGCTTGAAAGTGTGGTTGTGGAGATTTTCTGCAATCTCATAGACATAGAATTTGAATGGATATATTTGAAAGATATTTAATTATCTTCCATTGCAGTTTTTGAAGAATAGCACAGAGAGCAAATTGAAAATGTCCGAAACTTGTTGTGGGTTTGGGAGGTGCAGAGAAAGATATGTGGACACTTGATTTACATGGGCTACATGCCATGGAGGCTGTTGATGTGTTACAACAGCACCTGGGACATTTAGAACAAGAATTAGTCAACAATCCTTCAACTGGATTTACACTTGGACAGATGAAAACGGAGAGCTTCTCAGAGAATAGGGAAAACAGATCTGATACCAAACTACAAGATGCAGAATCTGATAATCCAAGTGTACGGCTGACATCAAGGATAGGAGTAAAGAAGGAACTCACAGTTGTAACTGGTACTTCTCAGAACCTATTTTGTAAATGTTTGTAGCAAGATTGGGTTCAGATGAATGCAGTTTCTTGAAGTTATCATTTGATGGTAGACACCTTTCATGTTTCTGAACCTCTATTTTAGAAATTGGCATGCAAATTTGTCCTCAAAAATCTTGCCATCAATGTTCTCTCTCTCTCTCCTTTCTTGTTTGGTTTTCTTTTTCCCTTTTCTCTGTCTGTTTCTTTGTTTTTGGGCCTCTTTCTACTTGAGTTTTTGTTTTCTCCTCTTTTGGCTTTTGTTGAGCTAGCTGGCATCATGGTTGATTTTCCAGTGACTGCCTTCAGGCCATGTGACAGAAGCCCAGTGTGTCATTTAATGTTTGATATTAGCCTACAGCCATTGCCAGGAACTGATGAAGTCAGTGGATGTTATGCTAGGTGGTCAATACCATACAGGTTGCTGTTGAAGCTTCCTGAATGTGCGTATGCCTGTCACTGTAATTCAAACTGTTCTTTTGTTTTGTTCTTCAGTCTTGTTTTTCTTTTCTTCAGGGTTCAGTCACCTCATTTCATGCTTGCTGATTTGGTTGCTGTTATGTTGTCAGATCTATAACATCCATAACCTTATTTTCTGGTCATACTTCAATCCTTTTCAGGTTGACTTAGGTTGTGTGTGTGGAGAGGAATTCCCAGAACTTAGAAAGATATTTAGAAATTGGCATTCAGAGATGGGGAATGTAATGCTGGTGTGACTGAGGGTTTTGATTAGCTATGTTTCTTGAGTGCGAGCCAACAGAGTGATGATGTATTAAGGGAATGGGAATGACTGCAGGACTTGGAAGGCATAGCAAAGGTGGTCCATCTCTGCCAGCAGCCATCAGAACATTTCTTTTGAGTCAAGGGTATGGTGTTTTCTCTTTGAATCAAACTCATTTGGCTGTTGTATGTATTAAACAAGGTTTCAAATGCAGTTCTACTGGGAGGCTCTGAATATGTGCTTTGCTGCATCTGGATGGTGTACCCGATGGCATGATTTCTGTGGTCAAAATTGAGCTCATTGTCATAATTGCATTGAAGTAGTGTGTTGGTGCATGTTCTAATAGAATTTGATATATCTGTATTTAAGATAGAAAGTTGTGTAGTTTTTGGACATCTGCATGGATTTCTCATGGTCAAGTATCATATGCTGACCATGTAACTTCAATGCAGAAGTCCAGAGAGTGCAGGATTTTCAGTATGCTGAGGGGATGTTATAGAGGGAAACAAACACAGCATTAAGCAGTAGAGCTGATTATCAAGGGAACTAGTCTCAAATTAAATACTGTCACAGAAACACCAGGATACATGACTGTCAAGTTACTGCTCTCTGTGCTATTTCTGGAATTTCAAGAGAAGCTGTTGCATCATTCTGTCACTCAAGCATGTTTGTTTTGTACAGATACAAGCTTAATGACACAAGGCCAGGTGTGGTGGGTGTCTATCCAAAGCTTCGCTACTTCAGGGATTCAAACAAGGTTGCAGAGAATGGTATGCAGCTTGAATAAAATGTGCTCTATTAGCTGTACAATTCACTGGTTTAGATGTACAATTTGTATCACTACAAGTTAGTACCTTTACCCTTAAAGAGGGGACTGATATCTGATATTGGATGCGGAACTTGGGGATGTTTCTTCCTTGCTCAAAATACTCATCCTCGCCTGAAATACTCATTGTATCAAGACCTGATTGGATAGTGATCAAAGCAGTGATGGAGATCGAGGGAAGTCATTATATGTATGTAGTTTGTAAGTCTGATTCATTCATTCAATTGTAACACTCGAGCCAATTTTTTCTCGCTCCAGCTGCCATTCATGTAATGAAAGAAGATTGTAGTACTCAATGGAACCTTTATGTGCTGGACTTCATTGTTGCATGCTTGACAATCAATGGGCTCTGTCTGAGAACCCCTCAACAATTGCTGGTTTGTTGTTCTTAGTTGAAAACTATTGTAACAAGAGTGGGTTGCTGTGGTCGTTATGTAGGTGGTTTTGAAATGTTTTTTTGTAACAACCTGTTGCCCTTTTCCCTTTGTTCTTTAGGGCAATTGTGGGGCAGAGTTTTGTTCAGTTTTTGAGTGTGGCCTGTGTAGGGGGATAGGACATTGGACTGATAATGCCTGTGTTTGGGAGTACACTCTGAAGGTCCTTCACACATGGCTTTTACTTTGGCTATTTTTTACCAATGTTGTAGCCTGAAGGGATTCTCTTCTAGTGAGATGTTTTCATGCACATTAAGTGAAATAAACTGGTCCTTAGAGTTAAGATCCGATTCAAAACCAGAACCAGAATTGGACCTGGAGCTAGGCAGTTTTGATAGGAGCCTAAAATTCCAAGCTCCAGTTCAGGTTGTTTGTTCTTTTGATCTCATAACCACTCTGATTCTCAGAAAATCAATTCTGATGCATAATGGTCACCATTCTCAAAAAGAAAGAACCGCCCACACTCAGAAACTCACAGTTCTTTGCTGATTCCATCATGAAAACTACAGGGTCTTTGAGATTTCAAAATTAGCAGAACCAGAGGTTTTGTTCATTTGGAATGTCTTCACTGTTTTTGCTTCTGAACGTGAGTTTCTCCACACCTAAGCCTTTGATGAGTAATCAGGGCAGTTCTAAGGTTCATAACCATGGTTAACCATCAGGGCAGTTTTAAGGTTTATAACCATGGTTAAAGACCCAGTTCTGACATGTAACCATAGTTCTCAAAAAAGTAAAATAATTACTAGTAAATTGTCAGTTCTTTCATAACACTTGAAGGTTCATTCTAACACCCCAAGGTTCATTCTAGTGATGATAATTCATAGAACTTGGTTTCAACTTTAGGTTTCATAAGTTGTCATTTTGAATGACAGTTTAGGGTTTAGGGTTTAGTTCCAAAACTGAAACTTGTTTAGTGATTCTTAAGTAGGGAAGAATGGAAAGGTGCAATTTTAAATACCGTAATGACGTATTAAACCTTGCACTTTCTGAAAAATGCAATTACTTTAATTTTCTCACATAACTTTCCCACAACATTGGGAGACATTCTTATGTTCTCACACAACATTTCACTAATTTTATTTTTTTGTCTTGCATCTTGCTTTTCCAGCAAAAAAATTAATAATGAATGGAAACTTATAATTATAATTCATAGGAATCACTCCACTAAAAACTTTCCTCCATAGTGGTGATATAATTTTATTGTTTTCCTGTTAAAGGCTTTCTCACAAAAGGGTACGCACAATTAAAATTTCCATGCAGCCCTAAAAGTAATTAATATTGTGAGGGTTCTAATGTTGTCACTATGATATGTCATTTCAAAGTTTTTTATTTCAATTTTTTTTTTCAACACCGTAGTCATGAGCATATTCTCAATACATGTTTGAATTCAATGGAATTTGAACTCCATTCAAAGTAATAGTGGTTGGATATATGTGGTTCTCATCAATGTTACAATTTTAAAGAAAGGGAGAAAAAACATCATCATGTGTTGTATGCATTATGATTCCAAATGCTTATCAAGTTTATACCCATTTTTTCCTTGTGGTTTCACTTTTTTTCAGCACTATATTAATATTTCTCATGATCATATCGAATTCATGTTATTTCAATTCTCATTTTGAGTTCATATTTCAAATTTCATGAACATATTGGACTCCTATTGTTTCAATCTCTTATTGAAAACAATTGTTTCAATTTTTTATTGAATTGATGAAGTTTCAATTTATCATTGAATTGGTGCTTCAATTCTCATAATCATATTCAACTGTTGTTCCAATTCTCACATAAAAAACACAAACACAATTCCAAAACTTCATAACATAGATACTACGGACATGAAAAAGCACATAAGATGTGTTCTTTTATGTCCATATTGTTGGGTAGGTAGTAGTTAGTCAGACTTGGAATAGGTTAAGTATGAACAGCACAAACAAACAATAATTTTTTATTATATAGATTTGAATTAAATTTAAGAATATGAGTACAATTAAATTGAAATTAATTCCAGTTGCATCCCATTTCACTCAATATTTTCATTTGAATTGGAACTCGATTTTCACAAAATCAATTCCTTTTTTTCCCATCAGTTGATTGTCACTGGTAGTGCACAGTAGCACAAAGCCCAAAGTTTGAATTTAGTGGAAGGGACAAGTCTTGGTTCTAATTCTTCTTCAAACACTTGGAACTGGCAATTCTTTGCATGGTCCAAGCTCTTGCCATGGTGTCATGTCAGAGAAAATGTTTGCAGATCCATGCTCTCACCATGTGATGTCGCATTAGAGAAAATCTTTGGAGGCCCATGCCCTCGCCAAACAATGAATTGTCACAGAAAATCTTTACAGATCCATGCTTTCACCATACAATGTCATGTCACAGAAAATCTTTGCAGATCCATGCTCTTGCCATACAATGTCATGTCAGAGAAAATCCTTTGCAGGCCCATGCTCTCACCACATGATGTCATGACAGAGATAACATTTGCAGGTCCATGCTCTTGCCATGATGTCATGTGAGAGAAAACATCCAGAATCATTGATGGCTTTCAATCAACCCTCAGAAACATTTTCCTTGTAGTTGCTAGGGGACAAGAAATCATGAACTGAGATCAAGCAACAATTTTCCTTATAGATGCAAAAGAGGGCAAGAAATCATGAACTGTGATCAATCTGTTGCATATGTGTGTGTGATCCAGGAGGGTTATATTGTCTCTACAAAATCAAGTGCGGAGCCTCTCAGAAGGGACAAGCTCACAGACACATTAGTGTTTCACATTGGACATCTTGTACAGTATCCTGACCTTGCTGCTTGTGGTCATAACCCTCCTCTGGTTGTCCCGGGGCTTTGTGCTCGCTGTCCTTTGCATAGCAGCAGGGATTCTTCCTATGAGTTGGGGATATTTCCTCATCGCTTCCCTTGCCATGCAAGTGATGATCAAGGGAAGGCCATCAGCAGGCCCCTTGCAGCTGATACTTGACAAGAACAACAACAAACTTGCAGCAGTGGCAGGAGTTCTATTCATTTGTTCTCACAGAACATTATTGGATCCCATCTTTTTTTCAGTTGCATTGGGTTGTTGCATCACAGCAGTCACCTACTCCATTTCTCAATTCTCTGAAATGGTGTCCCCAATCAAGACTGTGGCACTCACACACAACAAAGAGCAAGATGCTACCAACATTCACAAGCTTCTGGCAGAAGGAGATTTAGCAATCTGTCTGGAAGGTACCACTTGCTGTGAAAAATTTGTGCTATGCTTCTCTTCACTCTTTGCAGAGTTTACAGATCAAATCATTCCTGTAGCCATGAATAACAGAAATTCCATATTCCATGGCACCACTGGCACAGGATGCAAATGCATGGATCCTTTTTTCTTCTTCATGAACCCGAGACCTGTACATGAGATCAGCTTCCTCACACCACTGCCAAGAGGGCTCACATGTGCTGCTGGAAAGTTGCCAAATGATTTTGCAAATTACACACACAGGAATCTTGCAGCCACCTTGGGATTCCATTCACAAAATCTAGAGCAGAGATGACATGACAAAGACTAGTTGCCAGCTGCTTGTATGAGCCCTCTGAAGTTCAACCCATACTATTGTCCTTGAGGTTTGCAATGACAGATGCATCCCAAATGCTAAGGTTGCCCATAATATACCTACTTATAGCATCAAGAAATAGACCCACCAGGAACACCAACTGACTGGTCTCCACTCATCAGTCAGTGTCTCATCATCTAATTGCAAACAAGCTTTGCCCTTCTCTGGCAGCCAGTACAGCTGAAATGGTTTCCATGGCTGATGGTACTGCTGCTTTCACCATGATGATGTTTATGACTTAATCAATCCTTCATTGGTTTCCACGGCTGAATGATACTGCTGCTTGACCTCAATTATGTTTGTGACCCAATCCTTTAACTATGTCCTGCCTCCACTGTACACTACAGAATCCACTTTCAAGCTGAAAACCTACTGGAGAAAGGCTCCAAATTTGAAGAGGACAAGAATACCAAGAGTTGATGATGATGTTGGTCAGTCAGCACTGCCCCACAAATATCATGAGATCGCATTCATTTCCATTGTACTATATACTACAGAAATCCACTTCCATGCTAGAAATTTACTGCTAAAAGGATCCAAATTCAAAGAGGAGAAAGGATACCATGAGTTGATGATGGTGGTCCTCACTTGCTGCCCCACTGTTCTATAGTGGCCCAAACACTGAATACCACCTTAAATGAGTCAAATCATATTTCACTCTGCTGCACTTGAATGAGCACCAAATAGCAATTGAGTTGTCTTCTGTGCAGAGACATCTCAGAATGTGAATGGGACAAATTACTTGAAATATACTGGAAACTCACCAAATAACTTTGCACCAATAGATGAATTTGTGCAATTTGCATTCCCGTGCTCAGGTTCTCCACCAGATGCACTAAGTTTTTGACAGACATCAGATAGACAGTTCATGAGTGGAGAATCAGTTGAGGTTAGCACATAGTATACACTGAAGGAAGTGCACCAGCAACAGCTCAAATGGCGGACTCTCTCAGTTTGCAATCATATGTTTGAATGTGTAGGGCAAACCTGGAATAGAATATAGATGAACGAATTGAAGAAAGGAAGACAGAAGGATTGGAGATTGCAAATATCTCTTCATGAGTACTGAGAACATCTCCATACTCACAATCTGAATAAAATTCAGAGATAGATCAGATGTTGCAAATTTGACAACCTCTCAACAAATAGGAAATAGAGGAAATCCAACCCTAAAGAATACAGAAAATAAAAACAAAACTGAGGACTGGTTTGAACAACATAGTGACAGTCACATGCACAGAGACCATCAATAACTCATGGCAAGCTAAAGCAACATGCCTACTGACTCCATCAGCTCCCGGCCATGCTGGAAACATCACACACTATCCAACATACTGATTTCTGCCACAACCATCAGTAATGGGAAGAGACTCCCCAAAATGCTGGCTACCCCAACAAAACCTAAAAGAGAAGCAGAAGAATCAAGCAGGGAAAAAAAGACCCCAAACAAGAAAAGAGGAAGAAAAAGACAGATAACAAAGAAAGGGCATTATCTTTGAGGGCAAATTGGCCTTTGCAAGGCTTCCTAATGAGGATGAAGCCCTTGAAAAAATCATTTTGAAGATGAAATAGGAGAGAAAAAAGCAGATTTCAAGGTGAGGAGAGTGCTGATACATGAGTGAGCAAGCCAGAAATGTTGTAGAACTTCATTACACTCAAGATTCATCACTGCTCTCATGTATCTGTTGCACAGTCAGACAAATTTGCACTCACCTAAGAAACGACAACATAATTTCTCACTTCTCATTTGAATCTAAGCTAAACAGAGTGTCCCCACTACAGGTGAGCATGTGCAACACAACTACTAGACCAGCAAGAAATGAATGATCATTGCCTGCTTACAAACATGATCCCATAGTCTACATGCATGCTCCAAGCACTAACAAGAAACAAAGCAATGGCTCTTGGAGACTACTTCACCCGCCTGCGCCCTTCTTCCTGCCCAAGCCCAATTGACTGTCTTGCATTTTGGATGCCTTTTGGGTCTACACATCAGATCAAATCAAAAACACAACTGTCAAGTCTGGAGGAAAGTGTGCCCATGAGATCAAAGGTGCTCAACACTACCAATGTAGAGAAGGAAATGCCTTTCTGCAACAAGTTATTGCATCAGTGAGTTCCACCCCCTAAAAATGGTTGACATTTTCATCTTCCCAAGAGTGAGTATGTCAACACATGCAAAACATTTCAGCCTCTAGGAGCACCAAAACCATGTTCAATTTTTGGTCATAGAAATGCCCTACTTCAGAGACAGCAACATTATTTTGCAAAATTCAGCATCACATTCACCTCTTTCTAGTGCCAGAACCGGTCTTATGCATTTAGGTCTCAAAATGGATTTATGAAATGATACTGCTATTGTAGAGGAGGAC
>Ga0116230_10002559_pt1 | contig 17528 bp, 10 predicted proteins | sample S1TSphfallax_3_FD_88678 | JGI IMG/M metagenome (GOLD analysis project Ga0116230, IMG submission 88678) | Host-associated microbial communities from peat moss isolated from Minnesota, USA - S1T2_Fd - Sphagnum fallax MG | ecosystem: Host-associated > Plants > Peat moss > Unclassified | place...
GTGCGCCCTGTGCGCCCTGTGCGCCCTGTGCGCCCCGCGCGTTCTGCGCCGTTACGTTGGCCGCACCCACGGAGTTGCCAGGCGCCGGCAGGCCTGCGGTGATCCTTGCCGCCACATCGTCGGTGACCCAGGGATGCCAGATCTCCGGCCGCTCCGCGAGAAATGCCAGCGCCTGCGCCCGGGCATCGCGCTGTTTCTCCGCCATGGTCGCGAGGTTGGCATTGAGCACCGCGAGCGGAAAGTTCGCCTTGGCGAGGATCGCTACGATCGCTGGTGCTGCCGCTGCGAACGCGGTGGAGACCCCATAGACGATCACCGAAGGCGGCGACGCGCAGCCGTGTCCGTTCTTGCCACCCGACTGCGTCATGGCCTGCCAACATTCCGGCGAGTAGGAGGGTTCGTCCAAAGGCACGAGGCGTAATCGGCCCGCGATCGCGCTCGGCGACCAATAGTAAAAGAGCACGGGCTGCGCTTGGAGGTAGGCGGAGACGATCGCGGCGTCCATCGCCGGGCCGGTGCCTGGTCGGAAATCGACGTAGCGATCCGCCAAGCCATACGCCTTGAGCTTGTCGGTGTTCTTCTCCTCGCAGGTCCAACCCGAGGGACAATTCAGGAATCGCCCATGATCGGGCTGTTCCGGGTCTTTGAACAAGGCGACGTACTTCGGCTCGCGCAACTGGAACACGCTGTGCAAGTCGGGAGCGGACGCCGCCATGTGACGCGCAGGATCGCCTTTGATCAAGTACTCCGGTACCGCCCAGCCCTCGGTCGCGCCCTCGAAGCTGTGGCCGATGGCGCGGACCTTGCCGGCGTCTGCCGCCTTCTTCCAGATGTCGCTGCGATTGACCCACTCCTCCGCAATGATCTGCACGTCATTGTTGGCGAGCGCCTGTTCGAAGGTCAGCGTATTGCCGGGTATGGATTCCGTGCGACACCCGAGGCCTCGCTCGAGGATCTCCCGCGTCACCGCGGTGATGAAATCGCCGCTTGCCCAGTTCAGGCCCGCGAGGACGATAGGCGTGCCGCCGGCACAATAAGAGGGTCGCGTCTCGCCTTGCGCGACGGCCTCGGCCGGCCCAAGTGCGAGCGCCGCTGCGAGACCCGCGATCATCGCGGCGAGACCCAGGCGTGCTGACCAAGCGCCCCGTCGGCGCACTAGCGGAGCACCGGGTAGCCGAGCTCGATTGCCTGACGTTCGAGCCGCAAGACTTCTGCAAAGCATTGCTCGTGTGGCGGTTCGATGCCGTCGAGCAGCAACCGCTCGCGTACGGCGCGGAGCTGCGGAGCGGCGACGGCCGCGACGAGTGCGTCGTGCAACACTCGCGCCGTGTCCTCGTCACCGGCAACGCGCGCCGTGACATAGGGCAGACTCGGGCTCGGCGCGGTCCAGCACAGCACGCGGACCCGCGCCGCGGCCTGCGGCTCGAAACGCTGAAAATGCGCGAAACTCACGCAGTCGAGCGCTGCGACATCCGCCTCTCCGCCGGCCACGAGCGTGAGGCTGCGGCGATGCGCGCCGCTGATCCCAACGGAGGCGAAAAAGCGTTCGCCGTTCGCCAGCGGCGCAATCGCCGCACGCAGGAGATTCATGCCGCTGTTCGAGTCGACCTCGTTGATCACGCAGCGCCGGCCGCGCAAGTCCTCGAGCGTGCGCGCGCCGTCCGTGGAGCGCACGATCACGGCACTGCGATACGTCGCGCCGGCGCAACCCGGAGAGGTATAACGCGGTGTCGCAACGACGCGGATCTGGTCCGCGTGAAACTTCGCGAGTGGGTATTCACAGCCCTGCCCCAGCAACAGATCGGGGTGTCGCCAACTCTCCCGAGCGCCAAGCTTGCGATCGCGCCACGGCGGCACCTCCGGCACGCCGGCCGCGTGCAATTGCGTCGCGACCGCGGTCCAGAGTGCGTCGTGGGCTTCGGTCAGCTCCGGGTAGTCATACATCGGCAAGGACGCGATGCGCGGCGCCGTCACTCCACGCTCTCGCATTCGATCGCGAGCACAGGGCGTTCGGCGCGCGCAGGCGGGCGCACCGGATGTTCGAGCGTCAGAATGGGTTTGAACAGATGGGTGGCCGCGATCGCGGCATAGCCGCCCTGATGAACCAGCGGCGTACCCGCGTAGTGCGCCCGCATGCCGCGCCACAGACGCGGCAATTCATACCAGGGAACCGATGCCTGGGCGTGATGCACGATGTGCAAGTTGTTATTGAGAAAGAGCAGCGCCCAGAACGGATTGGTCTCGACCACCACGGTGCGCAGGCGGGGATCGGGGTGGGCGCGGTGCTCGGCAAAGGAGCGCAACTGCGTTACCGCAACGCTCGGGTAGACCATCAATCCGACGTAAACCCAGCAAGGAACGTGGCAGACCCCGACGATCCAGCCGAGCACGAGCGCGACGCCGGCGAGATGGCGCGCCCAGATCAGCGCGCGGCGCGCATCGCCGGCGCGTATGCGGCGGATCTCGGCCGTCCAGAAGGCAGCGACGCTGAGCGCCGGACCGACGACCAGACGACCGAAGAGCGTGGTATTCGCGCCATGCACGGCCCGCGACCAAGACCCGAGCGCCGCGATCCGTTCCGGCGCGAGATAAAAAGACTCCGGATCCATCTGCGGCACGGTCAGGTAACGTCCCCCATAGCGGTGATGGCGCAGATGCGACTCCCGATAGATGGCGTAAGGAATCCACAGCGTCAGCGGTGCGCAGGCGAGCGTGGCATTGAACGCACGCCAGGGCGTCGGATGATCATGAATAGTTTCGTGCTGCAAGGACCCGTACCAGGCGAGCAAGAGACTCGCGAGCGGAGCGACGAACAGCAACGGCAGTTCCGCATACCACCAGGTCGAGGCGAATAAACCGACGTAGATCGTCAAGGCGACGGCGAGTGTCGGCAGTTCGATCGCGCCGGCCTTCAATGGTAGGCCGCGTTTCAGTCGTCTTCGGCTCATGCTCGCCTGGGGATACGTCGCTTGCAAGGAATATGCACGACCTAAGATACCCGCCCGCCCGCCAGAAGAAAATGGCAGGGCCAGCGGGAAACCCTGCATGCGATGGCAATCGCAAAGCTAAATCTTGGAATTGCGACCCCTGGCGCAATAAGCTCGAGGAATTGAGCCGATCAGTCGGCTATATCGATATGCGTTTATTTTCTGAGCGCTCGGCCGGCGCCTGCGCGGCGGCTCACGAACCACCTCGAGGCTGGTGCACCTCGGCGCCGTGCAAGTAGGGCCGCGACGGCGCTAGAATGAGGACATCGTTTCACCGTCTCATTTCCCCATCCGCAGCGGAGCACTCAATGCCTACCTCCTTCGTACTCAACGGTAAACCGACGCAGTTGGATGCCGACCCGACGATGCCTCTGCTCTGGGCCGTCCGTGAACTGACCGGCTTGACGGGCACTAAATTCGGCTGCGGCGTCGCTCAATGCGGGGCGTGCACGGTGCATCTCGAAGGACAGGCGATCCGCTCCTGTGTCACGCCGCTTGCGGCGGTCGCCGGCAAACACATCACCACGATCGAGGGTTTGCACGGCAAGCCCGCAAAAGCGGTTCAGGCCGCCTGGGTCAAGCTGCAGGTGCCGCAGTGCGGCTACTGTCAGTCGGGTCAGATCATGTCCGCAACCGCCTTGCTCACCAAGAATGCCGCGCCGTCCGACGCCGATATCGACGACGCGATGAGTGGCAACATTTGCCGTTGTGGGACTTATCCGCGCATACGCGCCGCTATCCATGCGGCCGCCGCCAGTTTGGAGGCCTGAACCATGGCCGCCAATTCCAAAAACGTATTGCCCACCTCCCGGCGCGGCTTCCTGCAGGCGGCGGGCGCGACGGCCGCTGCGCTGACGATCGGCTTCGAGTGGAGCGTCTCCGGACGACGAGCCGCCGCCGCTGCCGCCGCCGCGACGACGGGCGATGCCGGTTTTGCCCCGAACGCCTTCCTGCGCATCGGCAGCGACGACAGCGTGACCATCATCGCCAAGCACCTCGAGATGGGTCAGGGCAGCTATACCGGCATCGCCACGGTCTTGTCCGAGGAACTCGACGCGGACTGGTCCAAAGTGCGCGTCGAAAGTGCGCCGGCCGACGTCAAGCGTTACGCCAATTCCGCGTTCGGGATGCAAGGCACGGGCGGCAGTTCGGCAATGGCCAACTCGTGGACCCAGCTGCGCGAGGCCGGCGCCAAGGGACGTGCGATCCTCCTGGCCGCGGCGGCGCAAGAATGGCAGCTCCCGGTGTCCGAGCTACGCGTCGAACGCGGCGTCGTCCACGGCCCCGGTGGCCGGCAGGCCACATTCGGCGCGCTGGTCGCGACCGCGGCGACGCTGCCCGTGCCAGAAACCGTTGGCCTGAAAAACGCGTCGCAGTTCAAACTCATCGGCCAAAAGATCCCGCGCGTCGATGCGGCCGCGAAATCGAATGGCACCGCTCAGTTCACGATCGACGTGAGCTTACCGGGAATGCTGGTCGCGCTGCTCCAGCGGCCACCCCTGTTCGGCGCGACCGTGGAGAGTTTCGATGCCGCGGCGGCGCAGGCAATTCCCGGCGTCGTCAAAGTCGTGCAGGTGCCTGCCGGCGTCGCGGTCATCGCGACGGGCTTCTGGGCGGCGAAGCGGGCGCGCGACGTCCTGCAGGTGCAATGGGACGACAGCCACGCGGAAAAGCGCAGCTCGTCCGCAATCGTCGCCGAATACCATGACTTGGCCGAAAAGCCAGCCGTCTCGGCGCGCAAGGACGGCGATGCGACCCAGGCGATTGCCGGCGCCACGAAGAAGATTTCGGCGAGCTACGAGTTCCCCTACCTCGCGCATGCGCCGATGGAGCCGCTCGATGCCGTCGTGAAACTGACGCACGAGCGCTGCGAGATTTGGGCCGGAGACCAATTCCAAACGATCGATCAGGCGAACGCCGCGCGCACCGCGGGTCTCGAGCCCGCGCAGGTCAGCATTCACACGCTCTATGCCGGCGGCAGTTTCGGCCGCCGCGCGAATGTTTATTCCGATTACATCGTCGAGGCGGTGTCGATCGCCAAGGCGCACGGCGCTGACGGAACACCGATCAAGCTGCAATGGACCCGCGAGGACGACGTCCATGGCGGCCTGTACCGCCCGCTGTACGTGCACAAACTCGAGGCCGGCCTCGACGAGAAAGGCGCGTTGATCGGCTGGCGGCACGTGATCGTGGGCCAATCGATCATGGGCGGTGGACCCTTCGAAGCAATGGTGAAGAACGGCATCGACCCGACCTCGGTCGAGGGTGCGGCCAATCTCCCCTACGCGGTGCCGAACGTCCAGGTGGACCTCGCTACCACGAAAACCGGTGTCCCGGTGCTCTGGTGGCGCGTCGTGGGCAGTTCCCACACCGCATTTGCCGTCGAGAGCTTCATCGACGAAGTCGCGCACGCCGCCGGCGAGGACGCGTATCGATTCCGGCGTAAGCTCCTCGAACACGAGCCGCGCATGCTCGCGGTGCTCGATCTCGCGGCCGAAAAATCCGGCTGGACCGCGGCGCCCTTGCCCGCAGGCAAGGGCCGCGGCATCGCCGTCGCCGAAGCGTTCAATACCTACGTGGCCCAAGTTGCCGAGGTCACGGTCGGCGCCGATGGCAAGGTTCACGTGGATCGGGTCGTATGCGCCGTCGATTGCGGCACACCGATCAATCCCGACATCATCACGGCACAAATGGAGGGCGGCATCGGCTTCGGTCTCGGCGCAATCCTCTACGGCGAGATCAGCTTGAAAGACGGTCGGGTCGAACAGAACAACTTCGACGGATATCGCGTCTTGCGCATGAAGGAAATGCCCAAGGTCGAGGTCCATATCGTGGCCTCCACCCTGCCCCCGACCGGTGTCGGCGAGCCGGGCGTGGCGCCGATCGGACCGGCGGTGGCGAATGCCTTGTTCGCCGCGACCGGCAAACGGGTGCAGATCTTGCCATTCGCGAAAGGCGGCTTCGCATAATCCGGAGATCACTTTGCCCGTAGCACGTTTCTTGGCAGTCGGTCTTGCCCTGCTCTCGGCTGTAACCGCAGCTCACGCGGAAGACCCGCCGGCGACTGCCGCCGAGCCCGCCGACGTGGGCCCGAAATCGCCGCTCGAGGGACTGACCTACCGGTTGATCGGACCGTTTCGCGGCGGCCGCGCCACCGGCGTCGCGGGGGTTACGAGCGAACCGAACACCTATTATTTCGGTGCCGCGACGGGTGGATTGTGGAAGACCATCGATGGCGGCACCAGGTGGCAGCCGCTGTGGGACGATTTCCCTGAGGCATCGCCCGCCGTCGGCGCCGTCGCCGTCGCACCTTCCGATCCGAAGACCGTCTATGTCGGCACCGGCGAGATCAATATTCGCGGCAACGTCGTCACCGGCAATGGCCTCTACAAATCAACGGACGCCGGCAAGACTTGGCATGCAATCGGGCTGCGCGACACGCAGGTGATCGGCCGCATCATCGTCGACCCCACCGACCCGAATATCGTTCTCGTGGCGGCGCTCGGTCACCCGTTCGGGGACAATCCGGATCGCGGCGTGTTCCGCTCCACCGACGGCGGCGCTCATTGGAAGAAAGTGCTCTATGTCGACGCCAAGACCGGCGCTTCGGATGTCGCCTTCGATCCGAGCAATCCGAAAGTCCTCTACGCCGGCCTCTGGCAGGCCTATCGCAAACCTTGGATCATGGAGAGCGGTGGACCGGGCAGCGGTCTGTACAAGTCGTTCGATGGCGGCGAGCATTGGCGGCGCTTGAGCGGGGGCGGATTGCCGGACGGCATACTCGGTCGCATCAATGTCGCTCCGAGTCCCGACCCCAACGTGGTCTATGCCATGGTCGAGGCGAAGAACGGCGGCCTGTTCCGGTCCGACGACGGCGGCAATACCTGGGCGTTGGTCAGCGACAAGAACAGCATCAAGCAGCGGGCTTGGTATTTCAACACGGTTTTCGCCGATCCCAAGGACGCGAAGACCGTGTATGTGCTCAACACGTCGTTGTACCGTTCGACCGACGGCGGCAAGAGTTTCAAGACGGTGAAGACCGAGCATGGCGACAATCACGAATTGTGGATCGATCCGACCAATACACGGCGCATGATCGAGGGCAATGACGGCGGCGCGGTCGTCACGGTCGATGGCGGCGAGAGCTGGACCTCGGAGATGAACCAGCCGACTGCACAGATTTATCACATCGCCGCCGACAACGAATTTCCGTTCCGCCTCTATGGCGATCAACAGGACAATTCCAGTCTTTCTATCTCGACCGCGGGCCGCTCGGGCGGTGTCGGCATCGAGGATTGGAACCCGGTCGGCGGCGGCGAGAGCGGCTTCATCATTCCGGACCCCACCGATGCCAACGTCGTGTATGGCGGCGGCTATGACGCCGAGCTGACCCGCCATGACCGGCGCACCGGCGAGACCCTGCAGATCACACCCTGGCCGCGCAACACCATGGGCTGGGGGGCGGCGAATCTGCGATACCGTTTCCAATGGACGGCGCCGATCATGATCTCGAGATTCGAGCCGCATGCGCTCTATTTCGCCGCCCAGGTGCTGTTCCGTTCGCTCGATCAGGGCCATAGCTGGACCGTGATCTCGCCTGACCTGACCCGGAACGACAAATCCAAACAGCAGCCTTCGGGCGGTCCGCTGACCAAAGACAATACCAGCGTCGAGACCTATGACACGATCTTCGCCGTCGCCGAATCTCCCCGCGCTCGGGATCTAATCTGGGTCGGTAGCGATGACGGGCTGGTCCACGTCACCCGGGATGGCGGCGGCCATTGGAGCGACGTAACGCCGAAGGGGATGCCGGACTTCGCCACTGTGCAAATGATCGAGCCGGATCCCGACGACGCCGGCACAGCCTATGTCGTCGCCGATCGCCATCGGCTCGACGATTTCAAACCCTATGCCTTTCGCACCGAGGACTACGGCAAGACGTGGGCACCGATCAGCGCGGGCCTGGCGCCGGATGCGTATCTTCATGTGATCCGGCGCGATCCTGCCCGCGTGGGTCTGCTCTATGCCGGCACGGAGACCGGCATCATGATGTCCTATGACGACGGCGCACACTGGCAGAGCCTGCAATTGAATTTACCGGTGGTGCCGGTGCATGACCTCGTGGTGCATGGCGACAGCCTGGCCGTCGCCACGCATGGCCGCGCGTTTTGGATGCTCGATGATCTGTCGCCCGTGCGGCAGTGGGCGCCGGCGATTCCGACCGAGGCCGCACATTTATTCAAACCGGCCGTCGCCAATCACACCCTGTTCGGTGGTGGCGGCGATAATCTGCGCTATTTCGGCGCTAGGAACCCGCCGGGCGGCGCGGTGATCGACTACACGTTGTCGTCGCAGATCGGCAAGCCGCGGCCGCCCAAGGATGCCGGCAAGGATGCCGACAAGAAGGACAAAGACAAAGACAAGATCGACCCGCTGGATGAGCGCATCAGCCTCGACATTCTCGACTCGCGCAGCAACGTGATTCGGCATTTTCCGGAATCCGAAGACGCGAAGAGTCCAGGCGAGGACGACAGCAAGGCCGAGCCGGAGGAGGACGATGACGCAGAAAGCGGCTCCAAGCCGGCCAAGCCGCCGCATTTGGCCGGCTTGAACAGCTTCGTTTGGGATTTGCGCACCGAGAAGGCGCACGCCATCAAGGGCGTGCCCTTGTGGGCGGGCAGCGTTGCGGGCCCCAAGGTCCTGCCTGGACACTATCAGGTCAGACTGACCGTCGATGGTGCTGCCCAGATCCAGCCGCTCGAGATCCAGCCGGACCCGCGCGGCACGGCGACTCCCGAGGCACTGGCCGAGCAGTTCGCGCTGCATAGCGCGATCAACGCCCTGCTGACCGAGGTGCACGACGCCGTACTCGAGATCCGCGCCGCTCGTCTCAAGATCACCACAGCCCGGAAAGCAGCCGGCGGTCATCAGGCCGGCAAGATCACGTCTGCCGCCGATGCGCTCGACGCCAAGCTGACTGCGATAGAGGAGATCCTGATTCAGCCGCGCTCACATGCGTCGGAGGACGCGCTGAACTTCCCGGTGCGACTGAACAACATGCTCGCGGCGCTCGGGGGGCTCGTGGGTTCGGGCGATGCAGCGCCCACGGTCCAAGACCAAGCAATGTTCGTGGAACTCAAGAGCGAAGCGACCCCGGCCTTGGCGCGCTGGCGCGAATTGAAGACCGGAGAAGTCGCCGCTTTCGAGAACCTGGGTAGGTGAGCGAGTCGGATGAGCCCTGAAGCGCGGCCGCCGGAATCGCAACGGCGGCCTCAATCGCGAATCTGACCACCGTGCTCGGCGACGATCGCGGCTAGCGTGTCCTCGAGATAGGGACCGAAAGTCGGGTCACACCAAATGTGGTAGGAGATCGCGGCCGGTCTGATCCGGGGTACGACCAGAACGGCGACGCCGACCATCATGGTCATGACCACTGATTGTCGCTCCGGAGCGAGTGCTCCGAACGCGACGTTGCAAACTTCCGCGAGCACGGCTTCGCTTTCCGCACCGACGAGACGGAAACCCCAGTCTTCGCGCAGGACCGGATAGACCCCGGCGGGTCGCTCGCGCAGTCCGGACGACAAGCGGGCAATAACCGGGGCTGGTTGCGGTTCATCGAGAAAAAACTCGCTCGCCCCAAGCCGCGCGATCAGCAGCGCATCGCTGCCCGACCCATCTACGCCGGGCGCCGACGCGGGATCGGCAATCCAGGTGTTGGCCTGCTCGGGTATGACGAGTCCGTGCGCGATCAACCATGCGGACGCGCGCGGCCCCTTGACATCGAAGCGCTCGCGATCCCGGCATCGCATTAACTCCAGTGTCGTCAAGTTTCCGCCATGTCGGGAGCGTGGATCTTGGCGAGCGCCGCGTCCGGCACTCGCTGTCGCGTGTTGCGTGGATCATAAAAGGCGAGTTGCACGACGCGCGCTCGGACCAGCGCGCCCTCCTCGATGCGGATCGTGACCTCGCGGCCCTGCACGGCCAGTTCCGGTGCGAGCATGGCGAGACCGATGACCTTGCCGAGCGTGCGCGAGCGTACGATGCTCGTGACACGCCCGGCGATCGCTCCGTCCGAGATGACCAGATGGCATTCCTTCGGCATGCGGGCCTCGTCGAGCAACTCGATTCCGACCAAAAGCTGACGCGGCGCGCGCGTCTGCACGATCTTGAGACTGCGCTGACCGATGAAAAACGGCTTCTTCATGTTTACGGCCCACATCGCGTTCGCCTGGATAGGATCGGTCAGGCCGTCCGTATCCTGACCGACGATGAAATGCCCCTTTTCGAGGCGCAGCACGCGCTGCGCCTCGACTCCAAACGGTCGGCCACCGCCGGTCCGGCATGCTGCGTACAGCGCCTCCCAAACAGCGCTCGCATCGCGGGCCGCGACGTGGATCTCGTAGCCCAACTCGCCCACGAAGCCGACGCGCAGCAGACGCGCCGGCACGCCGGCGACGCTGACCTCGCGCACCGCGAGGAACGGGAAAGCCGCGTCGCTAAAGTCCGCATCGCTGAGCGCTTGCAGCAGGCGGCGTGAGTCTGGGCCGGCAAAATTGAACGCGGCGCGATGGCCCGTCACGTTGACCAGACCGCATTCGAGACCCCACAGCGCATTGAGGCGCAATAGTTCGCGAAATACCGTCGCCGCGCCGCTGGTCGTCGTCGTGAAGTAAAAGGCGTCCGACTCCAGGCGCGCGATCACGCCATCGTCGACGATCACTCCCGCCTCGTCGAGCATCAAGCCATAGCGCGTCATGCCGACGCGCAACGTGGAGCAATTGCCGGCATAAACTCGGTCGAGAAACTCGCCGGCCTGCGGACCATAGATTTCGATCTTACCGAGCGTGCCGACGTCGATGAGTCCGACGCGCTCGCGCACGGCCGCGACTTCCGCGGCGATGCTCTCGGCGCGCGATTCGCCGTCGACGGCATAATACTCCGGACGGCGCCAATTGCCCGCGGGCATCCACACGGCGCCCAAAGCCTGGTGAGCGCCATCGACGGGCGTGCGTCGCTCGACGTTGAATCCGCGACCGGCAAGTAGCTTCAAGGGAACGGGATGGAACATCGGCCGCGCGGTCGTGAGTCCCAAGGATTGCAGCGGCAGCTTGCGCGCCCGGGCGAGGATTCTCAGGGCATTCATGTTCGAGTGCTTGCCCTGCGAGGGGCCCATGCCGACCGTGCTGTAGCGCTTCAGGAGCTCGCTCGAATCGAATCCTTCTTGGACCGCGTTCTCGAGATCCCTGACCTGAAGATCCTCATCGAAGTCGACGAAGTTCTTGCCCGCGGGATGATCGACGATCGGAAACGGGTGCGAGGGACAACGGCCATCGGTCGGCACCGGAGCCAGTCCAACGAACGGGTCAGCACGGCCGAAGCCCGCGTGCGCCGCGGCCGCGGCACCGGCACGGCGACCGTCGGCGATACGCGCGTTCAAGTCATAGACGCCGTTCAGCCGCCCGGCGGCATAGAGTCCCGCCGGCAATCGATCGGGGACGAACTGCTGCAAACTTTCCGCAAATCGCGTCGTCCCGCCCGCTTGCAGCAGCAATTGCGCGGCAGCGGCCCAACCGACACTCATGAGAACGCAGTCGCAATCGACACGTTCGCGCTGCGCGGCGTTGATGGTGCCGAAGGCGTCGATCGGCGCAAGCTCGAGCGCCTTGACCCTGCCGTCGGCAGCGGCGAGGGCCGCGAGCGGCGCTCGGCCGGTCACGATGCGCACGCCCAGCGCCTCGCAGCTCGCGACGGTCTCACCGCCGCCGTGGCTGGCGCGCAAATCGACGATCGCGACGACCGGCACGCCGTGGGCATGGAGTTCGAGACAGGCGGCATAAGCTTCCCAGTTACCCGCGACGATGACGACGCGACGGCCGGGAGCAACCCGGTAGCGCGTCAGCAAACGCAGGGCCGCCGAGGCGAGCAGGATCCCCGGCAGGTCATTATTGCGAAACACCGCGGGCTGCTCGATCACGCCGGTGGCAAGCACCACGGCACGTGCGCGCATCTTGGTGAGGCGTTTGGGCTCGGCCAAGGCGACCCAATGATCCGCGTAATAGCCTGCTGCCACGGTCGAGGTCAGCACGTCGATCGTGCTCGAGCCGGTCGCTCGATCCAGCATCGAACGCAACTGCCCTTGGTCCTCGCTGGGCATCACGAGTGCGCCGCCCGCGCTGCCGCCGAGGGCGGCCGATTCCTCGACGAGCGCGACTCGCGCACCCGCTCGGGCAGCTTCCAAGGCTGCGGCGATGCCGCTCGGTCCCGCGCCGATCACGAGCACGTCGCAAAAGCCGTAGCGCTTGGGCGTCGGCGCGCGGGCGGCCCCGAGGTTGACGGATCCCAATCCCGTGAGGCGGCGGAACATCCTCTCCCAGTGCGGAAACCAACGCTTCGAATGAAACGCCTTGTAATAGAAGCCGACCGGCAGGAAACGTGCAAACAAGCCCAAGAATCGCGCCCGGTCGTCGACCAGACCGCCAAAGGTATTGACGGCGCTGACCCGCATTCCGGCGCGCAAGGGCGTGACGTCGCCGCGCACGTTGGGCACGCCGTCGACCTGGAACAGCACGTTCGCATCGTGATTCGCGAACGACAGCAGGCCGCGCGGCCGGTGATATTTGAAACTGCGACCAAGAACGGCGACGTCCGCGGCCGCAAGCGCCGAGGAGATCGTGTCTCCCGCGAATCCCGAGTAGCTACGACCCTCGAATTCGAAATGCAGCACGACCGAGCGATCGAGCCACTCGCCGGCGTGCGCCTCGAGCCGTCGCATCATGGCGCAGGATCCTCGGGCCGCGGCGGCGCTGCGCCCAAACCCGCGCGCACGGCCTCGACGGGGAAGCTTGCCACGACGAGGTCCCGCAGCGTGTCGCGCTGTGCGATGAACCAATAGCCCGACGCGAGATGACACCACCATTCATACTTCACGCCCGGGGAGCCGGAGCGGTTGAATACGTAGGCGGACCACTCGGCATCGCTGCAGGTATCCGGATCCGGCATGACCCGGAGCTCGCCGCCGTAGGCGAACTCGGATACCGGCCGGGCACCGTTCAGGGGGCAGACGAGAATCTTCATCAGTGACCCACGGACGCCGCGCCCTTCTCGCCCGTTAGCTGGTACTGCGCGAAGCGGTCCATCGTGAAGCCCTCGATCAGGGGATGGTTTGCGCCTGTCGCGACCGTGTGACTCATCGTCTTGCCGCAGACCGGCGTGGCCTTGAAGCCCCAGGTGCCCCAGCCGGCGTCGAGAAAAAAGCCCTCGATCGGAGTCGTGCCCATGATCGGCGCGAAGTCCGGCGTCATATCGGCGAGACCCGCCCACTGGCGATTGACCTTGACCTCGCCGAGGAAGGGAAACATGTCCAGCATGTGCGCCGAGAGACCCTCGACGAAATCCAGCGTCGATCGCGTTTGATGCAATTCATAGGGATCGAGCGAGGCGCCCATGACGAGTTCGCCGCGCGCGGTTTGAGATACGTAGACGTGCAGCGACCCTGACACGATGATCGGATCGAGCCAGGGCTTCACGGGCTCCGAGACCATGGCCTGCAGCGGATGAATGTAGATCGGCGTGCGCAGGCCCACCATGTCGAGGATACGGGGAGTAAAGCCGGCGACCGCACAAAGGACGCGCGGCGTGGCGATCGCACCGCGGGTCGTGTCGACGCCCACGACCCGGCCAGCCTCGACCCGGATGCCGGTCACTTCGGTTTGCTGATGAATCTCGACGCCGCGCCGATCGGCGCCACGACCATAGCCCCAGGCGACCGCATCGTGGCGGGCGATCGCACCGGGTTCATGGAACAAGGCGCCGAGTATGGGTGCGTGACCGCCGCAACTCATGTCCATCATCGGCAAAGCACGCTGCACGAAGGCCGCATCGACGGCCTCGGAGCGCACGCCGAAGTGTTTGTTCACCTCCGCGCGCCAACGCATCGTGCGCATCGCCGCATCCGTATGCGCGAGCGTGAAATGTCCACGCGTCGAGTAGAACAAGTTCAGATCGAAGTCGGTGGCTAGGTCCTGCCACAGCCGCACGCTCTCATCGTAGAACTTCACGCCCTCGGGGGTCAGGTAATTGGACCGGATGATCGTCGTGTTGCGACCGGTGTTGCCACCGCCGATATAGCCTTTTTCCAGCACCGCAATGTTGCGGATGCCGTGATCGCGTGCGAGGTAATAGGCGGCAGCAAGACCGTGGCCGCCGGCGCCGATGATGACCACGTCGTAGGCGGACTTCAGCGTATCGTGCCGCCGGAACATGCGCGGCTCGGGATGCTTGCGCGACAGACCGAAGCGCAATAGGCGATAGGGCATCGTTGATTATAAGCACACCGCTTAACTGTGGAGCAACTTCTATTGCGCAAGATGCAATGACTCCGCGGCGTGCAGGGCGCCGCTCACGTTCATGTAACTGATCACTGGGCACCGCAAGCGATCCGCGATCCCGGCGTCCAGACACCGACGCCGAACTGTTCGGTCATCGACCAAACCGCACTTGACTTGAGTTGTAAATGCGAATTATTCTCATTCGTAGTTACTGGCCGGGCGAGCTTGCAACGATGAAAAATGGCGAAATACAGGCGACCTCGGGGCCGTACGCAATGAGCGGCGGCGTCTCCCGGCGGCGAAATCGCGCAGTAGTGCTTTCGAGTTGGCTAGTGGGGGCGGTTTTTCTCCATCCCGTGCGGGTGATCGCCGCTGGAGGCGGCGATGCCGGCTTCGAGCCGCCCTCGCCCAGCGATGAACTCGCGCCGATCGTGGTCACGGCGCAGCGTCAGACCGAGCTGTCACTGACAAACGCGCACTTCGACCAGTTACGGGAAAAGAACCTGCTGCCCCCACTCGGGGCTACGACTTACGCCATCGATGGCCAAGCAATCGACGCCCTGCCGCAAGGCCAGAACACGCCGCTCGACAAGGTGCTGTTACAGGCCCCCGGTGTCTCCTACGACTCGGCGATCAGCAATCCGGATTTTCACGTGCGTAACGAGTATTCGAACCTCCAGTACCGGATCAACGGGATCCAACTGCCTGACGGGGTGTCCGCGCTGGGACCTGTGCTCGAGACGGGATTCATCGGCAACTTGAACCTGCTCGATGGCGCTCTCCCGGCCCAGTACGGACTGCGCACCGCGGGCGTCGTCGACATCACGACGAAAAGCAAATTCCTGCCCGGCGGAAACTTCGATCTCTATGGCGGAAGCTGGGCAACGCTCGCACCCAGCATCGAGTACGGCGGCGAGGTTGGCCGCACACAATACTTCTTGACGGGGCGTTATCTGCAAAGCGACCAAGGCCTAGAGAATGCGACACCGCTGCCGGATCCGATTCACGATCACACGACCCAGGAGAAATTCTTCGGCTATGGTTCGAGTCTGATTGGCGACTCCAGCAAACTGACCTACACGGCGGGTGCTTTCGTGGGGCATTTCCAGATCCCGGATGTGGTCGGCGAGCCCGCGCTCGGCGACTTCGGCCCCACCAACCTGAGTTCGACCGAACTCGACGAGAACGAGACCGATCGCTTCTTCTTTGCCGTCCTCGCCCTGCAGACGCATACGGACGATATCGATGCGCAACTCTCGGCTTCATCGCGCTATGCCACGGTCGGTTTCGTGCCGGACGTGTTCGATGATCTGGCCTTCAACGACGTCGCGGCGAACGTCGCGCGCAAGAGCTTGTTGAACGGCCTGCAGCTCGATCTTGCCGATCGTCTCAGCGAGGCACACACCTTGCGCGCGGGATTCGTCGCGAGCGTCGAAAAGACTCAAGTCCAGGACCTCGCGACCGTACTACCGCTCGATGGCAACGGCAATCCACTACCCTCGCCCGTCACCGTGAACGATTACACGACGAAGCTCGGCTGGACCGCCGGCGCGTACGTGCAAGACGAATGGCGATTGTTCCAGGGCATCACCGTGAACGCCGGTCTGCGCTTCGACGAACTCGACCAATTCGTCACGGCAAGCCAACTCAGTCCTCGCTTGACCGTCATATACGAGCCGTTTTCGGCTACTACCGTGCACGCGGGCTTTTCGCGTTATTTCACGCCGCCGATGCAGGCGCAATCGACGCCGAGCAACCTAGGCTTGTTTCACAATACGACGCAGCAGTCGGTGATTCCTCTCGAAGACCCGGTGCGACCAGAACGTGCCTCGTACTACGACGTCGGCGTCGATCAAGTGATCAGCTCCGCACTGCGTCTCGGCATCGATGCATACTACAAGCGCTCCACGGACACGCTCGACGATGGCCAGTTCGGTCAAGCCGTGGTGCTCAATGAGTACAATTACGCCCAAGGGTTCAGCCGCGGCGTCGAAGTAAAACTCGACTATCGGGTCGGCGGGCTGCGCGCCTACGCCAATGCCGCGCACGAGATCACCATGGTCAAAGACGTGAATTCGAACCAGTATCTGATCGACGATCCGGTCGAACTCGCCTACTTGAGCCACACCTACACCTATGCCTCCGATGCCCAGACCGTGACGGCGTCAGCCGGCAGTTCATACCGCTGGCACTCACTATTCGTGAGTCTCGACGGCATCTACGGGAGCGGCCTGCGCGCGGGCTTTGCGAACGAGCAGCACTCACCGGCTTATACGCAGTGGAACGCGGCGATCGCCGGGTATTTCGAGCCATTCGGAAATGCCAAGCCGCTCTGCGTGCGCCTGAGCGTGATCAATCTCCTCGACCGCATCTATCTGCTGCGTGCCGCAACGGGGGTGGGCGAGTTCGCACCGCAATACGGCCCACGCCGCGGCATTTTCTTGGAGCTGAACCAGGCGTTCTAGCGGTCGCAACCGTCAGAGGCCGCCGAACCAGTTCTCGCCGAGACTCTCCCAGTAGCCCCCCGGATAGTTGTTCGTGACCTCGATGGCGGTAATCCATTTTGGATTCTTGTAGCCCAGCTTGGTCGCCATCCTGAGCCGCAGCGGGAAACCGAAAGGATCCGCGAGTGTCTCGCCGGCATATTGGGTGGCGAGCAGAGTTTGGGGATGCAAGGCCGTCGCCATGTCGATGCTGCTCGGATAGTCGTCCGCGGTCTTGAAGGCGACGTATTTGGCGCTCAAGTCGGCGCCGACACGCTCCAGGAAGCTGCGCAAGGTGGGTCCCGACCAGCCGCCGATATAGTCCCAACCCTCGACGCAAATATGGCGGATCACCATCTTGCGCACCGGCAGCGTCGCCAATTGCGCCGCGGTCCAGGGTCGTTTGTCCGCAATCAAACCGGCCAGCTCCAACTTCCAGGTCTGCGCATCGACGGGCTTCAGCTGGGTGATGTCGAAATACGCGTTGAATTTGGGTGGCTTCAGAATCATCGACTCAGGATAAGTCGGCGCGAGCTTGTTCGGATCGAACAAGGCCGCCTGCACGCGATCGTTCCAGCGCGACACCGCCAGCAAAGCCTTGCCGACCGAGGTCGAATCGCCGACGTCGCAACCGGTCAGCATGCTGAGCGCGCCCAGCGATAAACCACCGCGCAACAAGCGGCGACGTTGCAAGGAACGGATCAGTGGACGGTGGTCGTCCAAAACCGCGA
>Ga0116230_10002560_pt1 | contig 17528 bp, 18 predicted proteins | sample S1TSphfallax_3_FD_88678 | JGI IMG/M metagenome (GOLD analysis project Ga0116230, IMG submission 88678) | Host-associated microbial communities from peat moss isolated from Minnesota, USA - S1T2_Fd - Sphagnum fallax MG | ecosystem: Host-associated > Plants > Peat moss > Unclassified | place...
GCCGGAGTCGCAATGCTCTGCAGGCGCCCGAGGAGGACGATCTCGCCATTGAGGTAGTCGGTCTCCACTGCGCCAGTGCCACGGGCGAGACTCTGCCAGGTTGAACCGCCCTGCCGACGAGCTGCCCCGGTGAGCTCGGTGGCCGGGGTCACGTGCGCCACTCGGTGTCGTTCGGCCCATGTTGCATCATCGATTGGCACCACCCCGGCCCCGGCAAGACAGGCGACTGCTTCGGCTTTCGCACGTGCCGTGATCTCGGACTTTGCGTCTGCACCGCCACCGCCAGCTCCGGACCCGCCACTGCCGGACCCGCTCGAGTCGCTCAGGTCGGTGGCGATGAAGAGGGCCTCCGTGGCGTTTGCCAGGTTGCGGAGCAGCTTGGCGTACTTCCAGGACATGATGTCCGGCCGCGCCTGCGAGGCGCAGTTCGACGCGCTGAGATCGGCCGCGATCTGCTCGTCGACACCGTCAGTACCGCTAGGAAAGCGACCGAGGTCGAAGACACCCCGGATCGGGCCCGAGTGGGCGATGACTTCGCCGGGCGCAAGGTGCGTTGCCGGACACAGGACGCACATTGCGTGCACGTGGGGGAACAGCCGAAGCGCGCTGCGCTCGTTGTCGACACCGTTCTGAGCGCAGACGATCTCCACCGACTGGGGTGCGCATGTCGCAAGCGTCTGGAGGGCACCCACGCTGTCCTGCCCTTTCATGGCGAGCAGGACAACATCACCATGGCTTAGCCCGGCCTTGGAAGGATGATCGACAACAGGAATGTCAATCTGCAGGGTCCCTTCTACCGTCGTGAACGAGAGGCCGCTCTTGGCCAGCGCGTCGTAGTGAGCGCCTCGGGCTATCAGCACGACCTCATGCCCACTGACGTGCAGCGACGCCCCGAGGGTCGCCCCAATCGCACCAGCTCCGTAGATCACGTACCTCATCGGGCCTGGCTCCGTCTCCGTCTCGTGTGCTCCCGCACTGCCTTACCCACCAAAGTAGCGAGGGTGCACGGTCCGGCCGTGAACCTCCGGCGGACGCTCCAGCTGCGCTGGACTATCCTTAAGGCAACGCGGCTGTCGGGCCTTCGGCCAGGGGCGGGTGCTGTAACCCTATGGGGGTGTAGCTCAGCTGGTAGAGCGCCACGTTCGCAACGTGGAAGTCGGCGGTTCGAGTCCGCTCACCTCCACCAAAAGTCCAGTTCAGAGGCCTAAGTTATTACGTCGATGGTGGGAGAACTTTTCGCCGCGACCTTATCTATGTGAACTGTGGGAAGAACTGATTCCTCGCTAGGGACTGTCGGTCTGACGGGGTTCTCGCGATCTCGAAGGAGCAGTCATGGCCGGCCGGTTCGTGTACTGGATGAATGTCTCGCTCGATCTTTTCATCGAGTGAGAGGAGGGCGAACACGGGGACATCGAGGGCCCCAGCTGGGTTCGCCTCGGCGAAACGCTGCATCGCGAGTTCAACGCTCAGGCACGAGCGATGTCGATGTTGGTCGAGGGCCGCATCGTCTACGAGATGATGGATCCCTTCTGGCCGAACGCTCGCACGGACAAGTCGCTTCCGGCCTTTATGCGCGAATTCTGCGAGAATTGGACGGAGACCCCTATGGTGCTCGTCTCGCGCACACGCACAACGGCGCAACACAACACGCGCATCATTGGCGGCGATAACGACGCCATCGAACAGCTCGTCATGCTCCGGCGGGAGACGGGCGGCGACACCGGCATCGGCGGCGCGACCCTCGCCAGGCAGCTGCTGCAAGCGCACATGCTCGACGAATTTCTCCTGTTCACGCAGCCGGTCGTACTCGGCGCCGGACGACCGCTCTTCGACGCGCTCGGCCAACCCCTCGAACTCGACCTCATGGAACAGCGTTCATTCGACCAGGGCGTGACAATGCACCGGTACTCGGTGCGCGGGGCGCGTAAGTAGTGACTCGGGCGCTGTTGGTTGCGGAGCTTGGTGTCCACTGTCGGCGAATCCTCCGCGAAGAGCACTCGCATTCAGTGTGCTTTGCTCTCGCTTGTTACGGACCAAGCAGGCCGAGAGGTACGACGAGCACTCCGTCCTCGCGTCGGTAGGCGTACTCCGTCGCCGTCAGTATGACGAGTGCCGCCGCAGGCGCTGCAACTCTCGTTTCGGAGAGACGCAGGAGCGCCGCCGCGGCTCGGTCGATCAAGTTTCCGCCGAGCTTGACCTCGATACCAAGCCAGGCTCCGTCTCGGCGCTCTACAACGAGATCGACCTCGAGCTCGCCGCCGCGCTCGCGGTAGTAAAAGACCGAGGCGTCATTCGCCTGGGCGTAGACGCGGACGTCACGGGTGGCGAGTGACTCGAAGAGGTAACCAAGAGTGTTGAGGTCGCCAAGCAGTCGCTCGGGATCGCAGTCCATGAGATTGGCGGCGAGCGAGGGGTCGACGAGGAGGCGCTTCGGGGTGGACATGAGACGTGCCCGCGAGCGCAGCGCCGCGTTCCAGGCCTCGACTTCGTCAACGACCATGAGCCGACGCAGCGCTTCGAGGTAGGGCTCGGCGGCGAAGCGCGTCAAGGTGTCACCGTTCGCTGCTTGCTCGCCGGCGCGCTCGACGAGCTTCGAAAGCGAGACGGGGTGGGCCGTGAGCTGCGCGTAGGCGCGCAGGAACCGTCGCACCTTGTCCGGGTCGCGTCGTGTCCCGGAGGCCACCTCGACATCGTGCTCGACGATGGCGTCGAGATAGCCGCGGATGAAGACATCGCTCTCACGTACCGAACGCCCGATGAGCCCGGGCCAGCCACCAATCACGATTCGCTCGGCGTACGCGCGCTGGTCAAGTCCGCATCGGTCCGCGGGCGGGTCCTCGCCAGCAAGCAGCGCGCCGAGCGACACGACTCCATTCGAGTGACCTTGCTCGAAGAGGGTCATCGGACGCATGCGGATGACCGAGAAGCGCCCCGCCCCGGAGTGACGGGGGATGTCATCGGTCGGCATCGCCGAGCCGGTGAGTACGAACTGGCCTGGGAGGCGTCGGTCGTCGACCGCACGGCGTACGGCGTCCCATAGCTGCGGCTCTCGCTGCCACTCGTCGAGCAGTCGAGGTGTCGGACCCTCGAGTATGAGCCGGGGGTCGATCGCTGCCGCCGTTCGCGCCTCGGCGTCGAGATCGAAGAGCACCTCGCTCGCCGCGTGCTGTCTCGCCGTCTCTGTCTTGCCGGAGGCCCTCGGGCCTTCGATGACCACGGCGCCGAGCACTCCGAGGGCCTCTTCGAGCAAGCGGTCGGCGATGCGGGTTCGGTAGCTTGGGTCCGGTTCCACCGCATCAGCCTACAAGTCGCGAGGGAACTGGCCTGCAACTCGCGGAACTCTTGACCTACAAGTCGCAACTCCGCTCGATTATGGGCAGCGGTACATCCACCCTGCCTCCATAACCTTAACTGACTTTATCGTGAGGAACGGGGAGGAATCCTGAGGGAATCTGAGGGGAAAACAACCCATTTAGCAGGAAGTTTCCGCGGATACCCCTGCTCAAGAGGGCGCACAAAAGACGTTCGCAACGTGGAAGTCGGCGGTTCGAGTCCGCTCACCTCCATCAAAGCATCGAAAACACTTGAGCTGGCACCACGCGGCGATCTGTCGCTGCTCCGCTGGGCTGATGCTCGTCGGGCGTCCGCGGAGCAAGGGAAGGAGGATCGGCTTCGTGTCCTTCTCGAGGCCAGACGTCCATACCCCGTTGCAGTCGACGCATACGTCGGGGAGTTTCAGCGTGGCGAGGTCTGCAGACTTCTTGCTCCTCTTCAGCACTGGGTTACCGGGTAGGTCCGTGAAGAAATCCGTGTAGACCGCGCCCGTCGGGTTCAGCTCTTGTGACATCCACCTCGGGATCACGTCTTCGCGTGCGCGTGGCTTTCGCTCATCACAGAAGATGCATTGCACGTAGCGCTTGCTCTGACTCATCGCGCGTGCGCGCTTCAATCGCCCTTCGGCTCTGAAATCACTTTTGGCCTTAGCAACGAAATTGTCCGACGAGCAGGCCGTGGCTAACACGCTCGAATGTCATCCGGCCGCCCTTAACCCGTCGTGACCGTCGTCCGATGTCCCCCCCAGGGCATGACTCACACCCGCACTCGATACAGCGTCGCCGTACCGGACCCGTTCGAGTGGGCGAGCAGATACAGCGCGTTGTTGTAATAGGCGTAGGCAATGAAGTCTGCTGCTGAAAGGCCCTTGAGAGCAGCGACCTGAGCGTCATGGCCGGATTCCGGATTGATTCGCAGCACTGATTCGCTTGTTGGTGTCTCAGAATACTGTCCGTCCCATCCTGGCTTGGTCGCGAGCAGACCCAAGCCGGGTGCGTCGATCACCGGAGGAGCATCGGCGGGTCCTTCCCCAATGCTCGAGGGCTCCCAGGTGCTCCCTGTCTTGACCGTCCGGGGAGACTTCGAGGCACTTCGAAAGGTGTCGATGGCCCTCTCGGCGGTGTCACCGGGCTGAGATATGGCGGCGATCGCCGTATGACCGAAGGCAACGAGCCAGTCGACACGTCCGCCGTTGAACGGTTCCGGTGACTGCAGCGCCACTATCGGCGCAGATGCATGATTGCCGACGAACTCAAGAAGGGGAAGCACCTCTCCTTTTTGCCAGCCACCCTCGGGGCTTTGCCCGATCCACAGTCCGTCGTCGTCAGCAGCGAGCAACACGCGAGCCGACCACGGCAGCCGCACGCGAGATAGGACTGCGCCAGTCGACTCCGAGATCCTGAGCACCTCCGTGTTCGTGGGGGCAGCGGCGTCGAAGATCCAGAGGGAGCCGCCGCCATAGGTCCACTCGGGTCGGGTGTCGGAGTAGTTGCCGTAGCGCATGACGATTGGTCCGACCCGAAAGCCCCCCGAACCGGTGCGTACGGAAATCCGCACGTCGCCAGTGTTCCCACCTTTTTCGACGCTTTCGATCGGGACGACGGGCTGACCGGCGAGTGTTGGATCATCGCAGTTCGTCGAGCCGTTGGACACGAGGTGAAGCGGCTGTGGCTTCACGATGGCGAGTCGACACACGTTCTTCTCGCTGGAAGCTCCGCCGGTGCTCCCGGTCAGGAAATAGCTGGCGTTATCGCCGACCATCACCTTTCCACTCAGCACTCCAAGCGTTCCCGAGTAGTAGGCGTTCGAGTTGGGTGGAGTGATGACCGAGAATGTGATGCTTGTCACGGAGTTCGACTGAGCGCTTGAAGCAGCCGCGTCGCCGATCACGGTGTAGCCGACAGTGGATGCGATTACCGCTCCCAACAATAAGGACATCCGCCAGCTCCGCGACACGGTCTGAACCGTCCTGGGTTTGATGGAGGCCCTCGTGTGCCCCTGATCCCAAAGTGGCAAGGACGCGGATAACTCAGCCTGGCGCCGCGCACGAGGTTTGTGTTGTACACAGTCCTCTGCACCAGCGTGACGGCGGCCCCCACCACACTCGGCACATCGATAGGGCAGGCGCGTCAACGTCAACGGTCCTCGACGGGCAGGATCTCGACCTGCCCGCCGCGGCGATCGGCCCGCCGTTGCAGCTCTTCGACGTGGTCATCACATGCGCCGACGTGCAGCCCAACGAGGTGTGGGACAGGATGCCCGAGCTTGTCGAGAACGGCGCGATCAAAGGTGGTAGCGCTCACCTTGGCCGCCGTCGCTCCTCGGCAGGCGTCCGGCACGCTCTTGCCCTCACCCGGTACAAAGATCCCGCAGGTGGCACCCGTCTCGGTCGCCTCGACATGGGCGAAGGCACGTAGCCGGAGAGCCGGCTCGACGGACTCATCGGCTGAACCCAGAAGCTGCCCATACAGGCGGGTCCAAATAATTCCGCCGGCGTCAGCCCTCGGCTCGTCGTAGCGCATCATGCGGTGGAGGGCACCGGTCGCGAGCTCCTCTGCGAGCCAGATCTCCTCATAGGGGTCGTCGGCAGGGGGCTTGCACTGGTACCCGAATCGAGCATCCGGGAAGTCGTCGTGAGAGAACAAGAACACGACGGAACGCGACGCGCCATCGTCGATGACGCCGGTCTCGCCGCTTCGCACTTTCCTCGCACCCATCTCGTGGGCCAATGCAATGAATCCCTGGAAGAGCGACCGCTGCTCCTCGATGCTGGACACATGTGATCCCACCGACTGATCGTACCCAGGGTCGACCGACGACTACGACGCCGATCGAACCCCAGTGAGCAATCGGAGCCGAGCAGTTGTGATCGGATGGGCGGCGAAGTCGGCGGAGGTCGGGGCTGATCGGGAGAGGCACGGAATGGCACTTGCGATCGCCCTCCCGCCGGTCAGCGCTGGCAGGTCCGGTCGGCGGGTTCGTCGTCACCGGCGCGCGAAGAGGTGTTGAACTGACGCTGGATCATCAACGGAAGCGCCACAGGCGGCGACGTCGAATGAGCTAAGCCGGGCCACTTTGAAAGGGGAGTTGCTGGCCCGTTTCGAGCAGTGTCTTGAGTCCGCTGAGAATCTCGCTCCAGCCACCGCCAGCCCCGATCGACTCACAGTCGCCCCTCATCACGCTGGCCCACATCGGCGCTCCCGTCATGTCGTGAGTGACGGTCACCTTGGTAACACCGCCTCGTACGGGCTCGATGTCATAGGTGAGTCGGGTACATGACTCGGCCGCCATCTCGGGCGTCATCGTCATACGCCACGTCTGGACCAGCTTGTGCGGCGGGTCTGCCTCGATTACCTCACCATCGCTGATGATGTCCGGACAGCCGAGCGCTTTCATGCCATCGTTCGCATCAGCCCGGAAAGCACCACCTGGACGCAGCTCGTACTCCACGAGTGGGGCAAAGCCGTACTGCACGGTCCACTCGGGCTTTGTGACGGCGTCCCAGATGGCCTCGGGTGAAGCCTTGATATACACACGGTAAATCTGAACCCATTCGGACTCGGGTTCGGGCTCCGTAGTCATTTCCGTGTCTCCAGGTTCGTCTTCTGGTCGGCGAACGAGCGCTTCGTGGACGTAGCCCGGAACTGAGGGGACACCCACGTTTGCCATGGGTGCATGCTACGTGCATACAGCCCCTCACCGACATGCTCATCTCGTTTCTCAGGTCTGGAGCACGAACGACCCGAGGTGCAGCACCGCCTGCCGGGTGCCGGGTCAGCGTGCCGTCTTGCCAGCGAATCCGAAGAGCGTCAGGTCGACCCAGCGCTGGAGCACCTCAGGCGGTTCATCAATAGGGGCATTGCTCACCAAGAGGTAGAAGTCGCCAATCGAGAGGTCATCTCGGACGGCGTGGTCGGCCTGCGAACCCTCGATCAGGAGCTGTAGTGCCACACGCGCTCGCTGGACGTCCCAGGAGTCATCGACGTCAGCGTTGAGAGCCACGGCCGCAGCCTTGACGGCGTGGTTGTTCGCACAAGCCTGGACGATCTCTCCGAGGAGCCCAGCGAGCTCGGAAAATGCAGAGCTGCCCTGTGCCACACGATCGTTTGCGGCTTCGGCTCGATCTGCAACTTCAGAGACGAAGGCATTGATAACGGCGGCGACCAGGTCGTTCTTAGTCGGAAAGTGACGGTAAAGCGTGCCGACTGCAACACCGGCAGCATTGGCGATCTGGTCCATGCCGACGTTCGGTCCGTGCACGGTGATCTGCTGCCTAGCAGCTTCGAGAATCTTGGTTCGGTTGCGGATGGCGTCGGCCCGAGCCGGCCGTGTTCCGGACTGTTGCATGTGGTCGCTCCTTCCGCTCACCTAGCTCTTGCTAAAAGATGAACGATGGTTCATGATGGTACCTGAACCTCCATTCACCTTAGTAGCAAGGACTCGGTCGTGACCACTACCCAGCAGAAGGTGGCGCTTGTCACCGGAGCATCCTCCGGCATCGGGGAGGTCACCGCCCTCGACCTGCACAACGCCGGTTTCGTCGTGTACGGGGTTGCCCGCCGCATCGATCGGATGCAGATGCTTCGAGATCGCGGGATCAAGACACTCGCCATGGATGTGACGGACGAGGAATCCACGACCTTCGTCGTCAAGCAGATTCTGGCCGAGGCTGGTCGGATCGATGTCCTGGTCAACAACGCCGGCTACGGCTCCTACGGTGCCGTCGAAGACGTCCCCATTGACGAAGCCCGTCGACAGTTCGAGGTGAATCTCTTCGGAGCCGCCCGACTGATACAGCTCGTGCTTCCGACCATGCGACAGCGCGGCAGCGGGACCATCATCAACGTCAGCTCGATGGGCGGGAAGATCTATGCACCATTCGGAGCCTGGTATCACGGCACCAAGTTCGCACTCGAAGCGCTCAGCGACTGTTTGCGAATCGAGACCAAGCCCTTCGGCGTCAACGTGGTCATCATCGAGCCTGGCGGTATTCGGACCGAGTGGCCCGGGATCGCCGCGGATCACCTTCGCGAGACGTCCGCAGGGGGCGCCTACGCAGTCCAGGCCAAAGCAGTCGGCCAAGCCTTGAGCTCGGAGGCCACGGCCAAGCGTTTGTCGCCCCCTGAGGTCATCGCCAAGACGATCACCACGGCGGCCACTGCCCGCCGGCCAAAAACTCGCTACGCAGTGGGCTTTGGCGCCAAACCGCTCATCTTCCTGCGCCGACGGTTGCCCGACCGGGCATATGACGCCTTCATCCGCCGGGCGAACGGCATTCGCTGAAGTTTTCACTGCACCGTTGCAACACAACATCCACAAAGCCTGGGGTGGCCACCTACCGATCCAGGTTCCCAACGCAGAAGAAGGAGCCATCGCATGGCGATAGACAATGTAGAGAGTGCAGTGAGTCTGATAACTCCGACCACTGAGACCGATCCTGACCACCAGCGACGGTGGTGGATCCTGGCGGTGCTCGGAATCGGTCAGTTGATGGTCATCCTGGATGCCTCGGTGGTCAACATCGCCCTCCCCTCCGCACAGCGAGCGCTCCACTTCTCGAACGACAATCGCCAGTGGGTCATCTCCGCCTACGCCTTGGCTTTTGGCAGTCTTCTTCTCGTCGGCGGTCGGATTGGTGACCTGTTCGGAAGGAAGCGGACATTCATTTCTGGAGCTGTTGGGTTTGCCATCGCTTCGGCGGTCGGGGGTTCAGCTCACAGCTTCGCCGTGCTGGTATCGGCGCGCGTCGTGCAGGGAATCTTTGCGGCTCTTCTCGCGCCAGCAGCACTCTCCATCCTTGCGACCACCTTTACCGATGCCAAAGAACGGGGACGGGCTTTTGGGATCTGGGGAACCATTGCTGGGGCCGGCGGCGCAGTGGGACTGCTCATTGGGGGACTGCTCACCCAGGAGCTTTCATGGCGATGGACCATGTTCATCAACGTCCCCATGGCCGTCCTGGCTGCAATCGGCGGTGTGGTCATGCTGCACTCCCACCAACACTCGGCACGACCGAAGATTGACTGGCCGGGCACGGTGACTGCTTCGGGTGGGCTCTTCGCTCTTGTCTACGGCTTCTCGAACGCTGAGACCCACGGCTGGAGCTCGTCCACCACACTGGCGTCCATTGCGGCGGGTGTGGTCCTGCTCACAGCCTTTGCATTCATCCAGCTTCGAGCCAAGAACCCGCTCCTTCCGCTCCGTATTGTTACCGAGCGCAATCGAGGGGGGGCGTTCCTCTCCCTCGCCGTTGTGGGCTCCGCACTCTTCGCAGTCTTTTTGTTCCTCGTCTACTACTTGCAGCAGATTCTGGGATTCTCCCCGATCAAGTGCGGCCTGGCCATCATGCCCATGGCCTTCGGACTGATTGCGGCGGCAGGGATCACCACGTCCCTGGTGCTCCCTCGTATCGGACCACGACCGCTGGTCGCCCCCGGGATGCTGATCTCTGCTGCGGGTATGGCGCTGTTGACGCGCCTCGGCATGCACACGAGCTATGCCGGTGGAGTTCTTCCTTGGCTGGTGATCACCGGATTTGGTCTCGGCATGGTGTTGGCACCGACATTGAACATCGCTACCGCAGGCGTCGAGACCGGAGACTCCGGTGTGGCTTCGGCGCTAGCGAACACCATGCAGCAAGTCGGTGGCTCTATGGGCATCGCCCTACTCTCCACCTTGGGAGCAAGTGCTGCGACGAACTACCTCGTGGGTCGGGCCAAGACTCCGCACAATGTGCTCGAAGCTGCAGTGCACAGCTACACCACCGGATTCGCGTGGGGCGCAGGCATTCTCGCTGCTGGCGCAGTCGCCACCTTCCTGCTTATGCGGGGTGAGGCTCCCTACCTTCAGCCAGGCTTCGAGGCTGAAGAGACCTTCATTCCGGCGCTGTGATCGAACACGTGCAACAACAAGGGGAACCCGCCATGACGGGCAAGGTCGTCGTCGTTACCGGGGCGAACTCTGGCATCGGCAAGATGACGGCGGTGGGACTTGCCCGGGCTGGAGCCACTGTCGTCATGGCTTGCCGGGACCTTGACAAGAGCAGCCCTGCGCTGTCCGACGTCCGATCCCTCAGCGGCTCAGATCGAGTGCACCTCATGCAGCTCGACCTCGCCTCCCAGGCGTCGATACGCGCGTTCGTCCAGGAGTTTGCCAGTCAGTACGAACGATTGGACGTCCTTGTTAATAACGCCGGGGTTGTCTCGCCGAAGCGTCGCGAGACAGCGGATGGCTTCGAGTTGCACTTCGGGGTGAACCACCTCGGCTCGTTCCTTTTGACCACGTTGCTTTTGCCGGTGCTCGAAAGGAGCGCACCTTCCCGAGTCCTCCTGGTAGCGGGCAGCGCCCAGCGCCGCGGGAAGATCGCCTGGGACGACCTGCAGAGCGAACAGAAGTATTCGATGATGCAGGCGGGCGGCCAGTCAAGAGTCGCGGATCTGCTGTTCATGCGAGCGCTTACCCAAAGGACCAAGGGGGTGACGGTGAACGCCATCGATCCCGGGAGCACCAATACGGGGATCATTCGCGACCTGCCAGCGCCCGTCCGGTTGCTCACACGTCTATTGCTCAAGAGTCCCGAGAAAGGGGCTCGGACGTCTGTCTACCTGGCCACATCGCCAGAGGTAGCCGACGTCACGGGCAAGTACTTCAAGGGGACCAAGGTGATTGAACAGAACCCGATAGCCCTCAATGACGACAACGCCATACGTCTCTGGCAGATCTCCGAAGAGCTCACCGCTTCGTCGACAATCGTCGAGTGAGACCACTCACTGACAGTTCCAAAAGGAGGAAGTGACGATGGCACACTTGGGTTTTGAAAGCACCGCGTCAGGAGTGGTCGCTGGAGAGGATCTGTCGGGCAAGACCGTTCTTGTCACGGGGGGCACCTCGGGAATCGGCACAGAGACCGCGCGTGCGATGGCTGTAGCGGGAGCGCGCGTCGTGATAACTGCACGCGACAAGGTGAAAGCCGACGACGCTCTCTGCCATCTCCATAGCGTCGCCCCCGACGCCGATTTCGACTACGCGCTGGTCGATTTAGGCTCTCTCGACAGCGTGAGACAAGCGTCCGAGGACATCCTCGAACGGTTTCCGGTCATCCACACCTTGATCAACAATGCCGGCGTGATGGCCACACCCTTTGGCCGTACCGTCGATGGGTTCGAGACCCAGTTCGCCACGAACCCCCTCGGGCACTTCTTGCTGACGAACCTGCTCGTACCGGCCCTGATTGCAGGAGCTCCCTCTCGAGTAATCTCGCTGAGCTCAGCCTCGCACCAGCGAAGCGACGTGCAGTGGGACGACATCAATTTCGAGACGCATCCCTACGATCCTGTCCGCGCGTATGGTCAGTCCAAGACCGCAAATGTCCTCTTCGCTGTTGAACTGGACCGCCGCCTCGCCGCGCAGGGAGTCCACGCCTATACCGTACATCCGGGCGTTATCCCGACCAATCTCCGACGCTACCTTCCAAAGGAGATGATCGAGATGCTGAAGTCACAAGCTCTGAGCAACCCTGGTGCGGAGAAGACCGTCGAACAGGGTGCCGCAAGTACCGTGTGGGCAGCGACGTCGGCCGACCTCGATGGCAGAGGAGGCTCGTACATCCAAGATTGCACAGTCGTGGTTCCAAGCGGAACCGTCGAGTCAGCGGTCATGGCCTATGCGCTTGATCCGCAGGCAGCCCAGCGCCTATGGACGATCTCGGAAGAGATGATCGGCCAGACCTTTCCTGTCGGAAGCGACCGTTAAGGCCGCCGACCGGACTCTGCTATGCGAGCGAGGTTATCCACCCATTTTTGATGCTGGGAGATCATGAGTGACTGGATCACCGGTGCCAGCATTCCGATGGCTTTGCCACGCTGAGTCTCCTCGCAGTGAATAATTGTGCCCCCGTTGCCGTCGTCCGTAAGTAACCACGCGTGGTGTCCCTCGGCTCCCATCCCCCCACCGGTGAACGCGAACTTCTCGAACGGCTCGAACTGCGTGACCGTTGATGTACACGGTGCACCAAAGGTGATCCAGGTGAACTTGCTACCTAGTGCCACCTCTGGCCAAGGTCCATTCTTTGGGCGTGCATGGCGTCCATTGCGGTAGAAGGTATGCCATTTGTCCGGACGGACAAGCCATGACCAGACAGCTTCTTGCGAAGCCTTGCTGTGAGCATCATTGATTGCATAGATAGATGCACCGGCAGGCTCATGACCGACAGGCCAGGTGACTGTGCTCACTTTGCTCCCTCGATTCCCGTGACTACAACACGAACAACACGTGCAAGGCGCTTGCGAAATATCGCCGGCGTCGTAAGGGAAAGGTCCTCTCCCTTTGCCCCGTGCGCACAGTCGAACAGCACTGAGGCGATGTCAGCGGGGGTCAGTCTCACACGACTGAGATCGGCCTCTCCGCTCAGGCAGAATGCCCCAAGGAGCTCGGCAATGAGACGCTCTGAGCTCTTCTGAGACGAGCGAGCAATGTCGCCGCACAGCCGATCGTTGACGTCGTAGAGCTCGGCTGCGTACGACGTACTCGATGTCAGCTCCACGAAATGGAGGAACCGTGCCTCGAGAATTGCGACCAGTGCCTGCTCCAATCCAGCTGGGGGATGCTCAAGCACCATCCGCATGGCAGCCAAGTGCTGGTTGTGTACCTGTTCTACGAGGCCACGTAACAGATCCGCCTTGGTCTTCCAGTGCATATAGAGCGTTGTCCGAGAAACTCCGGCACGAAGAGCGATGCCCTCCATCGACGACTTTCTGAACCCAAAGGTCGAAAACTCTTCAAGCGCAGCTGCGAGCAGGAGATCTTGCGTCTGCTCGGTCTTGCCTCGTGCTTCGACCGATTGTGCCATGTCTCCAGTATGTACAGGGTTTACAAAAAGTGCAAGTACTGTTTGTATTGACGTCAACGTCGACCGCACAACAGTTGACACGTGCGCAGGCGGGATCTGAAGCGGACTCTCCGGCTCATCGAGCTCGGCACGGTCCCGACGTGGCGGCGTATCCTTTTCACCCATGAGCTACGCAGTTGACTTCGTCAATGTCTCCACCGTCGGGCTGGAGTCGTCGCCCTTCGTGGACGCTCTTGCAGGCTTGCGGGCCAATGAGGCCCGCTACTTCAAGAACAAGTACGACCACGTGTTCACGGTCGAGTCCGCCTCCAATGCCACAGCGGAGATCGAGTACGTGCATCGCATCCTCAAGGAGGAGCGCAACATCGTGGTCTCGTCACCCCCGCTCGAGGCAACGACGTTCCAGGTCGAGGGCATCCGATGGACCTACGTGTTCTACGAGAGCGGACTCTCGATCAACGTTCTCTACTCGCTCGAGGGGTCGAAGCGCGCCGTGGGATTCAAGCTGAGCGATGGGATGGAAATCCCTGCGGAACTGGGCTCGTTCAAGTTCGCGCGGCAGAAGTCGAAGCTGGCGGGGACGATTCGCGGCTCGTACTTCGTGATCAAGGGCGAGTACTGAGCGTTTCACCACCTGGTCGCCAAGCGAGCAGGCCTCGATGAACGATCCCGCCATCACGGCGCGGCGGAGAGATTCTCCTCATCGCCCGTGCACGTCTCACGGCGACGCTTGCTCAAGCGGGAGTCCTGGACGAGCTTCGCATCATGATCTTCCCGATCGTGCCCGGTCAGGGAAGGTCACGGTTCGACGATCTCCGAGAGCGAGTTCCGCTCGATCTGATCCGGGTGAGGGTCGGAGCTTGCGGCCTACCTTGACGGCAGATGCCGACTGGCCATGAGGCCTTACAAGCTCGCCAAGTAAGCGTCCAGCTTGACGAAGCTCGTCTCCAGGCCGGCCTGGGCCTCCGGACTCATGTACATGGCAGGCACCTTCGTCTGGCGGGTGACCGCTTCCGTCCGGCCATCACCAAGGTCGTTGAACTCAATCGCCGTCGTCATTCCGCCTTCGATATCAGCTTCGGTGAAGGAGAACATGCGCGGAGGATCGAACTCGACGAACACCGCGCGTACGGGGTACTCGCCCCCCGATTCCTCGTGGATCATCAATGTCTCGAAACGTCCGCCAGGGTGCGGCTCCACGGTGATCCCTGCGAGCGGCGTGCTCATGCCGATCGGCCCCCAGAAATGCGTCAGATGCGAAGCCGTGGTCATGCACTCGAAGACAACTTCCGGCGGGGCTTCGAAAACTCGCGTGATGGTCAGCTCGCCCAATTCGGTCTCGTCGTCGTGCATGGGATTCTCCGACCTTCCTTGTCGTGGCATGTGTAGTAGCACACTGTATGCGAACTATGGCTATGCCAAGCGGGTCATCGGTGGGCACAGCACGGATGCGGATCCTCTGCGCTAGAGAAGGGCCGGACGTCCACCGTCCCTAGTGTCGCGACGACTGCAGAGACCGATGGTCTGGTCGTCTTCGGTGACGGCATCGAGGCCGACCGATTGATACTCAGCTGATTGCGGTCGGTACGGCCCGAAGCGCTCGACGAACAGGAAGGCGGACACATCACCTCACACGTACGTACGCTCACCGCAAAGGACGAGGTCGTCACCGCTGCAACACTGTTTCGGACGGCGATGGTCGGTAAATGTGCAAGGCGGCTTCACCTTGGAGGCGTATCAGGTAGACACAGGGTGCTTATCGAATTATGTTGCCCTTCAAACCTGGACCCCCTGATGCGCAAAGGTCTCTCATTGAATTCGTACGATGAACCGCATGGTTCTGGCGATCCTCAACAAGGAGAATCCAGTTGACTCGGTTCCATAATGTGCATGTTACGAAGCGTGGTGCGCTTTTCGCACTCGGAGCAACAGTGGCCGGGACCGGAATAGCTGTTGGATCAACTTCACTGGGCAGTAGTCCGCACACGGCGCAAAGCAGTCGCGCAAACTATCTCGGCGCACACCTCACGGCATCTGAATTGCCGGCATCGTTGCAGACGGTGTATAACCAAGCGCTTGCTGACGTACCGAGCCAGTCCAGTCTGTATGCCACATATCAGAGCGACAACATCGTCGTTTCGGTAAACGGGACTCACCTCAACCCGCAGGAACTTTCCGCCGAGGCTTCCCAACTTGAACAAACGGCAGTCGCTACTGCCGTTTTCAATCAGTACGTGCAGAGTGGCACGAATGCAGGCGTGCCGACGCCGAGCTCGGTCGCTCAGCAAGTCAGCAGTGCATCCTTCCAGTCCACACTGTTAGATCAGGCGATTGCGGCCAATGTTTTTATGTCGCTGATCTACAGTTACGCCGAGGCGAACGGTCTGGCCGTTACTACGGCGACTGCGACCCAGGAGGCCGCACAAAACCTTCAGGATTGGCAGACGTCCGGATCTCCAACCTTGCCAATACCGGCGGGCGAGCCAGCTGGAACGACCGATCAGGATCTGTTCGATTCGCCCGAGGCGATCGCCACACTCCAGGTAGCTGGCTCAGTGGCTAACGCCGAACAGGCGATCGCTGGGGCGCCAGATGCTACGGGTACGGGGTCCTCGAGGACGCCCGCCCTCGCAGCGTGGATGACGACGACTCTTGCCTCGGCCAATGTGTCTGCCACGGTGAACGGAGTAGCCCTTGCTGCCGGCTCGCTACCGGGACTACTACCCGCTCGGATGTAGGGCGCTTCGACGGGGTATGGGACATTAAATGTCGTCAGTTCCTGGCGAGCACTCATGGACACGGGCGAAGGGCAACAGTCACCGAGTTGCCGTCGTTATGGGGGCTTTCCTGGTCGTGGGCGCTCTCCTGTCCGGGTGCAGCAGTGCCACGGGACCCAGTGCAGCAGGGGGGCCTACGACGATGCGTATCACTCCGCTTGGGGTACGCATCACGACGTCGGTGAACCGCCAGTATTGCTTCACACCTCTCGTCGTGACGAGCACGACGAGAGGTGCGAAATTCGGTCACGAACTCTCTGTCGTTTACTATAAGGGATCAAAAGCGTCGCCGATGACAGTGATTGCAATGGATGCGTGGGCTACCTTGATCGTCTACGCGGACACGAATGGATCGCCCACCATCACATGGTCTTATCATGGGGTGACCATAGATCGAACTGCGATACACGGTCATTTCGCAGCGTTGGCGGCGCCTGATACCGAGTTCCCTGCAGATTTCTACGAGACTGCCAACTTCCCGCTAGGTGTGCTGACGCTAAGTCAAGGCGGACGGAGAGAACGCTCATTTGTTCTACAACCGTCCGTGGTCCGTTCAGCTGCTTCGCTGGCGAAGGGGAGTTCGTGTATTGGACCTTAGGGTCCAGTGAAGGAGATCACCTCGGACCCACATCGGGGCCCGGCTCGGAGGGCTGGCGAGCGTCCACTTTTGCTTGATGAGGCCGAGTGGAGTGACGTCGATTGTCGGGTGCATGCCTTTGTGATGGGCGCCGCTTGTCATCGAGAGGATGCCCCGGCGAGGTCTCCGCTCGGTGCCGCCGGCGACGGAGGATCTCGTTCTCCATCTCGAGGCGGCGCTTGTCTCGTCACAGCTGGACGATCTCGGCCTGCTCGGCGGTCGTTAGCCCGTCTTGGATCCCGTCGTCGATGTCGGCCTGGCGCATTCAGCGCCGGACGGTCTCCTTGGCGACCCCGAAGTCAGCAGCGACCTCAGCGATGCTCAGATCGCCCCGACGAGCGACAGCGACGACGTCACCCTTGAACTCTGGAGGGAACTTCTTCGGCATGGGGACGTCCTTCCAGCGGGAGTACATCCCGCACTAGGGATGTCAACCAGAGCTACAGCAGAGGTCATCGCGGACCGGGCGTATTCAATGTCGAAGGCGGAGAACTTCCGACGCCGGCTCCACGACGACGGGGACCCGACCGAGCCGGTCGAGGGAGCCGCCGCCCATGCTCGCAACGACGCCCGTGCACAGGCCTTCCGCTGGAGCGAGCACACGACCGGCGTCTTTCGCTGTCCGTTCTGCGCGATGCGGGCGAAGAGTCGGGCGCTCAATCCGAAGACGGTCTCCCTCGACGCCACCCACGTGAACGTCGCTGCGCCCGAGGCAATGACGAAGTGCTGCCACGGATTTTTGACGCTCCGACTTGAGGAGCGGGACGCTCACCAAAAGATCCCCTATGTGACGAATGCGTGGTTCACGAGCTACTCGCGACGCAACGTCCTCGAGTCCGTGAACACGGAATGGGTCGTGTGGTGAACCTACCTCTGGTGGTCGAGACCGGCGTCGATCCGGTGACCTCACGCTTTTCAGGCGCGCGCTCTGCCA
>Ga0116230_10002562_pt1 | contig 17525 bp, 20 predicted proteins | sample S1TSphfallax_3_FD_88678 | JGI IMG/M metagenome (GOLD analysis project Ga0116230, IMG submission 88678) | Host-associated microbial communities from peat moss isolated from Minnesota, USA - S1T2_Fd - Sphagnum fallax MG | ecosystem: Host-associated > Plants > Peat moss > Unclassified | place...
AGATTCCTTCACACTGAACTCATCTGGGATCTGTCGATAAGGTACTGTAGGCATCTTAAATAGATTCCTTCACACTGAACTCATCTGGAATTCATTGATAAGGTACTGTAGGCATCTTAAATGATGCACCATTTGGTTTAGATGAGGAAAGAAATTGAGTCAAATCTTCTCAAATAACAAAGGACAAGCCCCTTTCCACAATTTGGCTTGGCATCGTCAAGGGAAGGGTGGTAGGAGAGATTTTCTCTCCCTTACAAAGCCTTGCAGTCCTGGGGCATTCATTTTTACTGCCTGAGGCTGCCCTGTTGCCAAACCAGCCCAGTTACTCCACCAGTATAGGCAGTTCTTAGAAAGAATGCAAGCAGAAAGGAAGGCATCTGCTCTCAAAAAAGTCAATCAATGAAGACACCAACAGTATCATCATTTGAAACTTGCACAAAATGTGTTGTGGGTTGTGACAGTATGATGAGTAGCAGTAGGTTACCACAATTGTACACTTGGAACTCCTCAACAAATGTCACTACATCTAAGCTCTCTGGTTCCATATGTTGTCTTGCCCCCAGGGAAAGCCAGCATACAGGATACTGCTTCTTCAATGAAGATGGAATCCTTGTAATAGGATGGTTCAAGACTCCAATCTAAATCTATAATCTCCTGCATTCAGCAAAATTCAGACACAATGCCAGTTTTTCCAGCACAGAGGAACCCAGATGACCTTCAGACCCTGGATCATGAAGCAGAACAGCAAGCAAGGAATGATGCAAACACTGGAGTGTTGATTGTGGATGACAGATGAGATGCTAGGTTTGGGGGAGAGCAGCTTGCATATTGCAGGAAAGTCTGAGTGACACTTTGCAGACAAGAAGCAGCAGCTTCATCAGAGAATTGAGGGATTGAGTGGGGGAGACTCCTCCCTCTGGTGGGCTCATCCCAGACCCCAAGGTCCAAGGTTAAAAGCATTGGATTCACACATCACTGTGGAAGATGTTGTCATGAAAGAACAACATATAGTTAAATGTCCTGTGTAGTGAGACCAGGAAAAGCTGTCTGCCTGGAAACAGATGACATTGTCTACCTTGTCACACCAACCCCAAATTTATGTATAGAGAAGGAATTCCCATTCTAGAAGAAAATACACATTCTTTCTGGACATATGTTTTAGAAAAACAAGGAACTGTCAAATTCAGCTCACCGCATCTCTTCACAGTTAATAATATGCATTGGTAAAATTGCACACCAACCAACATGTAGGAGCAGCAATTTCCAGACCTATTAGAAGCCTTTCCAACCGTCCCGTATTTAGATAAAGCCTTTCAAGCCCTCCAACAAAGCCTGTTTAAGATGTTTGTTGGATGCTGCCACTCGTCGTGACATCATGTTAAACTGACTGCCAGACCTGCATTAGCCAGCCAAACAAAGAGCATCTGATAAGGTCAAATTGTTCAAAATTTCTGCATATTTTTTGCTAGTTCTTCACTTAGTTTCTTCCATTGGGTAACAACTGAACACCCAGATCATGAGCATTCAGTTTTCCAAATGCCTGTGTAGATTTTTTTCCTGTGATACCTGATGAGTATGCACTGGATACCTGCTGGGTATCACAGGAAGAAATTTTTTTAAAGAAAAATCTGAGCACCATCTTTACAGCATATGCTTGGTAAAGCCCATGGCCTCAAGCTTTACCCTACACATAACAGACTTCCAATGGATGGTGAGCCAGTGGCTGGTATCAGAGTTTCACAATGATCAAACAATTGTAGGCCAAGGAGAAAAACTTACGGGTCAAATACATGTCCCCCTGCCTCTTGAAGTATCAAAGCACCCGCAGCAACATCCCTGCTCCATATAATATTTGGTAATCACTAAGGATCAGAGGCACATGATAATGTTCTTAAGGTCATAACAGTGATGTTCCCCTAAAAATCCTCAAATGATTCATGACTTGCAGAGTTTGTAGACTGGCATGCAGTAAGTGACAAAATGAAGAACTTGTGAACTCACCAGGGACCTCCAAAGCCGAGCTCATAAAAGAGATCAAGTCTTCCACAAGCCACTCCACACAGGTTCATTGCACAAGAGCCACATAAACGAAGAGATCGCACCTGCAAATGCCATACACAAGTCACATTCTCCCATCCTTGCAAACAAAAGTGCTCTGAACTTTGTAAACTAAACTAGGGATTTACTCATTATCTGGAAGCTCATATGCTGTAAGAGTGTCAATCAGGCCTCCACACATTTCCAAAAAAAAAAAAACTGAGGTACACAAAGCTTATTTCGCTTAGCACAAAATCAATAAAATTTGACTGTTGCACTTGACAGCACCAAGACATCTTTGCAATGTTGTGCTCTTGCAGCTTGATGCAAATGGACCATATCATCATCATTGTACCTCAAAAAGAAGGTTGTTGATTCTGTTAGTGGTCAAATCTACAGTTTCTTTATCTCGCCTTGTCCCAACCTGCAGATCAGCAAAACCTGGTTCACCAAACTTGCAATACATGTAGATATCAGAATGATGCAGCTGAACAACTGGAGAATTAACAGTTCCAACAACTGGAGGCACGGAGTAACATCTCATACAAAACATCTATATGTCCAATTTGAGTCCCACAATCTGACACCATTCCAGCGCAGAGTGAACCAGCACCCACCAGTGCACAATGAAGGATGATCAACAGATTTGAATATTCCATGATCTGTCTCAGATGAAATCAACAGAATTGAATAGCAATAAAAGAGGCAGTTGGTACCTCTGTGGCAAGGAGTGCATTGCCAATATCCTGCTGCTCTGAAGCTGCACACCCTCAACAAAAAGATACAAATTTACTGAGCAAAATGGCTGGGGATAAAGATAGCTTATAAAACCGTGACACCCTCATAAAGCCTACTCACCTTCAAGACTTAAAAATTTCCTTGTGCTGTTGCCACAACAAGAGTCACCAACACCTAGGCATTAGGGGGGATTCACATGATCATCACTGACCATAGATGCGCTGCCCATTCAAAAAGGCTCCCTTTCCTATCACAGCAGTGAATAGCTGTACATACATCCCAAAAGAGAAAACCACCCATGAACCAAAGCACACAGCATTTTTCAAACCAAAAATTGCAACTACAACAGAGATGTATGTGCAAGGGATATTTCAAGACAAACATCTGAAAACACTGCCCAATTAAAAATAATCTAACAGACAGAAATCTTCTGTAAAGCACTAAACCCCCACCATAGACTGCACAATAGATCTGAAGTCTGATACCTCATCAAGAATGGGGTTGAAGACTACTCCAACAGTTGGAACTTTATCAATCACCAATCCAATTGACACACAAACAAATGGGTACCTATTGTGTGCACACAAAAAGGATCAGTCATAAAGCTCCATTCCACAAAAATCCACTGGACTAGTAGAATCAGCAACAAGCTAGTGATGATGAGATCATGAGAGGAATCTGAATTAAGGATCAGCTGGAGAAGAGGAGGAAGGTACCTGTGAACAAAATTTGTAGTTCCATCCAAAGGATCCACAATCCATGTCGGTGCATCTGTCAATTCTGGGGTACCATTTGTTGCAGAGGTCTCTTCCCCAATGAACTGCACAAAAACATGCCAATAGTGAACCACAATTAGAGCATCCTCAGTGGTGCTCAGTATGTGACCCTGCACACTAAAAATTGGATGAAGAAAAGTCAAAACATGCCGGTTTGGCTCAGCAAAATGGTTTTGACCCAGAAAGTTTGCTGAGGCTAGTAAAAGGTGCAGCAAAGCTGTGCACCTGCCAGAGAAGAGTGTAATAGATATGATCTGAGTGTTGTTCCTTGTTTCTGATTGACCAATGGTGGTTTGCTATTAGTAGTCTCCCACCTATTTGCAGTCCCAGTTTTAGTTTTATGGGTGGGGTTGGAAAAAAAGTAAATAACTAAACTTGGATCTGAGAAATGTTTTTGCACGGTTACATACTGAGCACCAGTACACAAGAAAACAATCAAAGAGTCCTGCTGCAAGCAAAGAAACTCTTTCACAAAGCACAAATCCCCTTTACTTTGGGGAGGAGCATTGCAAGCAATTGAGAAACTCCTCATTCACAAAGCACAATAATCCCTAACATGGGTGAGTGAGCATTGCAAGCAAGCAAGAACCTCATTCACAAAGCACACAAATTGCTTACTTGGTGAGAAGGAAATGCAGACTCCAAATACTGGAAGATCATGGTCTCACAAGCCTTGTCTGTCTCTGTTACCAAATCAACCTACACCAAGATGGGAAGAGAGATGTCAAGCCACAGGAGAGTTAACTACTGCTCACAACCCAAGCCTGCCCTGCTTGCTGCTAATTTCGAAAATACCAGCTGTTCTTGACAGATTCTTTTTGTGAATCCAGCTCAAAGAAAACACTGCGATTTGGAAGAAAACAACAACACAAGGAGAGATGGGTGTCTGTGACTCCTCACTTTTCCTTTGTGTTCCACTGCTTTTGTGACATAGAAATTGCTCAGGATTATCTGGCCTGCTCTCTTGGCAGCTTCCACTGCTGCATCTAAGTAGCTCTCCAATGTTTCTGTAACAATCCCATGGACTGCGAGAATGGTAAGAAAATAAAATAAAATTGTCTACTTGAATCCCAGATCACCCCTGTTATAGACTTCCTCATCATCATACCATCAAACCCAAGGTTGCAAATCATGTAAGGGTCTCTTTCCATTAGGCTGATTTGATCACAGTTACACATAGTGTGCTGAGTATCTGACTTTCTGAAAAACAAAGCAGAACTCTGTTACTGGGATTAAGATGATTCTGCTCTTGTGCAAATTGGGGTGTTCAGCAGATGTGCATCGATGTGCATGTCTGAGCATAGACAGGACTCACCGGTATGAGCACCCATTTGTAGTAGCTTGGCTCCAATTCAGATGATCTCCTACTTGCAACAAGATGGATAAAAGTTGTGCTCCTACACCTGCAGTCCAAAAAACACAAAAGATAATACATTACTGGTGATGGTGATCACATGGCAAACTAGAAAATGACCCAAATCCAAGACACTCACTCTTTTCTTCTATGGCATTGATCCAAGTGAAAGACAACAAAGCTTCAATAAAAGGCAACATCAGAAGTGAGGATGCAATCTAAAGCATGTATAAGTGGATGAAAGATTTTCATAAGAAATGAAAGCGAAAACATTAGTATATTCTCAGCCTTCAGCAAATTCTACATTCTTCAAAGCTTCTTCATCAGTTACCAGCATAATGAGCGACAAAAAAATTGAACGTTTTGGGTCATTTTGCTAATCACAACCCAAAACCAAAAAAACGGACAAAATTCTGATCTCCAAGCTGATAATTTGTATTTTCAGCACAAAGACATTGGGAAGGGGGGGAAAAAAAAACTTCGTCACTCAACATGCCCACAAACATCTCCAACAAATTTAAACAACAAATTGACTTTCATTCCTTACACTAGGACTGCAGTAGTCGAAGAAGGCGAGCAGCAAAAATTGGGAGCTACCGAGAAAAGGAGCTACAAAATTGAACCGATTGTGTTGCAAATGGGCTAAACAAGCTGACAATGGAAAGGAGCAAATGGGTCCATGTAGTGCAAATGGGTTTGATTTTGAATGGGGAGATTAAGGGTGAGGGAGACGATGATGTGAAGAGAGAGAGAGAGAGAGAGAGAGAATCAAAGAGAGTTTCCTTGGCTGAGCATTAGATGCTGATGATCATAAAGCAGTGGCATTGCTTCTGATGCTGTTGTTGCTGCTGTGGGCGTGATGAGATGGTGATACTTTCCTTGAGGAGCGAAATGAGAATTATCCGAGCATATGCTGGAGGAATTGTCTGCTTTTCTGATTTCTTAATTGCGCATATAGTTAGAATATTATACTCTTTTTTTTTTTTTTTGTCTTTCCTCAAACCAACCAACCAACCAACCAACTTCCTGAGAACTTTGTGTCGGATTCTTCTGCGACTGTGGCGAACTAAAAAGCATCTAGAAAGAATCTGGTGACAACTAAACGGCATCTCAAAAGGATCTTGCAACTGTTTTCTCCCCTAAAAATATCTGCGCACCCCCAAAAAAACGTTGGCTGTCACCAAGGCCACCAACTGTGAATTGTGGTTCGCTTTTGGACCAAAAGCCATCTAAAGGGAATCTTGTAGCCAACTCTAAGGAATCTAAAGGGGACTTTTTTAACTGAAAGGCATCTTAAAAGAATCTTTGAATGGTCTTTTTAATAATAAAAAAGCTGTTATGTAGATGTGAAATTTCGCACAAAAAAATTGGCTGCTGCCCGCCAAGGCCACCAACTGCTCGCCATTCGCTCTTCTCCGTTTGGTGTTTCAGAGAAAGTTTGCAAATTTGTGGAGGTAGTAAATGCAAGGTAAGGTGGGCTGCTCTTTGTTGGGTTTTTAAACCAGTCTTGGGTGATTATTTGAATCTATGAAGAAGCATTGGTTCCAGTTCTTGAAGTATTTTAGAATGAGAGGAGTGTTGGTTAGAGTTCTTTGGAAAATACTCAGACCCCAAAAAACCACCCATCCCAATTATTTCCAAAAACCTTAAAGAACTGGTGGTTTTCTTGAAAAAATTGGCAATGACCTAGTGGTTTTATGGTGGGTTATTTGATATTTTCAAAAAATTGAAAACCATAGTTGAATATTAAAAACCAAGCCTTTGATTTTTTTAAAACCATGGTTATTAATCCTAAGACCCACCCCAATAACCATCAAGGTTTTTGTTTCTATTTTTAACAATAATCCATCATTGTTTTTTACCTTGTTTATTGGTATACAAACAAGGTTATGGGATTGATGTAAAAGATATTCACAAATATATGTGGTCTATGGAATAGCTAGGGATTTTTTTTAAAGCCTATAAAACTAATCTATCAAGTGTGTTAGTTTAGTTGCTCTATTAGGTCCTAATTAGTTAGGAATAAATTGGGTTAGTTTAGTTGTTTGGGTTTTTATATCGAAGTAGTTCGAGTGTGAATTTTTGTGCATAGGATATAATTTCAATTTGTGTGATCTCAAATCACCAAAAGTGATTTGAGATTCCAACACCTTTTACTGTTGTATCCAAATTTTGATGTGTTTTTTGTATGGTGTTAGTTTTTGCATTTTGTTGTGTGGAAGTGTTAGGTTTGAATTCTTGTTTTCATTGCAAGTGAATGACCATTTTGAATCACAAAAAATGTAATTAGTTGTTTTGTATTATGAATAGGCTAGTTGGTTTAACATTGAGATTTTAATGTTTATAGTTTTGTATGGGATTTGCTATAACAATTACTATGAATACAAGTTTTGCTTGTTAGTGCCACGTGGCATGGGTGTTTACTTTGTGGTTAGTAGTTGTATCATTCTTTAGGGATTTGAATCACTCGCCAGGGATTTGCAAGTACTAAAAGTAGAAAATGCAACATGTGATGATTTCAAAAAAATGATAGCAATGTCATAGATGGAATTAGACAAAGTTATGTGAAGAAGCTCAAGGAAAATTCCAATAGTTTTGTTTTTCCATATAGAGTTGTGGAATTGGATGTGTCCAATTCAAAACATAAAATGTGATTGCTCTTAAATATCAACCTTTTAACACCAATTCCCAAACACATGTAACAATTTTGGGGCAACATCTCCAAGGAAGAAGTCACGATGTATATAAAGATGGCAAAATAGGGGATTCCTCTAATCAAAATGGTGAAAAAAAATCAACTATGTTCCCATTATCCATCTTTGATCAAATGAAATGAATGGTTGCTGAAGGAATGACAATTAGGACCAAACAAGATATTATTGCAAGGAACAATCAAGACTCGTGCCACAAAAACATATTATGGAACAATCAATGAGCTTTTACTAAGTGTGATTATACAAGGTTTGGATCAACATTTGGTTGCATGGGCACCATCATGTGGTTGGTACATTTTTAACTTTAAAATCTTTCTTTCCTAGCACATAATTTCTATCCTTGAGTTCAAATATTATGCTTTTGAAACTTGGTTGGCTTCTACTATTAAACCCAGGGTGGTAGCTTCCATCTCCTTCATATTCATCAAAAAGATGATTGTATGCGTTGTGAAATTGCAAAATGATCTACAGACTCTAAAAAAAAAATGTTGTGAAACAAAATGAATCGGATGGTGACCCAAAGTTTACAATGGCAATTGGATTTGTAGGCAAATTGTCAAGTTATTGAATGACAAACAAAAAAAAATCTTGAAAATGGAAAGGACTATGTGGGAAGTACAAAAACCCCATATCAAAGTCTAATATTGGATAGATGAATTTTGAGAACAGAAGAAAGACATGTAAGGCACAGGTCATTTCTACCACAAGAGGTGGTAAGGTGTGAAGTATGAACTAGTGGTCTTCAGATAAAGCACAATTACAAATAATAATCGCCATGGAGAGAGATGCAGTCCAATTCTCACCCAAATGAATGGGTGCAATATACTTTTCAACAATAATATGTGGTTCAAATTGATAGGGATCAAGACAAAATAGGGACTTCTATAATACTTGATCAACCGCTAGAAATCTCAAGTCCAAAATTGATAATTAGTAAAAGAAGGGATATTATAGGAGGTATACAATCTAGGTTTATGTACCAATTTGAACCAGTGGAAGACTAGGAGGTGGAAGAAAACACAAATATCAATGTGTTTGAAGAGATTGAAGAAAATTATCTATGATCATATAAATATGCAAAGGCACATGTGAATGAATTAGATGAAGTACCATAGTCATACACACAACAAGGAAATCCATAGTTGGATCAAACAAGGTAGATAGTCGAAACATGAAATCATGAATCTGTGGATTCGGAGGTAACTATATTATTTTCAAGGGTTTATGCATTCTATGAAGAAGAAGGACATGCAATTATGGATTGTCCTTTTGTGCCTTTTCACATCAAAGTAGGTATTGTTAGACATGTGGAGTTACATAATGTGGCAGGAGCATTAATGGATCAATCGTAGGACCAAGAAAACCAGGAGTTCCTATAGTCCAAAATAGATTGAGAAGCATGGAGTTGGGAAGTTATTTGGGACCACAAAGTTAACAAATTCGTCCATCCATTAAATTCAAGAGCAAAGTACTAGAGGTGTATTCACATCCACATTCTACACCATAGAGGATACCAATGGGTAACCACATAATGGGGCATCATCAAACTCAAATCGATGCAATTTCATCAAGAGTGTTAGAAATGGCAATTGTTGAAATTTGAAGATAACCTGTTGGAACAGAGGTTACTCAATCACCTAATGTTGTCATAACAACCATATGAATGGAAATGGTTGTTACACCCAACACAAATGTTGTTAAAGTGGAGTATTAATTGGAACTACAATAAACCTAGGTCGTGGATCAGGTGGAGTCTTGGTAAGAAGGAATTTGAGTCAAAATTCAAGACCCAACAACAACTACTAAAGTTGTTCAGCACCCTAAATAATGTTTACCAATCTGATAATGACTACTCATGTGAATAGGACTACAAACTGACCACCGATGAGTTCAATGGCTACTAGAAGGTACAAAAGTACATATGTTAAAAATCCAAGAGGAGGATATTAAGAACCATTTATTGTCACTACACAAATTCCCTGTCACAAAAATGGCCATTTTGTTAGGCCAAATTGGGTAGCTCTTAAGTATCTTGATTTCAAAAAAATGTAAATCTAAATGCTCATGTCAAAATGTTTAATTTTGTAGTGAAGGAAAATGCAAAAACTTTTAAAAAGTATACCATCAATGTATTTAGCTATACGCTAAAAGATACATCATCGAACTAGTGCCATAATTACATGTCATAATTTTTTTATTATACTTATTTGGAACTTATACAAGCATTTTGCAAATGTCATTAGAAGATTCAAAATGATGAGCAAATATACATGGAGCTAAAGAACATGAAGTAGGAGGAGACTAAGAGGGTGGAGGTTTATTATGAGAGGATTTTGAAATTAGCTCATGGTTTACAAGTACCAACCACAAACAATTTCTTGACTACTATGTTTAAGGCGAGCTTGTAATCATACCTTATAATTGCAACTACAAGGATGAAGAGGTCAACACTACAACATAAGGAAGCAACAATGTTGCCTGAAGAAGGCATGATTATTGCTAAAACAAGGAGTGCATTTTCAATACCACATAATACTAAACATGCAACACCACCAAAAACAAAAAATAATATAAAGAAAACTAACAAGTATTACACAAATTATGGAATGACTAATCACAATGTGGAGACATGTAAAAAGAAGAAAGAATAGACCATAGTGGCAACCATAAAGCTAGCACAACTGAATCAAAAACCACCGAAGACATCTTCATATGCATGCCACATTTGTGATTTGAATGGACATAAAATGATAGGTTGTTCAAAGTTTATTGAGATGTAGATGTTTCATGGGAAATCTATGACAATAGCAAAAGTTCAACCTATTGTTGAAACACAAACAATCATTACAAATGTGAATGTGGTGGATGTTAATGTTACAACAAGAAGTAAGGCAAATGAAGAACATTTGTTCAAGGATAAAGAGCCAAGGAAAACAAAAAGTGCTATCAATTGGGAGAAAGAAAAATGGTTGAAGAAATCAATGGTGGAAACAATTGAACGTATTCAGAAAACACAAACCCAAACAAAGGGATGGAACACAACCTAATCGGGTCTGCCAAATATTACTCATGTGGAAGCACATAAATTTCAAGAGGTAGTGAATTCATAAAAAAAATTGATTACAATAGAAAAGATTTGTTTGGATATTAACAAGCAAATGTTAGAAACAAGTTATACTTTAAACTTGGGATAGTTGTTTAAAATAGCTCTTGAGTTAAAAAGGTCTCTTTGGCAAAAGTTAAAACCACAAAAAACTCAAAATCTATGTAGAGTAATCACATAGAAACAAGTTAGTTCTTCAATACCAAAGGTAGGGACATTAGAATAAAAAGGTCAATATGTGACCATTGAATTTACAACTACCTATGACTATTTGGTCTTTACAACAATTTTTTTTCCCTTTGTGACTATTGTGACATCATGCTAACATTAGTCAAGTTGTCTTCGACTAACTTGTGATTAGTTTGTGACTAAATTGATTTACATCTATAAATGGATTGGATTTATCATTCAATAATAGCCATCTAAAGTCCCATTAGTTGTAGGCAAAATGGTGTTTAGTCATAGTTGACATATGTCTATAAATAAAATATCATATTATATGGCTTTTCAGTGAAAGTGTTGTACAAAGGTGTAAAATATAAATGTGTACATATTCATAGTATTCATACGATAAATTAGAATTAAAATCCTTGAATTTAGTGGATATGTGGTTTGTGGACTAAATTAATCATTTACCTAGCTTTTCCAACAAGCCATATATTATGTTTTATTCCATGTTGGCCATATACAAATAGCCAAACAAGGTGGAATATTTAAATCACATCACTAGTTTTATATTTAATCATGCAAGTGTTGCCAAAATTGGCTAATCCTTTTTGTGGATGGTGATCAACATCACTTTTTATTTTGGATAATTTTGGAAATATGGAAAAATGGTTTAAATTTGATGAAAATCACAATCAAAGTGGGAAAATTCACAAAAAATTCAAGGCAACAAGCTTGAATTAAAAATCATTAATGACACATTTCCAAGCTCCTTGATATATTCAAATGCGAGCCTGAGGCAAAAACAACGAAAGAGTAAAAATATGGGGCATGTTCCCTAGTTCGCAACATTTTGAAGGTAGAAAGGTGTGTTGGAGCTCCGCGATGGGGACTATGAAGAGTGACAAGCATCAATTACTCACATGGACATGCACAAACTAAACAACAAGTTGGTTAGTGCATAATTTGAACGCTTTTGGTGCACGAACGAGCCACATGCAACCATGGGCTCACAAGATTCACCACGGCCTATACTTGGGGGAAGTCACCACCTTCCCCCTTATAGTATACTTTATGTTTGGCCACGGGGCCAGCACCCAAATGTCATTTTATCCCAAGACTCCCAAGTGGGAGTCCCAAAATTCCCAAAGTTGGGACTCCCACGACTTTGGGGGTCGATAACTTTGTGTGAAGACCTCTAATTGAGATGAGGTCTAAAGAAATTTTTGACCCTTTGTTGAGAGCTTTCCAACATTATGTCGCACACCACCTACACGCACGCCACCTACACGCAAGGAAATTAGGGTGATTCCTAACTTTTAGTGGTCAAAAGTCAATTTGTCAATTTGACTCCCGACCCTTTTTTTGGTCATAACTTGTGTTTTAAGTGTCCAAAATGGGTCATGCAAGCCCATTTTAAACATTTAAGTTCCAAAAAATTTCCACTGATATAAGGAAGTTCTCAATCCAATTGGTTTTGACCCTTGAAATCATTCTCTAAATATTTGGGAGTCCATTGGGATTCCAACTTCTAAAGTGGGAACTCACTTGGGAGTGTGAAGGTTCATTCCCTCACACTCTCTTGCACTCCTGGGAACATGAGATGTGACTCTTGGGCTTCCCTCTTGGGCTTCACCCTTGCAAGCCCTTGCTTTGGTCACAAGCCCAAGGTTAGGGTTGTGACAACTAGTCACTAATGTGTTTTTTCACAAAATTTTGAAACAGAAAAAATCGCACAAACCTAGATAAATTTCCAAATAGATCAAGGCTCAAATGTCTATTAAATGCCTTAATTTGAGTAAAATTAGCACAAGATATGGAAAATTTCCCATAAAATTTAGATGTAAAACTTTAAAATAAAAACCTTGAGTCACCATTTGACTAAATTTCTAAACTCTAAAGATTGGATCAATTTAGCTATAACTAATCATGTTTGTGACTTGGTGAATAACATTGATTTCTTCATGTTGAAACCATTTGAAATAAAATGGGTTGTTATTGCATGTCTAATGTTTGTGCAACAACCAACACACAACAACAAAATCCACATGTCATAATTTTGACTAATTATCCCCCCCAAACTTCAGATTATTTCCTTCCCCCTTATAATTTATCTCCAACTAGGATGAAAAGGTTTACATATGTGGATAAAACAACATTTGTCTCCAAAAAACTATTGCAAATACTTGGTTATAGTGAACGAGCACATTAATCAAACACCCAACACCCTAATACTTTATAGGCAGACGTAGGTCCCAATGGAAAAGTTAAATATTTTTATGTACTTTGTATTTGGGGTACTCCACTTAATTTCCTACATTTAGTCCTAAGTTTCAGAGGTATTTACCATGCACTTGTCAAACCAAAAACTCTAGTGGAATCTTTCCCATTCTTTAGTTATGTATGGAAAGACCAAAACAAAATGACCACTATTGTGGGCACCTATCTAATTTTGTTAAATGTCAATGCCTTCTTAGTGGTGCTCAAAGTTTTGTATTTCAGAGGTGTATATGATATTTGGGCTCATGGTAGTGGAGACATCTTACTTTTAGTTTGAGTGTCATATTCGGTTATTTATTCAAATTTTTTTTTGGTGGAGAATGTTGGATTGTTAATGTAAATAACCTAGAAAATATTATCAGAGGACATATTTTATTAGATTTTATTTGTATTTTTGGTGGAATCTACCACCATATCTTAACCAAACCTTTTTGTGGGCTCAACACTCTCTTGTATGGTTTGGGGAGGCTTATTTATCCTACAATTTTATGATTGTTTCCATTTTTTGGGTTTATCATTCACTACTTTATCTGGTTCAATAATATGGCCTATCCTAATGAATTTTATAGGCCTAATGGGCTAGAAGCTTATCAAGCTCAAGCTTTTAACGAACAAATCATACTATTGATTCTAAGAAGGAAAAATGGAAGAATTGTGACTACAAATGATAAATGAGGAAAAGCCAAATTTGACGATTATTGTCCCTATCCTTGAAATAATAATTACATATTCAACAATATGGCCATAAAATGCCATGGCCCCAAGTCCTCATAATGGTAATAAATAACAAGTTTAATGAGCAATGATGAATCTTTTCACACAAGAAAATTAGACCTTTTCATGAAATAAATTATTATATTCAAAATACATGAAATAAATCCTCATGTGTATTAGATAGATTCATGATTATTTTACAAACTATTTACATCAAACCAAATTAACTAATACATAAATTTCATAATATTTCTTTTTGTCAATGTAAATTCATCCCCAAAAATCAAATGGTGCAAAGTTTTACTTGATGACATTATGATGTGATGCCATAATCCAAATTAAAACTTATAAAAAAAATTCACAAAAGGTTGCAATGTTGTAAACAATTTTTTTTGGGGGGGGGGCAATTTTTGCATTGTGTTAACAAAAAAAAAACCTTTTTTTTCTACTATAAATTTGAAAAAATATATATTAAAATTATGGAAAATTTTGCGAAAGTTTTGAGAACAACAAATTGACAAAAAGACCTTAGTTGTAAATAATGGCCTTTTGTTGACTAAACAACAACACATGGAACTTCCAAACATTTTGCCAACACATACCATGTAAGAAACATCAATACCTAAAATTACCATTAATGATCTTTTATGTTTGAGAGATATTGAATTAAATGTCTAAGATATGATTTTAGATTAATTTGAAGAACATAAGACCTTGTATTATGCACATTTGATATACTACACTTGTCACTAATGTTCAATGCACATTTAGTGTCAAATAATAAATTTCAAAAGGTTTGGCTGAAAAGTATAAGTTTTTTGTGGTAGTGTATTTGCCAAAAAAAATTGATAATTTAACTTGTTACCTCCGGGACACAATCCCCAATTATATAGATTCAAAATATAAGATGCATTTAATATACTTCTTTGAATCTTGACTACATATCAAATTTTTGAAATGTTCAATTTGGGATTGTCATACCTTTTTTTTGGAAATAAATAAATGTTCTAACATAAAATCATCAATTGTTAGTTGTACGTATGGTAGTGGGTTGTAATGAATGTAATAGAAATCCATGTCACACCATCTTTGGACATAGAAATAGAACATAATTTCAAGCCTTTATTGTTTACTATATGTAGGTTTTTTTTTAACAACAATTAATTATGTGCTAATGACCTAGGAACATAAACTAATAGATCACATAAATTAATAAAATTTTAATTGATTTACTTAAATATATTTTAATGATGATGATTTATAGGAGTTAGTTTAGGTAACTTAACTTTAAGTTCAATAAGTTGTCAAGTTTTGGATGATAGTTTCAAACTATTGTTTGTTTAATAATCAATTCCCAATTAAAAAGGAATGAAAAGGTGTCTTTTGAATTTGTGTACCTTTGAAGATATTTTTTAATACACCATAGTCACAAGTAAATTTTCAATACCTTCTACACCAATTTACATCCCATTTCTCTTCAATTGAATTTGAATGTGGTTCAATATATTTGAATTAAGTTTAGAAATTTGAATTCAATTTAATATGAAAACAATCTAATTCAATTGAATTCAATTGAATTGAATCCAAGTTGCATGCAATGTCATTCAATATTTTCATTCATATGAAATTTAATGTTCATAAAATCAATTCACTTTTCCATCAATTGATTGTCATTAATAATTCATAGTGACATGGAGCCCAAGTATTTAACAATTCATTTTGTGGTACTATAGTATCTATGTGATGCAGTTGCCATGAATCGGATGTACATAATAAAATGAATGGCAAAAACATTAACTATGGATGATAGGATATGTGAACAATATGAAAAAAGTAAAACCAATTATGTGTTTGATGAAATTTTAATTTTTTTATCATTTAATTTAATGTAATATGTGCAACATCAAAAACTTCATAGGTCACGATTTGGCTATAATAGTTGTGCAAAATTTGCTTTTCATAGGTTCATATGGAATAGACATAGATGTCATTCATCTACTTATATTGCTTAAACATTAATGTTGTGTGCATTATTTAGACATGAATGTCATATGCATATTCATATTGTTTAGACACAAATGTTGTGTGTCTATTCGTATCGTTTACACACAAAATTCATGCACATGACTTTCGTGTTTAAATAATGCATGACATTTGTGTGTAAACAATATGAACCCATGAAATAATAGATTTTGCATGGATTTGAAATGAACCCATGAAACCTATAAATTTGTGATGAATTCAAGTACATGGACATTTGAAGGGAAGGATTTTTGCGCGTGGGTTGTGCTAGAAGACATAATCGTAATCCTTTTAAACATCCTTTAAGGAAGCTTCCAACACTTGACCCATTGGCCATGATTTTTTCATGGTCAAATCTTTAGTAAAAAGGTGTTCATATTCAATTAATATGAATGAGTTCATTATTGTTATGTAGATTGTTGATGATGCCCTTTCAATACAATATTACATAACATTGTCAAGAGAGGAATTACATGCCCATAATTTATCTTTCATCCTCCACTATTTTGACATTTAATAGTCAACATAAGACGTGTATGTCATTCTATATTTATGAATGCACTACACCTTGTACATGTGGAAGACTCAAATACACAAGCAAAAACCATGTGACCCATGTGTAAATGTAAGTGGTGGAATAAGGTAACCTAGATTCAAAGATGAAGATGATTAGCCAAAGCCAAAAGTCATATTGGGGGAGACAAAATAGAACATGCCAAATCCTTAGTAACATTCATGAGAAACAACATGGTTTGAACCCAAAATCAATTGATGTTCAATCAACAAGTGAATAAGTTAACAAATACAAATATGTGTAGCTTTTGACAAGCTACCAACACACTAGAATAACTTTGTTTTCTTGCCATAGTGTTACAAGTAGCATATATAGCTTGGAAAATTTATCAAACTAACAACATGAATTTTTTGAACTAAAAACCTACATGTATTGCCCTATATTTGTTAGTGGACCACAACTAAATCCCAAACTATGTTTTTATGTTGTAAAAGAGCAATTTTGTCTACTAAAAACATTGTAAGGACTAACCTTACCATTTTGTTGAAGATGAATCATAATACTATTTGAATTTGGAGGTGATTTTGTATGGGAATCATCTTTTTTTTCATCGATTTTTAAATATAAGACATTTGTGGCTAGAGTCAAGTTTCAAATTTTGTTCAAGAAGCTAAATTCCAAATTATTTTCACTTAGTAGATTGCAAACCTTAATTAGATATATGGAAGAAATAACCTTTCATGGAGCATAGGCTACCAAGAAAAATTTAATGTAGTTCATGTGGCTATAGATATGAAATGATGGTTGATTTCATGGCCATCAGTTCAAGATTTATTATATTCCTTGGTGAAGTTATGAATTACACTAAATTAGCTCAATAAAGTTAACCACAAACATGAAGGTTGAATTGGTGCATTAAGAAACTTGGATGATTACAATGTATTAACAACCAATCACTACAACAACAGGGGGCTATTTTGCGATCTGAATATCATCGCAAACAACAAAGAAAGAAGTTTCCAAAAGCCCGCTGTTGCGAACCATAATTCCTCGCAAACTCTTAAGCTTTTGCGATACCATAACATTCGTACCCGTACAATCGCAAGTC
>Ga0116230_10002564_pt1 | contig 17519 bp, 13 predicted proteins | sample S1TSphfallax_3_FD_88678 | JGI IMG/M metagenome (GOLD analysis project Ga0116230, IMG submission 88678) | Host-associated microbial communities from peat moss isolated from Minnesota, USA - S1T2_Fd - Sphagnum fallax MG | ecosystem: Host-associated > Plants > Peat moss > Unclassified | place...
TCACATAAGTACATTGTGGCTTTGTAATTCTGCAGTCGATACCATGCATGTTTGCAAAGACATGGCTTCCAAGTGCACTTATGCGGGTGACACTTGTAGATTAGGAACAAAAAGAAATCACAGTGTTTGAAAAGCTTCCGGGACTTTTTGATCTCCCACTGCGTGGAGGAAGGGGATGCATGCATATTTGAGCTTATGGATCCAAACCTTGGGACATTAGTCTTTAAAGTTCATATCTTCCGTGTTGTGGAGTTGAAATCTGAGCAGTGTGGACCTGATGATTGGCAAAAGCATTACCATCTTTTGACAGGAAGGGGGTTGATTCAGGATGGACCTGGAAGTGGTCCCGGTACAACAACATGAAGCCATTGATCCTCTTCCATTGAGCCACAGAGTAGAGAGAGAGAGAGCTTTCTAGAGGCAAATTTAGAAGAACAATGTAGTTTCCAACACAAAAAATCGTTGACATTGTTGACATAACAGTCAAGGCATTCAATATGGGAAGCCATCTATTCAACATGATTGAGTCGGAAGTTCACAAGACAGGATGAGGGGCCCAAGGTGCACCTTATTGACCAAAGCATTCATATAAGATTTCCATAACCAAACGCTTACACTCCAATCCATCATGATGGATTGGGGACAACACTCCAATAGATTTTGATATCTCAAGGGCAACCAATTCGTGTGTGGAGTCTGACATAGAGGTAAGAAAGGAGCAATCTGGCATACCTTCACCACCAGGGGCATGATATGAGGGACTATCTGGACCGCATGTCCACTGCAGTTCGGCAACAGCAGCGGGACCGCAACCGCGAGTAGCACGCAGAAGCCCGTGCCCGGCTAACAGACCAGGAGCGGCAGTAGGAGCAGTGCCGCCACCGCGAGTAGCAGGTGGAGGCCTGTGCCCGGTTGACATACCAGCAGCGGGATCGCGACCACCAGCGGCATCGGCAGGCGCGAGGTCAACAAGATTTGCACACAACAGCCTGTGTCCCCCTTTCAGAATTTGATGAGGCCAGTGTTCCGATGTTTGACATAGGGGGTAGGATAGCTGAGTGCCAACAGTGTCGAGTTATGATTTGGCTTGATGAGGCTTCCCGGGGACACGTAGACCTTTGTTGTGCTAAAGGCAGATCTTGCAGCTCTAAGGCCTTCTTCCCCATTCCTCCTCTTCAACCATTGCGGGACCTGTTCACTTCTGAGCGTGCCCTTGGTGCACGCCTCCCCCCTGCCACCGTATCTTTTTGTAAGCACATCCGGAAATACAATTCTTCTTTGCAGATGGCCTCCTTTAGCATTAACATCTAGTCACCCGCAGATGGGGTCAGTATGATTGCCATAAGGGGCGTTGTGCATCATTTGTTGGGGCCGTTGGCACCTCCTCAAGGGAGCCCCCATCAGTTTGCCCAGCTGTATATCATAGACAATGCGGATGCTTAGGTTGCTGCCCGTTTTGTTGCTCTTGGTCAGGGCAACGTAGACCTGGACCGTTGCATTTTACAGGAGCTGTAGCAGATGCTTTTGGGGAGCAATGTCTATGTTCAGCGCTTTGTGCAGGCCATGGATTTGCCCCCTCAAGACCTGGCTAACTATGAGATTGTCATTTGTGTTGATAGCAGCGTTGATCGCCGCCATTACAATGCCCCCACATCCAGCAAGGTGGCCGGCCTGATGCCTAGTGAGTGAATGGGGTGGCTGCATGGCTACTTTTTGGTGCCCCATTTTGTGTTGTTTTTGATGGTGCTAGCCGTCCTAATTGTTACGTTCCTCGACATCACGTTCCTTCCATCATCCAAGCAACTGTCTCGGTTGTGCCTGATTTGTCTTCCCTTTTGTGCCTGCTCACAGGCGATGGTGACCCAGACGGTGACCTTGAAGGTAGCAATCCACGAGACATCAGGGTGTGGGCTAGGGGCGGGGGGTTATGGAGGATTAGTGATGCCCACTGTGCTTATGACCCTCTGCATTTTGTCATGTTCCACCCACACGGAGAGCCCGGCTAGCACCCAAATATTACTGGCGCTACCCCTGCAGTTGTGGATGGGCTAAGCTCTAAGGACGAGTAACATCAGCCATCTGAAGATGAGCAACAGCCTGATGCGGAGCCGGCAGTGGACCCCGGGTGTGGTGGAGGTAGGGGCAAGGGTAGGGGCAAGGGCCGTGGTAGGGGTAGGGGCCAAGGTAGAGGAGCTGTCGCAGGGCGCATCGCTTGCAAGGTTACTGCCAGGGAATATGCGGCTTACTTCATGCATGACCGCAACCCTCCCACCAACAGCACGTTCACTTATGGCAACAGGCTATATCAAGAATGGGTGGTTGACCAGTACTCCAAGGTTGAGGGGCAACGGCTGCGGTGGGTGTGCTTCAACCAGACCACCCTGCGTGCTGACCAATACAAAGGAATGGTGGATGCCATGCAACAAGACGGGGCTAACAACACCAACTTTGGGCGCATGGTGGTCCTTCTACCCACTTTTGTTGGTAGCCCCCGCCACATGAACCAGCTCTACCAGGATTCCATGGCCTTGGTCAGAAAGTTTGGGAAACCTGACCTATTCATAACCATGACGTGCAACCCAAATTGGCCGGAGATTCTACATGAGCTGAGTCCTAGGGAGGAAGCCAACGACCGCCCTGACTTGACATCCAGGGTGTTCAACATGAAGTTCAATGCCCTCCTCAAAGACCTTTTGCAAAATGGTGTTTTGGGCATTGCGGTGGCGGACATCCATGTGATAGAATGGCAGAAGCGGGGCTTGTCGCACGATCACATTTTGATCATTCTATGCAGCCAGGACAAGTCGCGTGACAACATCGATTATGACCGGATTGTGTGTGCCGAGCTTCCAGACAAATCCACCCACCTCGAGCTTTACAACATTGTGACATCTCGCATGTTGCATGGGCCCTGTGGGGCCTTACATCCCTCATGTCCTTGCATGGTGAATGGGGCTTGCAGCAAGGGTTATCCCAAGAATTTCCAGCCCCAAACTGAGGACTCCACCGGCAGCTACCCAATCTACTAGCGACGAGACGACGACAGGACCTTCACCCACCCCATGTAAGTGCAGCTGTTGGAAATTTGGCAAGTGAGTTGCTGTCCTGTGCACCTGACCATAAGTGTTTGTGTCTGAGTCTTCCCTGGAAACTCATTTCTTCCAGATTATTAGGCGTCCCAAACTTCACCTCAAGCATGATGATGTGAAAGAAGGGCGAAGCCAAACCTGCGAGAAAGGGACGCCAAGGTGATTAATAACTTCTTGCTGCTGCCCCCTCCCCCTTGCAGCTCAAGCTTTGTCTTTGACAACCGTTGGGTTGTCCCGTACAACCCCTACTTGACCATGTGGTACCAATGCCACATCAATGTTGAGGTCTGTAGCTCCATCACGGCTGTGAAATACCTTTACAAGGGTCACGATCGTGCTTTGGCAGTGGTGTAGCCAGAAGTTGGGGCTCTGCCGGCTGTAGTGCCTTAGGCGGCTTCAGGTGGGGCCGATGGGAACAATGTGCCTGCCACCCGAAATGAAGTCCAAAATTACCTTGATGGGTGGTATGTTAATGCCAGCGAAGCTTGCCATCGGCTTTTTGCCTTTGACTTGCACAACATGCACCCCAATGTTTAGCGCTTGGCTGTTCATCTGCCTAATGAGCAGACCACTTACTTTCCTGAAGGGACCACGGTTGGGGAAGCCATGATGCGCAACAACTCCACCACTTTGACTGGGTGGTGTGACTTCAACCGAAAGGCCAAATTTGAATACACGGTTGCAGCCATTTTGGCTCACAACAGCAACGACCCTGCACCGCCATTGCCTACTGCACTAACCACATTGTACCTTGATTATCCCAAAATTGTTGTGTGGAGCAAATCCAAAAAGGCATGGCACCTCCGGAAAAGGGCAACGAGGCGGTGGGGTGCAGGCCGAAATAATCATGTCACATTGGGAACTGTGGGGCGCATGTACTTTGTGTAACCCTTAAAGGGCGAGTGTTATTATCTGCGAGTTTTGCTTACCCACGTTGCAGGGGCCACATGCTTTGAGGACCTCAGAACTACCCACCAGCCCCACACGCCTACCACAGTTATGCACCCCACTTTTAAAGCTGCCTGCCTTGCACGTGGCTTGCTGCAAGATGATGCTGAATGGGACCAGTGTCTTTCATAAGCTACTGGCGTGCAACTGCCCAGAAGCTTGAGGCAGCTTTTTGCCAACCTGCTGATTTACAACAACGTCACCAATCCTGGGCGGCTGTGGGACAGGCATAAAGGAACCTTTACGGAGGATTTCCTGCACTAAGCACTCCAGGTGAGTGGCCAAAAGGCCTCCACAAAGGAAGTGTATATTGCAAGCCTCCCTTTTGTTGGGTTGTGATGGTATAAGTTGTGCTCTGTTGTCTTCTTTGAACTACTGCCTGGAAACTTCTTTATTGAATGGTCAATTGTTGGATTCAATGTACCAGAAAGCTGATCCCTCAGCATCATTTCGCACATTTCATTTAATGAGTTTTACCACATATTGGTGCTGCAAATCCCATTAGATTGCATTTGTTGAACCTAAGGCCAAGCTCCTCCAGGTGGTGCCCAACGAGCTGCTGGATCCTATTGTAGACCAGATTTCCTTGCCAGCTGTAAGCATGAATAACTGTGCCCTTCTAGATTATAACCCCCCCCCCTGCCTTTGATTGCATCACGTAGGTAACACCCAACCGGCAACTGGACCAGGCCATCCTTGACCAGGGCTTGCGGGAAGTGGAGCAGCTGCTGCAGGCCCAAGGGGGGAAAACCCTAGAGGATTTTGAGTTGCCTATCCCTGCATAGCTGGTTGCCTCGGCGGACGCCGCTGTATTCGAAGAGCAGGCTAGGTACAATGTGACGCGGCAAGCTCAACAGCTTGCTCGGGATGTGCCTTTGCTAAATCAGCACCAGCGCTCCATTTACAACAATGTCATTGACACGGTCCATGACCCCAGGCCGATGGACAAAACCTTTTTTGTTGATGGGCTGGGAGGGGCTGGCAAGACTTTGCTCTATGGGTGCTTACTCAGCAAGGTGCGTTGTACTGGTGACATAGCGTTGTCGATGGCATCTTCTGGCATTGCAGCCCTGCTTTCGGAGGGCGATTGCACAGCTCATTCACGTTTCAAAATTCCTGTAGTAAGTCTTTGTGGCTCCTTTGCTTGCTATGTTCCCCTGAACAGTCCATAAGCGGCCTTGATTCGGGCTACACGCCTCATTGTGTGGGATGAGGCACCCATGGCCCACAAGCATGTGTTTGAGGCTGTGAACCACACGCTCCAGCATGTTATGGGTGCTATTGACCTTGCCTTAAAAGACATGTTTTTTGGGGGCAAGGTTGTTGTCATGGGAGGTGATTTTAGGCAGATATTGCCTATGGTTCCTCGAGGCACGAGAGGCCAGATTGTGGATGCCAGTTTCAAGAGGTCCGCAGTCCTTTGGCACTGTGTTAAAGTGCGTCAGCTACATGAAAACATGTGTGTTCAGAGGCTTTTGGCATAGGGCGGAACCAACGTTGCGGCCGATGCCCAAGAACAGCAAGCTTGGGTAGACTACTTGCAGTGCATTAGGGAGGGCACAGAGCAAGTCTTTCATGAGGTTGGGGAGGAGGTTGTTTTGATCCTAGAAGACATGTGCTGCCAGGGTGACACCATTGATAGCCTGGTGGATGAAGTTTACGGCGACCTTGGCCGCTTCACAGACTCGTAGTCACACAATGAACACATCATTCAGAGGGCCATTTTAACTCCTTTGAACGAGGACATTGACAGCATCAACATCGCCATCATGAATCGGTTTGACTTCACCACACTTGACGGCCCACCAGCACAGCGCCGCACGTACCACAGCGTTGATTCTATTGTGCAAGGCGGACAGAGAGGGGTTTACCCCACCAAGTTTCTAAATTCCCTCAACATGTCAGGGGTGCCACTCCACACTTTGACCCTGCAGGAAGGCTGCCCGGTGATTTTGCTGCGGAATATGCCGGGCGGCCTTGCAAATGGCACTCGCCTTATTGTGATCAAGTTGATGCAACACATAATTGATGCTGAGATTACCACAGGACCGGACAAAGGCAGGCGCGTTTTCATTCCCCGCCTCAGCATCACTCCCTCTGACACGGAAAGGATGCCTTTTACTCTTTGTTAGCGACAGTTCTTGTTGCGGCCCGCATTTGCCATGATTATCAATAAGGCCCAGGGGCAAACATTGTAGACAATGGGGGTGTACCTGCCCAAGCCTGTTTTTTGCCACGGGCAGCTTTATGTGGCTTTCTCTCGGTGCGGTTCACGGCGGGGCGTCCGGGTGCTGGTTCGGGGTGGCAACAGGGCGGCTCTGAATGGGGCCCCTGCTGGTGTTTACACCAGTAATGTGGTCTACTGCGAGGTGCTACAGTGATTCTTCTTGTGGGTATGGGGTTCTTTGGGGTCTCCTTTGGACTTCCAGTTTTTTTTCAGGGCTTGGGTTTTGGTTTCGTCCAAGGGGATGGGTTGGATTAGATTGCATTAAACTAAAATGGGGCTTTTATATATATTAGACATTCCCTCCATAGGATTTCTAGGCATGTAATGGATTTTAGATAAAGTGACCATGCAGGCTCATCCCAACGACTCATGCCTGTACCTGCAACCTCAGATGCAAACATACTAGGAATGAATGTGATCATCAAGTGAAACATCGCCAATTGTCATCACTGTTGCACTGCATTAGTGCCGTGCCGTGCAAATAAAACAAGGAAAGGGAAATACAGTAATAATAATTTTAAAATAAAAATTTACAAAAATGAAGAAACAAAATAAAAAATAAGAAATAAGAAAAAATAAAACTTATAATAATGAAGAAAAACCTTACTTGAAAAAGAATGAGGTGTGTCTTCTTTCTCCAAATTTCAAACTTGCATCCAAATAAACAAAAATATAAAAGTGAAAAATAAACACTTTATTTTTATTATACAAAATAAAAATAGAAAACACATAAAAATAAAAAAATAAAAAAAATAAAAGCTTGCTTCACCATGTATGTTTTCATGGGGGACTTTTCAACGAATTTTCGTCACGGGTACCCACTAGTATATATAATTTTGTCAACGTAATTTGTTTCCATAACTAAAATCATCCCCAACCCTCAAAAATTAACATAATTTTTGGGAGTACTTTTGGGGTACTTTTCCAAATCGAAATGATATGGTACATTTTTTTTGAAAAGCTAAAGGGAAGCAAGAAGGGCTTATGAAGAAATCTAGAGGTTCCATTTGATTTGAGATGTTAAAGGAAGGTTAGAAGTTTGGAAAACCATTTTTTTACATTACAAGTAAAAGAAAGGTAACAAGTAAATACAAAATATTTTGCTGCACTTTGCGATGATATTTTAACCCTTTTTTTTTGGTCAAAATTCGTTTGGTGGGACGCTATCCATCAATATCAAAAATTCCATTATTATGCAATCAATCATAATCATGTTCACTTATGAAAGTCATTGTTGTTTAGGGTTCAATGGTGTAAGTGGTGATATTTAAGCCCATTTGTAGGTTTGATGTCATTGCTACGATAGTTTTAATTATATGATTTGTAAGATTGGCCAAAAGGTTGACCAACAAGTTCGGTGTTTTAATTAATGTATCTTGGGTTATCGGATGCACAATGGTAATCCCTAGGCCCATCGTCAACTCCACTATTGTCAATGGTGTGTTCATGTTATGTGGGAATACATGATCAATGGAACTTATTGATTGTAGGCAAATGATTTCATCATCAACCATTGGGGCATGTACAATTGTGGTGGATGCATGGGGGGCTTCAACTTGTTGTTCAATGGATGTATTTAAAGGTGGGGAGTTCCACCTACTACAAAACATCATTGCGTGGCATGCCAATGTTTATATTCTCATTGTTGGATCATAGGCATTCCCAAATGCTAACATCAAACAACAATCTTGTTGATTTTGCATTTTTCTATGGACAAATGAGCACAAATCCTAATTTCATTCACACAATGATGCAAAACACATTTATGCTAATATGTGGCAAGTAATGGGTGCAAATGTGTGCTCACTAATTCTAATCAAATTTCACCATTCATGTGGGAGCAAGTTGAGGTCGTCAATTGGGGGGGTGGTTGAAAAAAGGCCCTCGACTTTCAACAAACCCAACAAAGACCTTAAAATTTTGGGCAAGGTCGTCATGCTATTAGTGTTATTTTGTAACACATAGTAGAGTGTTTCCTTGGCATTTGCATCATCATGGAAACATGCTTCAACCAATAATTATGGATTGAAAAGGGCTCCTACATAATGTAGGTTAGTTGTTGACATCTTCCATTGGTGGTAAAATTGATATTCAATCTCATTTGCAAGGTTTGATGGTAATGAAAACAATTGATCTCGTAATGATAAGACATTTTGTTCCAATGTTTTCATGATAAATTATGCCTTCCCAATGCAAGGTTGTTTGCCATCAAATGCATTGAATACCATTAGAACCAGTTCCACCATGTGTACAAAGTTGGCACAAGTATCCCAAAACCCATCCCTCTTTATGTTGGCTCCAACATATCTTGCTTTGGTGATGGACTTGTGTCAATGGGTGTGTCAATGGGTGTTACACAATGTGTCCATGTGTTTTTACCCAAGTTTTTTTTGCGCATGGTTTGGTGTTGTTTTGCATTCTATGTTTTGAGCTTGGATTTTTGCTTGTTGCAAGTGAGTCATATCTTGTGGGTTTGAATGTGTTGTACCATTTAGAATATTTATGTATTATGTGTTGTATGTGAGTTGATATCAATGGTTGTAAGCATCAACATATGAACGCATGACACTAGCTTCTAAAATGTATACACCCTCCTCACTTTTGATCCCTTTATGTAAAATTTAGACTTACCTCTGTAATTGCATGTTTGATATGTATTTCCAAATATTTGTAAAAAGAAATAATAGCAAGTTTACCTTTTAAAAATCTTAGTGACAACTTCTATTGGCATGACTACAAGAAATTCTTTACTCCTATCATTATTTTGAGAATTTGAAATCTGATTCTACCTAATGATTTAGTTAGAATATCAGCCTCCTGCTCCAGGTTTAGGGTTTAGAGTGCGAAGCATGCCTCCTGCTCCAGAGTGTTGCATTCAGAGTTTCAGTCCTCTAATAAAGTTTGGGGATTGTTTTATGGGACTTTCATTAGAGTGAACAAGTGGCTTGAAATACAAATTGAGGCCTGAAGCAAATGGATACAAAAGCTTTTCACTTTTCTAGATACCAGCATTTTTTTCCCCTCAGAGCATCTCCACCGGTGCTCAGTATGTCACTCTGGATAATAAAATTAAATGACTAAGGTTAGCTGTTCTTTTCTTGGCAACCCCACCAATGAAACTGTAACTATAACTGCAAATACGTGGGGACTACTAATCGCAAACCACCTGGTCCAATCATTACAATTGACCAATCATACCGAGCCACAATCAGGTCCAATTTATTACTCTTTTTGGAGGTGCATGTCTGTGTTGCACCTTTTACCAGCCCCAGCAAACTACACAAATTTGGTGCAGAAAAACCAATTTCCTGAGCTAAACCAGCACATTTTGACTTTTTTGCAACAAATTTTACAGTATGGAGTCACATACTGAGCACTGGTGGAGGTGCTCTCACCATTAGATTTAAATGCAGCACTTCATCTCCCACACTGTTTCTTCAAATGTCTCACAAATCTGGATTTAGTGCAATGTCTTACCATTATTTTCTGGTGCACTCCGTCATACCACAAGTGGAATTGTGGGGAATACATGTATTGTGTTCAGATGTGAAGTTCACCTAATTCTATGTTTCTCCACAATTGATGATTGTATTGCCAGAAAACAGTTGAACATGTACTTAATTACTATGTTTTGTCCATATACTAATGTTTTGTCCATTACAGTGCAGTTGAATACTTGAATTCTAATGCAAAAAAATATCATCTCATCAGCCAGCTGGAGAATGCTGGACAATTTTTAGGAAAACCCTGTTTACCCATCCTACCCATCATCCTTGATAGTTTCAATGATACCTACATACGCTCTCCTTTTATCACCCCAGAGGATGTAAAAGTCTATCCCCCTTTTTCATGCTTTTTCTTGTTTGAATTCAAAATTTTCAACTGCTCTTCATTCTACAAATGGAAGCTTGGTTCAGGGACAGATCTGCAAATAGGGTAGTAGATTGTACCTGGAAGGAAAAAAAACTATTCCCAACTAAACAAATCTGATAGTACATGAAGTGAATCCAAGATACATACAGAAGTTCCAACTTTACAACTCTGTCCATCAGCTCTGAAGGAACTCACATTCATGAAGGCGTGTCAGAATTTCCTCGTAGCTTGGCCGGGCTGCTGGGACTTCCTGCCAACAATCTGCACACACCATTGATTTGAAAGTATGACAGCCCATTGGCACACAACATTAGAATAAATTTAAGTACGAATAACAAGGCAGTAGATCTAAAATTTGTCTGGAAGTTTGTCTTGGGATTGGTTCATGAAACTCCTTGATCCTACATATCAGTTTTTTGTGAACTTTTTTACAACTAATCACTTCCAGAGTCTCTAATGTTGCTCCTGTTCCAGAGGAAACATTGATGGTTGGGTCATGAGAAGAGCTTCAACAGAAAGATTCACTTGCTACGTATACCCCTTGTATGTCATAAGAAAAACATGACAAGAAAGACAGGGAGCTCCTGTTTAGAGAAACATCTTTCTCCTCACTTATTGTTTCTCAAAAGAAGACAAAGGTGTTGGAGATGTACATTACCTGCTATCAGTGTGCCAATGAGTCCCCCTGGTATCTCAAGTCGTGCTCCATGGTGAGCCACAGCATCTGCCACCTGCAGCACCCACAACCAACAGTCCACTTCATGACAAAGATTCATTTAATGAGCAGAGGCCTACTGGAGAGCCCAGGAATAGCTGCAAGATTGAAACCAAGACTGAAATTGCATGTACCAAAGGTGACCTGACTGAGTATTGGACCTGCCACAGTTGGTCATGTAAGCATTATGAATCAAACCTGCTAAAACCCAATACCACTAAGCCCAGAATCTGGCGCTAAGGGTGAAGTAGACTTACTTCCATTGGTTTGACACCTTCCCAAGGACGCTTCAAAGTGGCAAGCTCCCATATGATGACGCCAAAACTGAAAACATCACATTTGTCTGTGACTAGCTCATTGCGCAAAAGTTCAGGTGCTGTCCACTCAGGTGTACCAACTGCAGTTGGGTTGCAGACTGCAGAGTCCATAACAATTGTTGACAAGCCGAAGTCACAAATCTTGACTGACCAATGCTTGTCAACCAAGCAATTGGCACTCTTAAGATCACGATGAATGATTTTCATACGCTGCACACACATCATTCCCCTGCACTTACACCAGAAATATATCAAGCCCCAGTTGACCTGCACTAAACAAGAGGAAATCACAGAAGGTCATATGTGAAACAGGCAAGTATTTGTCCTCAGTAGATTTTCAAAAGTTGATCCACTTTAACAAAATGAGGTTCTGTACAAATGTGAAAATGACAACCACAAAATTCTTTCAAACCATCAACATTCTGCTCTCTATAGTTCAAGAATTTCCAAAGACATCAGCCCTTGGAAATTTCGCCTATATTTTTTTACACCTAGGCATGGATGCCATATGTTGTAACAAACCTGCAGATATCACGGAGCATCTTCAAGCGACGGCGCCAGCTAAGTCCCTTCCCTTGCCCACTGAAGTGAATAAGGCGATAGAGTGATCCTATATGCATGTACTCAGTGACCATGGACAGATGCGGTGGCTTAGTGCAAGCCCCCAGGAACAATATCACTGCAGCCCACAGTTTTCACCCCTTGAACATTCACAAAGAGAGGTGATTCTTATGCTGATCCCAAAGAACTTATCAAGCCAACAAAGTTACTCGACTTGCTGGTAAGTGCACACATTTTCATAAGTGCCTGACATGACAACCTGGAACCTAGTACTCCTGGGAATGTTAGTTGCAGACTGACAGATTCGGGAGTTTCAGGGTGTAATTTACATTATGTGCAGCTCATCTGACTGCAAGGCCAATGTATAGACTTGAGAATCCTCAACAACTACACACTGAAGACAAAACACAAAGATATGTCTATGAAGTTTCAGAGAAAACTGCACAGCAACACTTTGAAGATAACATTATGATAGGTGTAGTCATAACCTTATGAGGATTGCTCACAAAGTGTCAGACCATCACCTTCACCATGAGCAGCAGTAGCAAGCTGCCATGACTCCCCACTGACTTCATCAGCTCCTGGTGATGGGTGTAGGAAGTAAACAATAATCTGACCCCCAATTTCAGGCAAACTATTACACAACCGTCCCCATGCTGAGTTTCTGTTGCATTCCCAGAAGCCACAAGAAGGCTCAGTCAAGAGACATAGCTAATCCAAAAAGTCAGTAGCATCCTCGTTCAAGCTATAAGAAGCTTGTGAGGATTACAACAGCTTAAGGTAAGTATGTACCATTGGGATGTCGCAGACGGCTGCAAGGGAAACATGCAATCAAGCCAACGGCTACTTGTTCAGAACCAGGAATAGGCAGGCCTAAACATGCATGCCAAAAGTTGTGCATATGGAAGCAAAGCTAGAATAAAAGAGAGAAAGAAAAAACAAAATTTGAATCTGCCAATCAAACTGCTGTTTTGATTTATCCAGCAAACAATATACCTCAGAATGGAAATTTCATTGCAAAAATCCTGTGTGTTCTCAAAGTTGAGGTCCTGTTCCAGCATGACCTTGATGGCCACTTCTGTGCCCCTCCATATGCCACGAAATACTTCTCCAAAGGATCCTGAAGTGAACCCACCAAAACTTCAAGACATATGCCTCATCCCCAGCCTCTGGAATTTTGGAAACATTCACAAACTGAACACAATTTGATTTTGCCACATGAATCAGAGTGAAAGCAAAAGAGGCAGACTTTTTATTTTTATCAAAGGGACTGTTCACCTGAAGATGAAAAAAATGGCACACAAATTGAACCAAATAAATCTCATGAGAATCCAGAAATATCCATACTCATCATTAGGAAAAGCCAGAAAAAAAGGTCCAAAACTTTCTCTTGAACCCAAAGAAAGAATTCCAGAGAAGGACTGAAGAACTCAGAAGAAGAAGAATATCAAAGGGGAGAACTTGAACAATAAAACTAGCGTTGTGTACAAAAGCAACAGTCTTTCACTTGTTCAGGGGCCATCAACAGTAACACATATGATGGTGACTTATCCATCACAACTTACCCACTGACTTCATCAGCTCCCTACAGCAGGTATAGGTCAGTGTAACCACTAGCCTACATATTGAGTTTCTGATGCAAGTCCAGAAGCAACAGGAAGACTCAGCCATGATTCTGGCTAGCAACTAGCAACATAAAAGGGAAAAAGCCATTGAGAAAAGCAGGGGGCAAAAAAACAAAACAAACAAAAAAAAAACAAAGGAGCATGCACAATAAGAAGAAAAAACATAGAATGACAAACAACAGCGAAAAGACAAATGAGGACCACATGGGCTTCCAATAGTTTGAATGAAACAACAAGTCTGAAATCCCTGGATCCCATCTGACAACTTACCAATGCCCACACGAACACCAATTCGAAGCTCTGAGAAGTCAATGGTCCATTCAGAGTAGGGCATCAATGGCTGGTTCAGCAAGGAGTGGGAATGTTCTGTGAGACTCCAGGAAGCTGCCCCATTGGTTGTGGTGGTTACAGATGAAGATTCATCAGACACACCACCTGCTTGACTCCCTTCCAGAACATTTTGGAACTCTCGAGGTATTGTTCCAGAAAGTCTTCCAGAGTTGGATCTGAGACCATTGACTGTTGGACCTTGATTTCTACCTCCTTGCTTTGGCTCTGTATTTATGATGTCAGGACCTGTTGACTTCCTAGGAATCTGCACAAGGCAAAGAGCTGCTGTCAGATTAGAAAATGAGAACAAAAGCCTAAAGTACCATGGGTGTTCGCCAAATGGACTGACAATTGCATCATCTTTTTCTGAGAAGATGTCAAAACTTCCACAGTGCAACTGTCTGATTTATGGTGAACACTCATGGGTGTTACCAAACTTTCACCTTCACAGCTTCTGCTTGAACACTTGCTAAAGTCTGTTGCGCCTACTAAATGACACTCCTGATTGTGGCTTCCTGCCTTGGGGATGCACATGATGTGGTGGTAAAACTTTTGAGCTAATGAAGACCTTTGGCAATTATCAAAAGTCAAGAACCTGTGATCATTAACATCAATGAATCTGTCTGCACAAAGTAGCTAAGTTGAGGAGAAGCATACCTCTCTGCTTTGCAACTTCCAGTCTGTTGTAAAATACTCTGAATCAAGCCTTGCTCTGGTAAGGTCCTGCTCTTTACTGACATGCTCTTGCTTTGGAGCATCATTTGCTGTAGACCTGGGAATTTGCACAAACAACTTCAACAGATTCCACACTGCACAAAAAAGCTGACGATGACAACAAAATGAAGCTTGGTGCTTTCATGTGAAGTGATGTTATGAGGACTACCTGAACCCATCAGTGATCTTCAGTGTAGCACTTGGCTTCGTAGGCCTCTGCAACTCGGCTTGATAGCTAAAGTTTGCCCTGAAACATTTAGTCAAATTTCCATCTTACAAATCATGGGTCATTTTGAGCCCTTTTAATAGCCACCCAAGTCATGAAGGAGGAATGAAAACACTTGCCATGTAATACCTGTCACAGTCTCAAGGAGCTACTGCAAATCACAGAAACATCACATATCTTCTGTGCATATGCAACATCTTCCAGTTCAGATCTAAGCAAGAATCCGAGAGGGGTAAGCAATGTGCTGCTGCAGCAAAATCTTTCCAAACACATCATACCATCCTTTCAGATATCAAGATTGCTGGACACTTTCCAGTCTTGTTTTCCATAACATTCAGCTGACTTACAATTATGAAGCTTTCACTTTTGTGGCATCAAGGGGAAGGTGGGGTACATGTGACATGCAGTTAAATGACTGACCTTGAAAGCATCGTGGTGTCTCCAAGATACTGCACAAAGTCCACCTCCCTTCCCTCAGTCTTTAAGTCGAATGACAATGCCCTTCCATGTCTGCAAGGTAGTGAAATCTTGTCAGCATAAGTGGTAAATGCAAATGGTTCTGGTCTCTTGCAAGCTTGCCATACATTTGTGAAATGGACAAAGAGAAAAAAAATGTACTATATGTGCAATAACCTTCCGTTGTCTCGTGCTCTGTTGTTGAATGAACAGGCCGCACGCCTCCTGAAAATAGGAGAAGGCTTGCCAGCCACATTCGGATTCTGAGGTGGGTCATCTGGGCTGCACACCAAATTTCTCCTGTCAATGAGAGAAGCATCTGTGCCAGCTGGAGTATCGCACATATGTGTTTTGGTCCCCACCTGCCTACAGCTGAGTCTAGTGCATGGAACACCATGGAAAAGCTTTAGGTGGGTGGGGAGTGAGGCAGGCTATGACACATGATCTCTGGGTGATGTTTGAGCTAATGTACACCTCAAAATACTACCTCTCACTAAAACTTGTGGAGTACATATCTTTACTTACAGCCTTCAAAGAAGGAGACAGATGAGCACACCTGGAGACGCTGAAGTACTCAGCTCCATGACGGCGGCTACCACTGAGCATGGATGGTGCACGAGGTCTGGATACCGGATGCTCAGGACTGCTGCCAACTCCAAGTTAATTTGGGCAATATTTACATCTAACTTTCTTCAACTGTAAGTGATATGCACATTTACAAGTTGCAGAGGAACCCCCTGTATCTCAAACTAAATGGTCTGCACTTGCAAGATCATGATGACATTAAGAATGTGATTAGTACAAGCAGGATTGGTTCACTTTTGACACGCAAAACAAGAGAAAATCAATCCTCTTACAAGGTGAATGAGCTTGGTTGACTTGTCTATAGGGAGGGGTAATTTGCAGTTTGAATTGATTACCTTGGAATCATTCGTCCCTCTGATAACACACGCTGAAACTTCTTCAGATGAGTTGGAGGGTGCTCTGAACTACAATGACATGAAAAAGGCAACGAGCTGAGTGTGTGTTCATATGATGCGCACAATGTACAGAAAATTCACACACAAAACAGCTTTCATCCAAAAGTACTATACTCAGATGAAAAGAGTGGAACCATCTAGAGCTTAAGAAACTAAGAACCTCAAACTCCACTCTAGGTTACTCATAGGAATTTTACCTGGAAGTGGAACTGTGCGGCCCTTCTGTCATGGGTCTCAGTGGCACTGGTTCAGACTCCAAGTTTCTAGCATACCACAATACAAGACACAACTTGCTCATCATGGCTAGACATAGCTGATGGCTCACTTGAAGAATCAACACAGAAAAATCATGCATCAAGCATCAACCTTTTACAAGCCACAGATCTGGGAGCAATCTGTGGGGTTTATGGAACCTTCAAACTGATTCTTAACACCAATGACTTTCTCCATGACACCAGAACTGTCGTTGTACCTTGAAGGGTTGTAGACTATCCTTTCAGATCTATGAAGTTAAGATTTGATGTTATCCTGGTCACAGATGCTCATTATTGGTCCCTGACCTGCAATTCCACAAGTCTCTATTGTTTGAAGAGCACACATGACTATGATGCTGTTGTGTTCTAGTAGACAGGAACACTTACCTCAAATCAGCACTAGGTTCATCATGGATTCTTCTCTGGCTGCGCCAGCGAGTTGGATTGGCCAAATCGGGCTCACTTTGTGACGGGCTAAACCAAACAAAAAAACAACAAAAACTAGCCATAAGAACTGGTAAGAGAGGAGCTACTATTTCAAAGTGGCACTTATTCATCACACATATGATGTGTAAAAAATCTGCTCAAGGAGAGAATCCAAGCCAATTACACAAAAGAAAGCCCTACAGATTGCATTTGCCCAGAAAAATGTGGTGCTGCCTTCAAGTAGATTGTGTCTCATATCATTAAGAACAGCAAACACAACAAATGTGATGGAAACTACTGCATTGTGCCATAGCTACTCAAATGACCAGTACTTTGCAAGACTTGGATGGTGTGTCAAGATGGCCCCAGCCATTTGTATACCTAGATGCCACAGAAATTCAATGAATTAGAAATACCTCAGCTTGCCACCAATAGCCATAGAGTGCAGCGGCACAGCGTTGGGGTGTACAGGACGAGTCACAACTGAAGAGATCATTCCTCTTCTTGCTTGCATGAGATGTGCATCATCCACATCCTGCTCCAGGCTGAATGCACCCAACAGTTAACTGAAGCGATCACTCCATGAAGAGAAACTACATCATTAACTTCAAGAAGAAAAGTGCATGAGAATGCAGAGGGTGGGTGACCATGGATGCTCCAATTTAGGTCAATCACTTGCATATTTCCTTTGAAACTGCTTGCCCTCACCCCCCCCCCCCCCCACCCCCACACACCCTCCCTCCCACCCCCCTAACCCCCCAAAAAAAACCAAAGGCAA
>Ga0116230_10002565_pt1 | contig 17518 bp, 6 predicted proteins | sample S1TSphfallax_3_FD_88678 | JGI IMG/M metagenome (GOLD analysis project Ga0116230, IMG submission 88678) | Host-associated microbial communities from peat moss isolated from Minnesota, USA - S1T2_Fd - Sphagnum fallax MG | ecosystem: Host-associated > Plants > Peat moss > Unclassified | place: USA...
CAAAACATAACATCAAGAACTCCTCAAGGTTCTTGTCACATGAAATACACAAACTTGTGTAATGAAGAAAAGAGAAACAAACCATCAACACCAAGGTATTTAACTACAAGACCAAACCACAAACAACCAAACTAAAATAAGTAAAGAAAGTAACTCAACCTTGTGAAAGTAACCTAATTACTTTCCTACTCTAGTAATTAATGAAACTTAACTAGTTGAGCCTGAATTCTCAACATATTTAGCATGCGATTGATTTAAAAATAAAATAGATCCAATATTTAATCTACTTGTGCTTGAATTTTAATCTACTTTGAAGGTTATGATATTTGCTTGATTTTGATGAATATATACAAACTTATTTTTAAACATGTGGTTTTAAAATATAGTTGTAACAAAGTCAAATAACTTCATATAATTAAACATTAAGGTCATTTGTTTTTTAAAATTCAATATACCAAGGCCTTAGTACTTGATGGCCACTTTCCATATATGCTACAAGGTAATTCTCTTATATACTTTATCATGTTTTCACCCATATAGGATATGAATGCAAAGCTTTGCAATAATATCCTAAGGTGTATAGTGCATTCAAAGACCTCAAGGTGTAGATGTTAAAGAATTTACCCATTGTAAAAAAAAATGAATTGTTTAGATTGAACTGCATTTGTTCTATTTGGTTGGTGAATGTTCAACTTATTCCTATTTTTTATCATCCAAGTAAATTCTTGGAGTTGTTTTCCTTAAGTGACTCCAAAGAAAACAATGATTTATTCTAGGAATAACAATAGTTCCTTAAGGGACAAAGCATGGAAAAAATCTTAATGAAGGGTGTTACAAGTTTATTGAGATTTCATGGATTAAGAACAAGGAAAAGATCATGAAATTTAACCCCAAAGGAGATGACATTAATTGTTTGATCTAGGGCTTCCCTAAGGAGAGGATTAGGGTTTTCCTTCGCATGCCCTATGGAATTGTTGGACACACTTCTTTTTTAAATAACAATCTTCAAGGACCTATTGGATGCATCTTTAGTTGAGGCATCACCTATTTTTTCCTTGGCCTTCCTCAAAATGTTACTACACATCATTTCTTTCTTGGGGAGATCACAACGTTTGCTTTGAAGCTTCCTAAGGGAAAGGTCGAAAACTTTCCCCAACATGCCCTAGGGAATTATTGGATGTCACTTTAACTTGGGTGTCACTATGTTTTTTCTTTGGCCTTCCCCATGGAACTCTTGCATGTCCACATCTTCCATAAGGAGAGGTTTAGGATTCTCCCCAACATGCCCTAGAGAACTACCAAATGTGTTTTAAACTAAAACATCATTATGTTTTTTCCTCAACATTCTCTAGGGAGTTGTTGCATGTCATTTCTTCCCCATGAAAATCATAATGTCTATCCTAGGGCTTTATCGATAGAGGTAAAGGTTTTTCCATGGCATGCTCCAAGGAAGTATTACATGTCACTTTAATCAAAAAATGGGTGGGTCTTCTCCTTGACCTTCTTCGGAGAAATAATGCATGTTAATTCTTTCTAGAATTAGCTTGAATCCCCATCCTTAAGATGTGGTATTTCCTAGGGGAGGTATCAAATGCTTAGGGGAAGTCATTGTTTTTTCAAGAGAATTTTTATGCATCAAACAACTTGCATCAAGTTATTGAATACATCACAAATTTATAGGCTTCATGGGTTTATTTCAAATCCATGCAAAATTTGTTACTTCATAGGTTCATATTGTTTAAACATGAATGTCATGCATTATTTTAACATGGAAGTCATGTGCATGATTTTTGTGTGTAAACAACACAAATAGACATATAACATCCGTGTCTAAACAATGTGCATAACATCAATGTTCAAACAACAAAAGTTTATGAATGACATCTATGTCTATTCCATACTAAGTTATGAAAAGAAAATTTCACATGATTATTATTGCAAAATCATTGCCCATTAAATTTGTAAATGTACATGTCCTCTTTTTTTCTACAAGCGATGGAAAAATTACATCATATTCGCAAGGACATTGAATATGTCTACCAAGCATGAAATGCATGGCATACTTCCATTAGACTACATGAGGAAATGGATAAATGCCTTACAAACCCTGGTTGAAGTTATAATGGTTAGGCACATGACAAACTTAGCATCTCATGACTTAATAATGAAAATCGTGCAAAATTCATTCATTCATAATTCGTATGTTTTAGGCATTGATATCATGCATTGAAAACACATAAATGACACCTAGATTTATTGAAAGATGCAAAATCCATGTGACATTCGTTCATTCATAGGTTTATATTTCATCTGTCAACACATTTATTCGTGTGTCAAACATGTTTTCAATGCATGATATTCATGTGTAAAATAACTCTTGAATAGTCGTAATTGTGTGTTGAACACTAGTGCTTGAACCATATTTTAAATTATTTTGTTGTGTTTTTTCAGCATGTAAAAAAATTAGTTACAAATTTCAAATGTGTTAAAATTTATTTTATATTCATTGAATTCCTTTCAAACTTACCCACATGTTAGATTAAAAAGGGTGTGTCCCAAATACTATACACATCTTCAACAATATTACTTTTGCTACATAATAAATTTGTAAACACTAATTTAAACATTGATTAGTAAATTTTTTTTTTTATTATCCCATTTTCAACCATGGGAGTTTGATTTTTAGCAATTAGAATGCATCTTAAGTCATTTGACCAAACCATTTAATGTTGAGGCTATCCCAAGGGCCCAACAATAGTTTAAGCCCCCAACTACTTCATAATGCATGTTATTATGGGGTAGGTTTCAAAAATGGCACTGCAAGGAAATGTTTAGGAGTTGCATGTGCATAAAATCTAACATTAAGGCTTTAATGACTCTTTAAAACTACTAGAATTTTTTTCCTAACACAAAAAGTGGGTTCACCCATTCATTGTTTTCACGTTAAATGCTATGAAATACCACCCATGTATACCTTTGAAAAAAGCAAAACACCACTAAGAAGTATGAATGTTCCATTCAAGGAATTGCATCACAAATTTAGCATGCAACAAATCCATAATGACAACCGTGCAAAGTTCATCCATTCACATGTTTAAAGGTTACTAACAATTCCTATTATCCTATTTGCACCTATATGCAACTTTGGTGGTTAGAGACTTTATGTTAAATTTCTCATCAATTTGCAATGGTTAGCCAACATTATCAAATCAAACACATATGCAAGAAATAAGGACTTGGAGTTGATGAACACCTTATTCTATTAGCTAGATTACCTTATTTTGAAAGTTCTTCAAACAAGGGAAACATGTTATGTGACATACATGTGACATTTCTTCATTTTTGGCTACGATTATTTAAAAGATTGAAATTGAACTCATTGAGAGAATGAACACAAGATTTAGAATGCCATGCATATTCTAGTGCATGGGGCAAAGGGTGAATGGGAAAATTTTAAGACGAAGATTTCCTAAGGATCATTCTTTAATTTTGGATGTAATGTTGGGGAAATGCACATTTATCATTAGCAATTCCCTAAGGATTACCCAAGGACTAAGGTTGAAAAGTTTCCCAAGGTTATGATGAAGGGGTTAAGGTTAGGTTAACATGAATGGTGGTGGAAATATGTTTGTGATATAAATATGGATGTTGTCCTATTTCTTCCCATTCATAGCAAATTATCCCATGCACACATAGTCACATTTGGATGAAGACCTTTATAAGAAAAATGTTTCCATTAAAGTTTGATTAATTATTGTATAATACAAATAGTTGTAATATAGTTGGGAAAAGATATGGTTATGATCAAATTAGGCTAGAATGTTTGGGAGAACTAAGGATCATTTGCTTAACCTAATTTTACCAAATTTTCTAACTTCCCAAAGGAGACAAATGTTCCCTAAGGAGGTTATGTTTTCACTAAATATTGATAATACTAGGGGTTCCTTGGATATTGAAAATGTTGGAAAAGGTTAAAGTTAGGGTCAAGGGTGAAAAAGGTTCACTCACATTCTATTGTTTTTCATGGAGTGAAATTTAAGTAATACATTGTTGTTTTTTCATCTTCTAGTTGCTTGCCTTTCAAGATGTTTGTGGGAGTTCGAACCCATCGTATTTTTTAGGGAGGTTGTGAGCCACAGATTACAATTCATCAAGTTGTTAAGTTTTAGTTCCATAAAGTTTTTTAATAATAATGACTTGAATCTTTATAAGCTTCCAAATAATAATTATTAATAGTTGAATTAGCCTTTGGATATTTCCAAGCACAGAGAACCCTCTTATTTAATTTGCTATAATGATTAATTAATTCTAGAACCTTATAACCCTTCTAGAGTGCATTATCCTTTTTATGTTGTGAAGAGGTGAAAGGGATGTAAAATTAGATATGGTTTTATTGATATATCAAAAATACAAGCCCATAATTAACATTAACATTTCACCATGACAATATCGATTTAGTTTTGTAGAATAATCTTTAGGCATTAATGATGTACTTAAGATTTTTAGAATGTAGTCCTAGGACATCATTATTCTAACTTCACTTACATCAAGTTCCAAATAAAACTAAAATCAAATTTAGATACTAGCATTTTCACTTGAGTAGCCTCAAATAAACTTCGATTTAGTAAATAACTTAAATGCAAAAAATCACAATTGCAAAAATTCCATAATGTGACAAATGATGCGAACTAGGTACTCAACTTGATGCTCCATGGAAAGGGGGTTGATTGGACCTCATAGCCAATGATAATGGCCATCGCCAGGAATCTAAGTTCGACAATGAAAATGAACATTATCATCTTCACACTCACATTCTTCGAACCTTTCTAATGCAGCTCTACGAACAAAAACAATTTTTAAATGGATCGCTAAGGCATGTGGGTTAGAAGACAATTGACAATTTCATGGTGAATGATCAACTTGGTGTGCACCATTCTTCTAGATAATTCTTCTTCGCACGACCATTGGGAGACATTCACATCAAATGATGTTTTTTCAAACTCTTCCTTTTTTATTGGTGTAACTGGAGGATTCAAAGGCATAGCGACATCATCCGTCGTGATTGAATCTTCACATGCATCAACAAAAACCAAAAGGGTAGCCAAAATAATTTAATATTTACATTTGAAAGAGGTTGACTCTTTTATTTAAGAAATTAGGGTAGACATAGTGTGTGGCAGTGACAACAAAATTACATGAAAGCCTTAACATCCTCATTCCAATGGATTTATGAAACCCTAATTTCAATGGTGGATTTAGAAAGTACATGAGAATTTATGTATTGGAAATTTTATTTCCAATTTATTATGTACTACACAATTAATTAGTACATGGTACGGAATAATTAAGGGGTATTAAAAAAAAATGGTACATGAGAATGTTACTAATGTCATTAAGTTAATTTAATCAAATGGGAACTCAAGGATGTTTACTTATAACTATCGGTAAATTCTCTGAAAGGTTAGTTACTTGAAATAATTAAGATGAAAAAGTAGGATGTTGAAATCAAACAAACAAAATTAGTAATGATTGAGCTCAAGGACCCCATCAAGATATCCAAAGTAGGGAAAATGATGAGTCTTTTAATTACATTGGTCATGAGGATTATCATATTATTTTGATTGGAAAATGAAAATCTCTTAATGTTTCATTGGGCACAAGAATTTTCATCTTGGACTCCATTGGAAGGTTAAATCATTATCGATTCCCATTGTTTCATGAAAGATGAAGAGGCCATTGATTGGAGGGAAGGATTTTTACGACTTCCATTGGACAAGGAGAACAAGTTCAAAGAGGGGTCATGGGAGGCTTTGGGTGGGGAAAAATTTTTATCTTGTGTTTTTGGAAGAGGAAAAGAATGGATGTGTGAGAGGAGACTTAGTTTGTTATGTGTGAAGAAGTTTTACCTACCTACTTATCACTACTTACACCTTACGTACATGTTATCTACTTACTATTGTAACTTATACATATATATTACATACCTACTTACCTAGGTATCTATAGACTATTGACCTACATAACTTAACCTACACACCTTATAGCTCTTTTTTATTGTGTTTGCACCCATTTGGATTCCATTTAGGAAAATATTATTGGAGTTTGGCTTGTTGTCACCATGGCTAAACATCCAAGTTCTTATTTTAAACAAACATAATCAAAACAACATGAACCGGCACAAACAAATTGTAGATTAATTCAAAAGACCATGGTGATTGACATCAATCGTGTGTTAATGGTAGGCATCAAATGGAAATTGGTGACAATACCTTTTTGTCATTCAAGTTCCAAAATATGTTACATCACAAGCAATGACCTTTTGATGACCCAAATCTAATGCGAATTTTTTCAATTACGAAATTTAAATGTCAATATTGCAATTGAGCCCAAATGATGTTGAGCTGATAAGTTCTTGATGGAAATGAATAGTAGAAAATCCCCCTTTTTTAACCAAAAAGTTTTCAACTACATGTCATTTGCAATTATGTTGCACCTAGGATTCACTAAATTTTTTAATTAAATTATAGTAAATATTAATTAAGTCAACTCATCTACTATATTAGTATATAGTTGAAAACATTTTTAAACTTGGTAGTCATTTGCCAAATATTCCTAACATCAACAATATCTCCAAGTTGAATGCCCAACTATGTTGGTAAACAATGTGAAACATGTTATGACTAAAGAGCCAATGTTGAAATATTTTTGGCATTTAAGGTTTTCTAGTTGGCATGTAGTCAAAACATGGATTATTGTTCAACTATTTTGGTGACACCATCAACACACATATATGGATGATAAAATGTCTAAGAGGATGTATGAAATGCAATCTTGTTTGCAACTTTGTTGCGACTATCTTTTTCAACTAGGTTAAACAACTAATTTAAGCAACTTTAATTTTATACATATATTATCTAGTATTATTTAAAATTATGATAGCATTAAATTACATCTAGATTTTATTTGTATAGACAAATGGTTTTTTTTTTGTGTGTATATAGATATTAAAATTTAATTTCAAAATAAAATTTAAGGAAAATTTGAAATCTCAGTTTGTAATAATGTGTAAGTTCAATACATTTAATAGTAATCTACTATTATATGTAGATCGAATTTTAGTTTACAACAAGTGATGATACATAATTAATGATTTTGTGGAACTTTAATGATTATTCATTTTTATACACATAATATTTTAATATTTGTTAAAATTGTAATAAATTTTCAGTAAACATTAAACTACATGTAAATTCTATTTGTGTAAATGAATAGTTATGTATATTGCAATATTTTTTGGTGCATATAAATATTAAAAGTTTAATTTCAAAATAATTTTAAAGGAAATTCTAAAATATATATTTTCAATAATTTATGTTCAATATATGTAATTTATTCATGTATGTAAATCAAATGCTAGTTTACAACAAATCAAGAAATGATACATAACTAATCTTTTGTGGAACTTTAATGTTTATTCATTTTTATACATATGATGTCTTGATATATTTTAAAATTAAGATAAAAATTCATTAATTAATAAGCTATATATATATATATATATGAATGGTTATGTACGATGATTTTTTTTGTGCATATAAATATTACACTTTAATTTCAAAATAACAACAATGAAAATTTGAATTAACTCAACTTAATAATGTGTATGTTCAATACATGAATAATTTAATATTTCTATGTAAATTCAATTTTTTTTTACAAAATATCAAGTAATGATACACAATTAATATTTTTTTGGAATTTCAATTTTAATTTTAATGTTGGTTATTAGTTCCAATTTTCTTCTACAATTTTAATTTTACTATTTATTATTACATTATAATATTGATTAAAATAGTGGTAAGGATATTTCATAAATTATTATATAATTGTAAAATTTTATTATTTATTTAACACTAATATATTTACACAAATATGTTTTTCTTATTATATAAAGTTAAGTAGATTATTAGTTTAGGTCTAAGCTTAAACTAATTTGTAATTTAGTTGTAACAAAATTACAATTATTTGATTTGCAATTAGGTTACAACAAAAATGTTTATTCCATGTTGTCTGGTTTCCATTCCAAGAATCTGAATATATAAAAGAGTGAACTAGAATTGTTAATAAAACACAATAATCATGAAAATGTAATAGCCATTTGGGATGAGCAATCAAAAAGGTTCAACCCCAAAGGGTAAACCAAATCAAATAGGATTTCATTTGTCAAATTTCATGTGGCCCAAGTTTAGGCTTAACATGGGTGCTTAGGTATAGCCTTAACTTAAACATAAATTAAATGGCCTATGTTAGGCTTAGCTTAAGTTTTTAGGTTTAGATGTAACCTATGCTTAGGCTAGGTGACCAATCTTCAAGCACCACATAACCTAGCCTATGGATGTGGATGTGCTACATGTCATTTAACTATTTTTTGACCCCAAACTTTATGAATGTGTCATGTGTCAACATTGTGAATGTGCCACATGTCATCAAACCACTAGCTGGATGTTCAACTTACATAGTTGCAACCTTATCAACATTGCAACTAGATTTTTGGGTAACATTGTGCCCAATTAATGGATGAGGTTCATCAACCAGTTGAAAGTAATTGAAAACAATTTTTAGCTATAGTGGTATGTGGTTTGTAATTGAAATTGTAAGTAGTGGTTATTGTTGTGATGTTGGCATGTGGTTGACACTTTCAACTAAAATGTCATTTTTGATTTGTACTTGTTGGTTTTTTTGGTTTATAGTTGAAAAAAACATTTCCCAATTGTAAATTTTTTTGTGCAACTACACTTGTTCCTTTCAACTATATTTTTTAGTTAAAATGTAATAGTAGACATAATTGCAAAAGGGGGCACTTTTCTATTAAAAAATAGAATATGTTTTCAAGATTTGCATCCACTTAAAACTTGATGCTAGTTTCAACACCCTTGTGATGTTTGTATTCCAAACTAACGTACATATCCATAACAATGTGAATATCATGTAAGAGTACTTGAAATGATTACAAGTCCACAATTTTTTAATGGGATCTTGATCAAGCAATGTTGTTCATGCTTTGCCATGACATGTGTAGCAAATAGAACGGCTTAATATTGTCCATGATTCAATCTTTCATGGTTTGACCCAAACATAATTCATATTATGCATGTAAACCCTTAAACATTGTGGTTCGATGGACATGACATGGAACACCTTGGTTGTCAACATGGTCCATGTAATAATAATGGAATAGTGCAAGTTAGGTGCAACATAATTTTGCCCAACTTTAAAGCCATATTAACATTTTATCTTGATAGATTTGTTGTGCATTCATTTCATCTTCCTTAAAGTTGCCTTCTCAACCAATCCAATGGGTTAACTTCTTAGGCAATCAATTACTAGTTTTTTCACCGTTTCATTTTCATGTCCAAATGCACATTATATGTCAACATTGTGAGGTAACATTTGATTCTAAGTGCTTCAAGTGAACTTAAAGAATTGACAATCATCCCTTGAGAACAAATTGTGTTACTTCAATAGATTGATTACACTTGCCATTAGAAAATTAGGCATTTTTGACCATGGAATGATTATGTATGCACAATGCATGAAGAAGCCATGCCTAGTTGTTTATGTCTTCACCTAACAAAATTTGTAACAACTAAAACTACTTTTGAGAGGGTGTTATAATTCAAAGTACAAACACACAAAATTAACTTTAAAGGTCTCCAATGCACCATTGGACTTCATGGATGCACCATCAAATTTGCAATTGATCATTGTTACACTAATAGTAAATGTTTTGAATGAAGACTCATCCAAAACTTAACTACAAGGAAAGCAAATGTGCAAGGTGTAAAGTAAGAACTCAAGCTCAAATATGAGATAGGGAACAAAATGTAACGTGCAATTTAAAGTGGAAATAGAACCAAATTAAAACCCAATTTACCCTTGTCAAGTAGGTGCAAATCCCTTATGGTCCATGGAAAGAGTAATGACAAGATTGCACTATCTATCCAATTTTAATTTGAGTGGATGGGGGAACTACCTAGGTCACATCCAGGGGCCATCGGGACATGGAACCAATGACACTCAAAGAATGCGAACTTTTTGACAAAAACCATTTGGGGCGCACAATAATGAGATCTTTGATGAAACTTTAAACTTTGAAAACCGTGTCAATGAATTAAAAATTGTATGAGGATATGTGAAAAATCATTGGGGCTAAGAAACAACGTTTCGTTGTTTCCTCAGTGAGGGTGCATAGTTTTATAGGGGAGATGTAGTTTCTTCCCAAGGAAGGAGGGATCTTGGAGCATCAGGGAAGTTGGGAATCCTTAGGGGAATGGTGCATCGAGGGATTGCAGGGTTCCCTGAGTGAGGAAGGATGCCCCTAGGAGAAGCTGGTGCCCAAAGCAAATATTCATGCCCTGGGGGAGAAGATCTGCTAGTGGCTGTTCTAGGGAAGCTTGATGTGATTGCCTAATAGTGTTTTCTGCCGCAAACATTGTTTTCCCCAATGGAGGGGAATGATGTGTTTCCCCAGGGAGGTCTGAAGATGTGAATGTTGTTGGAAATGGTCTGGGAGTTGGCCGGGATGGGGAAAGGTTGGCATGCCAAAAATAAAATAAAAATAGGCTAGGGGTTTTGCCAAGAAAGCCAAGGGAAGCAACATGTGAGGTTTACTTGAGGAGTCAATGGAGTTCAATTAACCAAGACCCTGTAGCCTTCCGGGTCTTGGGTCATTGAAGTCCAGAAGCCCAATGGTCAAAGTGCATCATCATAAACCACTCCACATTTCATTTGTTGCTCCTCTTTAGTGTTTGCTTTCTTAAACCACAAATAGTTTCAGGTCTTTTGTTTTGTTTTTGCTTAGGTGTTTGTGTGAGTCTTGGTTTTGATTTGGAAATGAAAACTTGTTGTCCAACAAGTAGTGTGAGGCAAGTAGTTCAGTAATTACTAATGAGTTCTTGGTAAGCCCATCTGCCTCAGTAGGTAGGCGGTAGGGCAAAACTTCCGCTGGTAGAGCACAGACACCCTCAATCGGTGCTTTTTTGTTTTCCAAATTTGTAATGTAGCGGAGGTAGCAATGATCCCCATAAGATTATTAAAGCAAAAAGGGCAACAAACCCAAAAAGAGGGGTTTTTAAAAAAAAGCCTCCTTCTATATTATATGCTACCCTACTGGAACTTAGTACAAAATCTGATGATTTTCAAATTTTTTCTTTCTGAAGTCTAGCAAGTCAACGACCAGAAAGCCTGAAAAACAACCCTTTTTTGTTTTGCTAACTCTGGCAACACAACCTCAATCCTAACCACAAGGGTAGCTGACTGTCCTCGCACAGCCTGCGGAGAGGGGGGACCAGTTGGGATTTGAACTCCTAACCTGCTGGCTGAGTAGCTCATAAAGCCACACCCCCAAAAGGGCGCCGGGGGATGAACCCCTCATCCTCCGGGTCACAATCACAAGCATTATGTGTGTTTTTTTGAAATGCCCGCCCTTTGCAGAGGAAAATTCCTGTAACATGTCCTCCATGGACACTATGAAACTCTACACAGGTCTTTGTGGAAGCAAACTATATGTAATTAGAAGAAAATCTTTTTAGGGTAAAGCCCCAAGGTGAATTCTCAAAACATGGGGCATAGGATGAGGCAATAGCTGAGACTGGCTTAACATTTTTGAATGTTGCCAACTTGTGGGCTTTTTTACCTGATTTAGAGTACAAGGCAAACCTTCTCATAAGCCTAAACATACCTAGATTGTGAGGTGGTAGGAGGGAACTTGTGTGTACTGTTTAGGAGTGCTAGGGACCTTACACCTATACATGAATCTAAGATCCATATTCATGGATATAAGGTACCTTCCAAATACATACACAACAGAATTCCTCTGAGTGCTTTAGGATGAGACAACATAGCTACCTGGAGAAGGCTAGTGGTAAAGTAACTGTACAGTAATGCCCAAGGGCAATCTGAAATGAGGGGCTTGGCATGAGGCAGTAGTCCTTGACCCCAAATTTTGGGATCATCCTGTACAAGGGATGGAAAATGCATGCACTCTACAATCCCAAGTTTGCAAACATCATCCAAATGAGTTTTTGGCATCAGTAAAGCAAGTCTTAATACTGCAGTACCTTGGCAGCTTCAGCACAAAATATATTATTTTGAGAAACTCTTAAACTTTCAAAAAGCACTGTTGTCAAAGAACAAATTATTGTGGAGGAAAATGGAGAATGTTTTGGAATATTGTGATTTTTTTTTTGAAATGGAATCTTCAAAATTAATTAATTAATTAGCAAATATGTGCTGAAGCTGCCCTTGTACTATGGTAATACAAAACCCTATAAATGAGATAGTACATCTTATGTACATGCAATAGTTAAAAAATCAACAAAATGAGTTGTGTAATAACTCTGTTGGCAGGCATTGCATTTTGTGAAATGTCCCATACAGAGGCCCTTCCACTGGTACTGTAGATGCTTACTCATACCAGTTGAAGGGCCAGCCGGATGGGCAAGCTTTGGTTATTATCCTGGGTAATGCCCTGCTCCAGCCTCCGTTCATACCATGTAAAGCTCTGTTGCCAGGGCATTACCAGTAGTGACGGTACTCCACTACAAAACCTACTGTGATTGTCCAACGTCTTAAGCACTGCATTATAGGGTTAAGAATATGTCTTCAACGACGGCCACAATGACTCCAATTGTTCATTTTACACATATGCCATAAAGTGGATGTTAATAAAGTAAATCTTGGCTCAAAAACCAAATCCGAAAATTATAGATTGATGGAGGTGCATTACACAATTGTCCATTTGCAAACTTGTCTTCTCTCTGTGTGCATTTGCAACCTTACATCTTGAAAAAGTGAAATAGCACAATTTGGAAGATGACAATTTAATTCTGATTTTAATCCAATCAAAACCATCAATTATAACCACCTCATCTTGGACATGTATCATGACCAGTTCATACTGTAAAATAGCAAGTCTCAGAACTTAATGCCATCAATCTTCACCTTCCATTTTTGACAATGGACACTGAAAAAAAGGCCGAGCTGAAGGTCTAGGAGCCCACATAATGATCGCAATTCCAAAAGAAGCAAAACCATCAGCCATTCACATGTGGTAAATTTCCCCCTCCCCAAAAATCCATGTTGTTTTTTTAATGAACATGGGAGGCTCTCATCTTGTGAACTGTCTTTGCTTTTCAAGTGCTTGTACTGCTTTTTGCTTGCTACACAATTTTTCAATATGATAACTTACATAGTACTTAACAATGAAAGAGTTCTTTAAGTTATGTTTTGTACCTTCTTAGACATGGAGCTTGTCATATTCTGGTTAACACTTTGGCATCATTTTGTCTTTTTAAAGCACATCCCAAAAGATGTACAATTAAAAAACCCCCTTCTTGATTACATGTTGATGTCCATCCAAAGCATAACCCTAAACATGTTGGATTTGGATTTCATAATATCATAATAGTAAAGTCTGGAACATTACATTTCAATTTCATAACTTCTTTCCCTTGGTGCTAGCAGCTAGGGTTCATTTCCATGTAAGTTCCTTCACAAAGCCTATCAACAATTACTGTGAAATCTCTTCATTGTCTATCTAAACTACCCTCAATACCTAGGCTGGTTAGCCACTAATTAATTACATTTTGGAATTGCCAAAAATTCTGAAAATTTTGTTCCTGCCATGCCACAAATCTGAATGAAGTTCTCAAGCAGAATAGCCATATTATTTAGTATAATGATGAATTGTAAAAAATGATTATTACTGCCAAATATGACTTACTGAAAAAAAAAATCATTGGGTAGCTTGCTGCCGAACCAGCCTAGGTACTAGGGTATTTCACAAGAACATGGCCAATGTCAATGGTGCAAAAGTACATCCAAGTAGAGGATACTTGTAGACTGAATTTGTCAGGCCCTTCATTTGATTATTCCCATGATATTAGAATTTTGTCTTAGGTATCCATAGGAAAGGTATTGTCCATGATGTAGTCGAATATTGTCATGAACCACCATGTTCTTACAAAAGGTTGAGATTCTATTTGTGAGCAAAAGTTATAAATGCCTTGGGAATGTCAATTTTGTTGTCAACATTGAGGACCATTATCCACACCCATAGTACTACATATATTATTTTAGGAATTCCATCAAGTTATGCCTACTAAGTTCTAACTACTAACCTTCATATAAATTTAATTGTTTTCTGACAAATTTTGTTGCTTTTCCACCATAAAATTGGGTAACTTTTAGAAATTCTTGTTTCTCTAGGGTAAATTCAAATATTTTTTCATTTCTGGGAAACTTTGCAAAGTTTTGTATCAAATATTTGAAAGAAAAAAGCCCACTCGGCTTTCCAATAGTTTTGGAATGTGATTTTTCCACCTATCTCCAAGAAAAAATGCATTTTGGATATTTGTCTTCAATTTCAATAGCAATAAGTTATGCATAAGTAAAAGCAAAAAAATTTAATGAGTCTTTTGCAACTTGACCCATCCCATTGACTCCCCTCTCATGATTTCATAATTACTAGTGTGGCATGTGCTGTTGGCCCAAGTGCTACCACGTCCTCAACTGATTTTTCCTTCCAAAACCCAGATTTTTAGAGTTTATTAGAATTTTCAGCAGCAGAAATCACTTAGAAATAAATATCTCCCACATTCTGACTCCAAATCTTACCAAATAAATTCCATAAAATCCTGCTCAATCTTTCCAACAACACCAAATGCATATTCCAATTCCTCCGAAATTTTGAGCTACAATTTTATTTTATTTTCAGTGAAGAAATCATTCAATATCCAAAAACTTTTGCACCACAAGTACAATGCCATAAAACAAAGCCAATGCACCCCTCCTCAAGAGCTTTCCAAAGATACCAAGAACACAATCCCAATTCGGTGGATCTCATCAATACAAACAAAACAAAACAAAACAAACAAACTACCTTCCTTCATAAATAGATGTTAGATATCTAATTGTGTAGCATCCAAATATCCATCAACTTGGATACTTGTTTATCACTAAGGGTTACAAACCAAACATTAGATTTGTTGTTTCATATTGCAATGTTGAAAGTCCTGCAAGTGTTCACTTGACATCAATGTAGACAAAATAAAAAGGGCCTTCCTATAACACATAAGCATTCGGTAATAGGAATGGATCCATTGTACCACTTCATTGTTTTTGTGTTGTTTAAATGCAACACTTGAGATTATGTACCAAGGGGGAATTTCCATACAAGTCCCAAAAAATTTCAAGCAAATGAATTAAAAAGGATCCATTTGATGAGAAAGAAACAGATTTTAAATCAAATTATTGACACAATTGTGTGAAAAGATGGTGGAATAGAATTGCCTTGAAATAGGCAAGGTCTTGTTGATGTGTTCTATGTGTTTGATCAAATTCCCAATAAGTGTTCATTCAAATCTTTTAAGAATGTATGGCCATTGGACAAGCAAGGTTATCAAATTGAGATGATGTGTCAAATTTATGTCAATTGCAATGTCAACATTTGTGAACTTGATCATCATACTTGATGCCCATACTGATTTCCCTGTCCTAAATTCATTTGAAAAAAAATTTCCTAATTTTTTTTCACTCATAGGTTATTTAACTCATTGAAGTATGAATATGGATAAAACTCATGGTCTGAGTGATCCATGGGCAACTAGAAATGGCTAGTGTGGCATGTGCCATTGGCCCAAGTGTTACCATGTAGTCAACTTTTTTTCCTTCCAAAATCTGGTTTTTTGGAATTTATTTGAATTTCAATGGCAAAAATCACCTAAAAATCAATATCTTTCACATTCTAAATCCAAATCTTACCAAAAAAATTCCGCTAAATCCTCCTCATCAAGATCTTTCCAACAACACCAAAGGCACATTCCAATTCTTACAAAATTTTCAGATACAATTTAATTTAATTTTCAGCAAAAAAATCATTCAATATTCAAGAACTTTTACAACGCAAGTCCAAACGCCATGAAACCAAGCCGATGCACCCCTCCTCATTGAGAGCTTTCCAAAGAGACCAAAAACACAATTCAGTGGATTTCATTGGTCCCAAAAAAAAACAAACAAACAACCTGTCACAAATGCCAATGGCATGGAGTTCATTCATTTGAATGATGATTCATGACTTGTAATAAAATTGTATCTAAGTTTAGTTTTAGTCCATTTTTAATTAACTTCCAATTAAATTTGGGTTCATTTTCACCTAATTTATAATTCACTTCCAGTTGACTATTAGTTCATTTTAAATTAATTCTTAGTTAACTTTTAATTAAGTTTTAACTAAGTCCGAATTAAATTCAAGTTAACTCTTAGTTAATTTTTAGTTAAATCCCAATCAACTTTCAATTAAGTTTTAATTAATTCATAGTTGATTCAATTAAAAATGTTTTCAAAAAGCTTTTTTACTCAATGCACATATAAAAGCCCCTTTTGAAGTTTCTTTGAACTAAGTTCTCAAAGGGGTATAAATAAAAGTAAGCCTTTCATTTCCTTCAATCTATTCAACATCAATTGTAAGCACGATCTTGAACCATAGCCTTGTCATGTTCTTTTCATGTTCATATTTGCATATGTTAGCATAATAAAAATTCGTTTTCATATTTGTTTTGCACATTTTGTGTTCTCGTTTTTAATTTTTGTATTCTTGTTTTTGAATCACATAATTTTGTCTTGTTCTTTGTTTAAAAGTTAGACTTAAACCTTTCTTTTAGCCTTTGTTTTTGTGGTTCATCATATCCTTGACACTATCTTATTTCATAGGTTATTTAATTCACTGAAGTATGAATATGAATAAAATTCATGTCCAAGTCTAAAAATGACTAATGTAGCATGTGTTGGTGGCCCAAATGTCCTCAACTAAGTTTTCCTTCCAGAACTTGGTTTTTTGAATTTTTGAATTTTTAATGGCAAAAATCATTTAAAGATCAATATCCCACATTTTGAATCCAAATCTTACCAAATAAATTCCTTTAAATCCTCTTCATTAAGATCTTTCTAATAACACCAAAAGCACATTCCAATTCCTGCAAAAATTTCAACTATGATTTAATTTAATTTTTAGTGCAAAAATCATTCAATATTCAAGAACTTTTACAATGTAAGTTTAAATGCCATGAAACCAAATCGATGCACTTCCTCTTCGAGATCTTTCCAAAGAAAGCGAGAATGCGATCTGAAGCATCTCGGTTTGGTGGATTTCATTGGTACAAAACAAAACAAAACAAAACAAACAAACTAGCTTGCTTCATAGATACACTTGTAACCAAAAAAGGAGGAACACCCAGAATGCTTCCAAGCGCCCTGTCTGACCCCCCCCTAGGACCCAGTTATGTCCTCTCAGAGGCACAGTCTGTATGCTATTTCCCTGACTTGCTACAGCTCGAGGGCTGCTATGCAGGACCACACAATGCAACTTGCGATCACACAGATGGAGAGTACGAACCTCATGCCTCACAACACAACAAACAATTAGGCCCGTGACCTCAGATTAAAACTTCTACAGTGCATC
>Ga0116230_10002567_pt1 | contig 17512 bp, 14 predicted proteins | sample S1TSphfallax_3_FD_88678 | JGI IMG/M metagenome (GOLD analysis project Ga0116230, IMG submission 88678) | Host-associated microbial communities from peat moss isolated from Minnesota, USA - S1T2_Fd - Sphagnum fallax MG | ecosystem: Host-associated > Plants > Peat moss > Unclassified | place...
TAGTGAAATAACTTTCATTGGGGTGAAATCAGTAAAATGCAATGAACTTATTTCACTTTTAAGGTCCCATAGTTATTTAAGTTAGTAAATTGCACCCCACTTTGGTAATAGTGTATTATGGTAGCAAATATGAAGAAGTTTCCATGATAGTAATAACCAAAATCATTTTTAGTAATGCAACTATAAAAACAATGCCTATTTTTATGGAAACTATGTTTATTTCAATAGTTGTAAATAATCTTAATCATGTTACATATTTTCCTCTTTATAAAGAAGGAAAATACTATCATTATTTTCCTTCAAGAAACAAAGGGCCAACAAAACATGTACCGATGATGAAAAGTGCAACAACCATAAGGGGCAACAATGGATCATCATTAAAACACATGCATCCCTTAGGTCAAGGTAATAGCCTTTCACAAGGGGGTAATGGTCTTCCAAGAAGAGATTATGGTCTTCTAAGAAGCCTTTTTGGAATAATAAGCTAAAGTTTGTTAGTTCCAAATGTAGAACCAAGTGGATGACCTAGTGGTGAACCAACAAATGGGCCTTTTGGAGGTGGACCATACAATGAACTATTAGGGGAACAATCAAGTAGCATGAAGATTGGACATGTGTAAAGATTGGACAAGTAGGTAAAATGGGATTGGCCAAATAAGTAGGTTAAGGCTAGACATGTAAGCAAATTGACAACTAGTTCAAATCTAGACATGAGTTTGTTTTTGAATTCTTGTAGTTCCAAATGGGGTTTTCATTGCGTATCACCTTAAACCCTAACATTTCCTCTCCTTTTTTGGTTGAGTATCACTTTCTTTTCAAGTTTTAATGTTTTGAAATCATTGAATTGTGTGGTGAAATAGGACGAGGTTGAGTGTAAGAAACTAAAAAGAACTAAGGTTTGTAAATAGAAATTTGGTGAAGTGGATTATTTTAAAATGGGTGACAACACACTAAGCCCCCCAAAAATTGTAATCACAAGTATAATTTTTTTTACAATTAATTGTTTTGGTAATGTATGGACATCGCATCTTGGATTATTTTTGCTTCTTTCAAGTATATTTGACTAACTTTAAACTTAATGTAATCATTTTTTAAAAAATCCAACAAATAATGAAAAAATTCAATGTATGTAGTATATTTGTGACCAAATAATACATGTCACATAGTTTTTAAAAATTGCATATATATATTTCAAAACTAGGGTTGTGAGTGGAACTCTTGGGTGAATATTTTTATGGTGTATGATATTGATATACATGAATCAAATCTAAAACCACCTAGAGATTTCAAGTTTTTGGATGAAATGTTTTTTAAAAAAATGTGTTTTTTGCATTTTTGAACAATAAATACTTTTTTTTTTAAAAGGAAAAAAACTAGTACCATATCAAAGAGGAGGAGATTTTATAGATTGTCATTGTATTTTTTTTCTTTTTTTTTGGTTTGGTTATGTTTCATGAACCAAAAACATGAGGCCCTATCGTTGTCGAAAAACTATAAGTTATATATTATATGTACATTAATTTTATCCAATCATTTTCATCTAACCATTGGATCAAGATTAATTTTGATTCAAAATGAACTTTGAGTTTCAAAATGTTGTCATACAAAATTTTAAGTTTTTTGCTTGTATTTAGGATAGCTGAAGGATACCATCGAGATTTTAATTTACAGTGTATTAAAATATTCATTATACGTCACCTTTTCTGGTGAAAAGTGGTTCACCTTTACTATGTTTTCACCGAAATTATAATAAAATTATTTTAAAATGGGACACGTGGCAACATGACATCACTTGCTCCCATTGTTCACCAAAAATGTTGTGTCCTAGTCATAAATGACATATGTATATGGCTAGTCAAAGGACAAAATTGTATTTTGTTGATTTTGTTTTTCATCCAACATGTGTCACATGTGATTTGTCCATTGTAACTATTTAATTTTTAGTCACAAATGTCTTTGATGACTAAAAATTAATCGTAGGGACTAGTTACAAAATGACCATTTTTTAATAATGTCATTCAATGGCATGCATTATGCACGCAACCAAGTGACAAACTTTGGAAAAGGTGACTTCCATCCATGGTTTGATTCTTCTCCACCAAAAACTTCCAACCATCCCCAGCTCCATTGTGGAATTCCATTTGTGTACTTGGAAACAAATCGGTGATGGATTACATCAAGAGGCACCTGAATACACAAAGGAGATAATGAAACAACCCCTCTTTGGGAATCCAGCAATCTACACAACCCCAAGATTCACATTTGGGAAAATTCAATACATGAAGCATGTTCCATTTCATTAGTGCACAATGCCACATGGTGGTGAACTTTTGGGATGAAACAACACAAGATTGGAAACATTTTTATGCAATAGGTATTAGAAGTCAATGCAAAAAGACAATCAACATACTTACGATCCCATGGAACTTGAACACACCATGTCCACCACTAACAATAGGCAACTAGGTCATTTACAACCCCTAAAATGGGGAATTTCATGAAGTCAGATGGGTTTACCTTCACAAATATCTTCACAAACGCTACCAAAGGTCTAGAGTTCATGCAAAGCCCATTCTCACACAACTACAATTGGTGTCTGTATGCCCAACCATAATACTTTTGATAAACATTCAACCAATTCAGGTCATTACCCAATTTTGTAAATCACCACCGTAGGTCCTAGGTTGTGGGCTAGCTAATCCTTGCTAAAACAAAGGTTTAGCTCTATGACAAAAGATTCATCTCCTAGTTCATCTAATACCCAACTAATTAATTTTGGAAAAAAATTGTTGGTTTACCCACAACCAACTTTTTCAAGTACACTTCAAAATGGGGATACCACTTATGTGCCCCTCCCCCTTCCTAAGTTCGCATGCTCAAATCAGTGTCACCTACATGGCCCATACATAACTTGTGAATAGATTTTAACATAATAATTGACCATGAAAAATCACAACACTTATTTGGACAACTATCAACAAAGGCCTATCCATTGGCATTTGGCTTCAAAAACTCGACCTTTTCAAATGCTAGGGACCCAACTAGCATGGTGAACCTATCATGAAGTACAAAGGCATTGGGGTATCACTGTCGACATTGCCTTCACTTGGCTCTTTTAACTCCTTGGCAATATTTTCCTAACTAGTTGTAAACAATTCTTGGCTGAGGCCCACACCTCCCTTCGACCCCTTAACACCCTAGATCCTTCCAACCCTCACTTGAACCCCCAACACACCTTAAAAGATTGCAAAGCCACCTTCTTTTATGAATGGCAACCCTTGGATTTTCTCCCCCCTCCCATCATTTACTTCATCTAGATGGAACATTGTGCACTCTGTTTCAAAGGCCATTACTCCTTAAATACATCTTCAAAAGTGCATGTGAAACAATGACACATGTCAACATGGCAACATGGCACACCATTGGCAAAGACCAGCACACCTAGATGCCCAACATTCAAAGACACTTAGTCTAGGAATTCTTTAGGATCTAGTTCCATAGCGACATTTTTGGGTGCTACTTGAATTCCATTATATGGAACTCCATTCCCCTTTTATATTTTACTTTTAATTTAATTTAATGGGCTTGTTTTGCCCCTCCCCCATTCATAGTTCTTCATTTCCTAAACTGCCATTTTTGCGTTGGTAGTTGTGAACAATGACCATTAACTACTAAAATACAATGTGAAAGGACTATCATATTACTTGGTTCAAACTAATTTGTAAAGTAGGGTAATTGATAAACATGTAGATGTGTATGATGCCACTTTAAGCAAGTAGGAGGCCAAGGCACATGTTTGACATGTTGCCAATGAACAAACTACTTATCAACAAAAAAAGGTGTTCAAGTTGTAAAAGGAATTGGATGAGATACATGTGAACCCTACATGCAAAAGCTAAGGTGTAGAGTTAACATCTTCATAAAATGTTCATGGCATTATTGGAAGGAGAAAACAAATGCCTTAACACATAAATTACCAAATACCAAAAATAATAGAATAAGCTAAAACTACCATCAGTACATTAGCAAGGTGAATTGAGAGGTATGTGTTGAACCATCAAGTTTCTAAAGTAATAATTCAATAAGGAGGTTAACGTGCGTAAACAAACTAGTTCAGCTAAAATGGTTGTCAAAACCATTACAATTGACATATGTAATAAATTGTAAAAGACTAAAAAATTAGTAGTTTAATTAGATCAACGATTGGAACAATTTGCTAATAAATTCAATATCGACTTCAAATGGGCCATTACAAAGTTGGAAAACTTGAAATTGCAAATAGATTAAAGAAAACATTCACATTGAAAAATTAAATGTTTTACATTAGCAGTTTGAACTCTAAGAAGTTTGTGTAACTTTTGGTGTTTCAACTAAAATCGACTCCATGTATAATGAGTTGTTGGAAGAACATACTCTATTCAAGTTGAAGCTAGTTTTTATCAAAAAGAAGGGGAGGCAAAATAAAAGGGAAACTTATGAAAAACATTGGGCAAGTTTAAATGCAAAGGTATAGTTTAAATCATTGAAGCCTTTGTTGCATATTAGCAAGATGAATAGTTTTATTGAGTTCAAATCATTATTTATAGAATTACTTTTTTAAAAGTTAAAATCAACTTGTTTGGATTGAACTTTGATGACACTAGTATCAAAAAGGTTGGTGACACCTTAACTAGGATTCAATGTAATTTGTAGCAAGGAGAAACCTTAACTATACACATCATTTTTAAGGAACCTATTGATCAACTAGTTCTATGTTTGATTGAGGGATCACCCAATTTGCTAACTAAAGAAATAATAGACATTGTTTATATAGTTGTTGCCAAAACAACTTTGATATTTCCAAACTTCAATTATTGAAATAGTTATTAAAATAGGCATCAAAAGTTTTGTTGCAATATAATATCCCATTCAAAAATTAGTTAATGAAACCTTTGAATAGGAATTATAAGGACATAATTCCAAATAGGAAAGAGGAAGATGTTAAAGGCTAAACAAAAAAAAATTAAAATTTTGAATTTTGTGCCTTCAATAGTCATTGGTTTGTCAAATTGGCAACTTTCAAAAAGGCAAACTTGTCATAATATTAATCATAGGACAATGACCTTTGGAAGAGTCACTTATGAGATCGGTATGGGGGTACCAACCATAATCCTGAATGGGATTGAAATTAAGGTAAACTGACTGATGATCGAACATTTAAATGCCCAAGGTAGGCCGGATCTAAAGGGAAGGTTCCGTTGTTTCAATTGTCCAAAAAAAATTAAAGCCCTCCTTTTGGCACATCTAATACATTAACAATTGTCAAAAATGGATAAGAAATGAGAAAGTTATGGCCCCCAAAATGAAGGAAAAGGAGTATTGAAAGAATATTATTCAAAAATGATTTCTAGAGCTCCCATCACATTTTAAATCATTCAAAATGAAGCACACGTGATGGAAACATAAATAGATCATAGGTAGGTTGTTGGTGATGTGCTACTCTACCCTACCAAACCCCTTTGGTAGCCTTTAATATATGCAAACACCTTCCATATCAAGTACTTAAAGATACCTAAATTGTCATTTTGAAAAACTTTTTTTTTTCATGTTTTTTTTTTTTTTTCATAATATCATGATGTGTTAACATAATTTAATTATTTTTTGTTTCAATCGTAGGACAATTTTTTTTTCACAACATGGAGATTTATAATATAATAAGCACCAATTCTAAGTTAGTATGGAGTTGTAAGTATTTTTCATTGTTTATCAAATTGAAGTAGTAGAAACCAATTGAATCATGCATCTTGTAATTTTTATTTGAAATTTGAAAATTTAAATATTGTAAGTTTTTTCTTATGGTTTCTTTCATTTTTGTAAAACCTTTGCAAATACATTTGTTTTTGAAATTTTGATTTGAATCAACCTTTTGGTAGATTCCACTTAGTCATTTATTTGAATGATCTTACACCTATTATCTTTGTATAATTATCATCACATACACAACACATTTCGACTTTCAAAGGCATCACAATGAAACTAAATTGATATACAATTACAGATTAACATTTATCATCAACATTAACCATCTCTTTAGCTTAGTCATGACACCTTTTAACAATGGAGACCAAAATACATTCATGGTAAACATATCTCATGTTTTTAATTATTAACTTCAAAGCATAATTAGTTATTGGCTTCAAATTTGCAAACATACCTTGAAGATTAAATTTTCCTTCCTAAAACTCAAACCTTAGACATAGAAACCCATAGGGGTATACCCCAAAAACATTTACCAAAAATTGATGTAAGGTGAGATAATGGTTTGTTTTGCTTGCTCATGGTTATAATACATTTGAGCTCCATGTGGTTGCACCTACTACTGACAAACAACTTTTTTTTTTTCTTACGTTTCATATAGTTTTCAATAATTAATTATTATTTATGTCAATGTCAAATTTAATTTAAATTTATATACATTTCATGGACAAGATAATTTATTTTTTCATATCCATTTTGGTGGATATGGAAAAAGAGTGAGGTAATTATAAAGTGGAGATAGGTATTAAAAATGGGAGATAGTAATTAAAAAAGTTAAATCGAAAAAAAGTAATATTAAGAAAGAAAGAAAGAAAGTACTTCAGCTTGAAAATGAGATAGTTATTTCTAAAATTGTCTTTATAATGGTCCATGCACGACCATACAAGGATTCCCAAAACTCCCCTCTATACGAGTTCCAATTACTCATCACTGAAATTAGGGGTTGACCTTTTTAGCTTTTAGAATATGGTATAAGTGAAAAAAAAAAAAAACCCTTCGAACACTAAAAATTCAAACACAAGACCATTTTGTGGCGGCAAAGTACAAAAAACGACTTTGAAAACAAAAACGGTACGTAAGGTGACGAATAAAGTAAGTTACTACGAAGAATAGCCTCTGCCACTAGGCCAAAACAAAAATATCTGCATTTGCCACTAGGCGAAGATCTATTGCGTGGGTGTCTAGTGTCATAAGTACTTTTGCAGAGATTAATATGGATCCCAGAAAAGGACAAGAAAAAAATCATCGCACTTCCCAGGTGGATGCTAAATTCCCAGTACCTTTTTGGGTTTGAAGTTTGAAACTTTTTTGTTTTTTGCAGCACATTTTGCAGTTGTCCGCCAATCTGAACGTCACATCTGGATCGGTGATTTGGAAGTTGACTACTTGCCAACTCGCAACGTGGCATCTTCATGTTAAATCCATTAGGCTAACGACCATTGGCTTGATGCGCGTGGAAAAAGCGTTGTGCAAGGTGGCCAATGCTCATTCGTCAATGCCAAAGCTACTTGGAGGAATATTATTGGTTTGACGCTGAAAAAGTGATGTGTCGTGTCCACGAGGGCTGCCTAGTCAGTCCGTTCCCGCAAATCTCCCTTTTTGGGTTTCTCGGGCAGACTGCAATTAAGGGGGCCACATAAACCAACAACCAAAACCCAAAAAATTGAACCCCGCCCATGTGTCGGTTTCCAAAAAATAAGAGGGGCAAAAGCCCTCTCGAATTTTGGCCCTCGCCCTATATTGCGGCTAATCATGGCGAAACCTCAAACTCGCCACACAAAATAAAGAGAACCGAAGTCATCAGAGGTGTTGCCTTTGGACAAATCTGGTCGTTTTTTAAAAAACAAATTGGGAATTTTTGGTGCGATTCTTTCTAGTGTAAAAACCACTAAAATTCCTATTTTGGGGCCGAATTTTCGATATAAAAAAATTGACCATAAAAAAAAACCTCTCTCTCATCAAATTACATCTAAATTTATGGTTTTTATTTATTAGTAATAATAATTTCCTGGCGATTCGATCCGCGGGGAGTCACGCTGCCGTCTCGGCATCGACGTTCCCCGAATTAATGACGCGTGCCACACGCAAGGAGCCACTCGAACCAGAATCAGCCCAGTTATTCGCCAATGAGATCCCCAAATCCCAACAACGTGTCGTCGTTCTGAAATCGTGACGAACACGTGGGAGATCTTTTTAACGCTCATAAGAGGTCCGAGGTGTCAGAGGACATGGCCTACTCTAGTGTGGCCATGACTAGGACAAAGTCACATTCACCAGGTGGGAAAAGAACAAAGAACCAGTAAAAGTTCACAAAAATCTCTTGCGAGTGTGAAAAGGAGAAAGTGGCCCCCACCCCGCTCCTCCCTTCCTCCCTCCCTCCCTTCCTCCCTAGTCCTTTTGTGTGCAATGTCTGCGTTTTCTCTATAAAACAGTGTGAGAAGACAGTGCTTGGAGGTTGGGGGATTGTATCTACAGCAGCGAGAACTCGTCTTGTTTGCTGAAAGAAAATTTTCAAGGAAAACTTTTGCAATCACTTGCCAAGTGTTTGCACCTTTAATCTGAAGTTAGAAGGGAGAAACCCATTATTATGCTTTTGGTTTTTCATATCCACCACATAAATGAGTGAGTGGGGTAGCGGGTGATCCTTCTTAGATAGAGTCTTGGGATTTTTGGTTGAAGAATCAAAGGAGCAAGAGAGTAACTTTAATGTTTCTTTGTCTGATTCTGTATATAGAGAATAATCTGGTTTATGGTTTTCGTTTTGCTGTTTAGGTGTTAGATTTACTAGTGGTTGATTGATTGATTGAAGAATCTCTTTCTTCTTTTCGCATCAGTTTTGTTTGTGGAAGGGTGGGTCTTGTTTTGACCTTCTTAGAGATGCACGCGACGTCATGAACTCCAGATAGAGCAATGCAGTAGGTTTGAGTTTAGGTTTGAAGAACAAAAAAATCATCTTTCACTATTTTTTGCAATCATCTTGCCGTGTGTAGTTTTGCAGTTTGAAGGTCAAAGACAACAGCAGCAGTATTTGTGCTGTTTATTTTCGTTCCTTTTTCTTTTCGAGATCGGTAGAGCTTTGCGAAGTAAAGAGTTCATTCACAAGCGACAGAAGAAGGAGAAGAACGGTAAATTGTGCTGGAGCCAGTTGAATCTGTTGTTGCTTCACAAACTTGAGGTTGTCTCATTTTTGTGGACAGTTTCTTGGCAACGAAACCTAAAGTTTTTCGTTGTTCCAGGTAATGTTCTTACAACTCGATTTGCAAACGAATACATATAGCAGTTGTTGATTATTGCAGAATTCGCAAAGATTTCGACAAAAATGGGTTTGTTAGTATTCGAAATCTGCAATAATCAACTCTACAAAATTCCCTTGTGAGTCTGTATTTTTCTAGAGCCACGTTCCTGGATCGTGAGAAGCAGCTCTGATTTTTCTAGTGAAGAGACTGACTGACTGCCTGCCTGCATCGAAAGGTTTCAGGAGAAGAAAGTCTTGTGTCTAATGATCGCAGAAAGGGTGTGCTGAGTCGTTCTCATGGTTTCCAATGGTGCAATGCGCTTATATACTGCACATTATACGCTTTTGTGTATTCCAAGTCTTTTTGGTGGTCATGGTTTTGGAAGGTTTCTCTTCTTCGCAGAGGATGAAGAAGAAGCAGCACCAAAAGCTCATGTGGTGAAGAATTTGGAAGAACTTCGACTGCTGGGATTTGTAGACATTGTGTTCTGAGAAGCTTATTAGGGTTATTTTAGTACAGTGTTTCTGTCAGAAGAAAGTATTGACCGAGAACTACTGAAGAACCTTCAACAATTTAGGGTTAGCTCACACAGCAAGTGTGGTGTGTCTGAAAGTCTTGGAATCAACGGGTCCTGTTTTCTTCATAAGAGAGATGGTGACAGGGATGATTGATCTACAGGCAGAAAAAATTCTTTATGTTGGCAAAGAGATCATCGATCATGCTGTCCAGGCAACAGCGACAGCGGTTGCCGGAGTTGTTGGATGTCACGAGTTCAGGATTGGGTCTACTTGATGAGAAAATGTTGCTGCTGGTGTTTAGAGCTGCGAATTGGGACCCTTTTTTGTTGTGCACATCAGCCCGGGTTTGCAAAAGATGGGCAGACATATTGAAAAGAGTGATTTGGAAAGAGTTTTGTCTCTCGCGAGCTCCAAAGATGGTGAGCCATCTTCTGAGTGGTGGGAGAGATGGAGGCATACCTGGAGGCTGGGAGCCACTTGGGAAGCTCATGTTCTATTGCCCTGGGTGCCATGCCAGCAATCATTTCATTGCCAAGACAATCCCTGGCCATTTTGTGTGGAAGACAAAATTTTCAAAAACTTCAGGAAAGCAGTTCCTTGTTCCACAATGCCAGGCAGATATATTGTACATTTCTAAGATCTGCGAACACTTGGATAATGGGGATGACGACGACTTAGGATTGTACCGTGGGATCTTTAGAGCTTTTGGAACCTCTAAGACTCGGCGAATGCTCCTGGAAAGGGGTGCCAAGCTGGAGGAGAATGAGCTTTGCCCATTTTGTTGTGATAAGGTATGGGTGATACTTTGCTCACCTTTTGCCAATCATAAGATGTGCTCTACCTTGCAGTTCCTTTCTCAAGTGCATGTTGCCAAGTCCAAAATCAGCCTTTGAAGCTCAATTTGATGTCCTCAGAAAAAATCTCCTCCCTTAACAACCACCCTATGCTCAGCCAGTTTACAATTTGTGTTAAACTGACCATGTGTGGAATGCCAAAATGCAGGTATGGAGTATGAATGATGCAAAACTGGTGCCTCCAAGTGCAATAAAGGGACTGGGTGCATATGAAGACAATGTTGAATATTTTGTGTGTGTCAATGGCCACCTTCATGGCATGGCATCACTCATCTCGGCTTCTGACTCTGAGTTCTCTGCAGAGGAGTAAGATAGGAATTTAGGTTGGCTTGTGTTAGCATAGTGTCCCCCCCTGTGATGATCCTCCTGTGATGATCACATCAAGGCAGCAGTCTTGAGCATATTCATCAGTGCACGAAACAGGAAAGTCTGCCCACAGAGTTGTCTTTCTTGGTCTTCCTTGTCCCTTACTGTAGGAACATCCTGTAGATAAGGGATCTGATTGTACATCATTCTTATTCAGATGTTTTCCCCATGACTACACAGGCAAGTTTGTTAGATAAAATAGTTCATGAATGGCACATGTCACAGACTGAAATGCAATTGCTTTCAGGTAAATGAGTTTGTTTTTATCTTTCAAATGATTTTCATTCTTTCACTATGAGGCTCTCACCACAGCTGTCCTGCAGAGAGGAGAAGGTGATGAAATGTTGTCTTTCCTCTGGTGTCCATGAGGGGTGGATGTAGGTGGTGACGTGGGGAATTGACCAGTAAGAGCAGCTGAATACACAGGTGCAAGCTATGGTAGCACTTCACCAATTTCCACAGAGAGGATCTGTTGTATTGAAAATATGTCAACAGCTACTGGCATTTATTGAACAGGCAACAGTACACTGAATGTCTTCTCACCAACCAGGACACTGTCTTCCTCCAGTGGTTCATGTAAAAAGCGTGGTATTGTATGGGCTTTGAACCTCTGGGGGCAAAAAAGGTGGATTGCAATCTGTATAATAGAGGACTGTTTAAAATGTATCTTATTGAGATGTGATAACTCTTTGTGCAGTTTCTGTCATCAGTTTTTTTGGGGTGGCTTTGCTTCACAGCCACATAGAAGCTTAAGATAAGCAGGATCTGATCTCTGGGATTCCCTAGTCCAGTTTCTTTGAGAATCTGTTGATTTAAGCCAATTTACTGAAAGTGGTACACATTACAAGTTACATCTTCAAGCATTTAATCCAGTGAAACTTATGAACTTGTCAAAACTCTGAACCAAACCCAAACAAGAAACTTATGAATGCATTGCATAGTAGTTACTAAGTTGAAAATAGACATTTCAAAATTCTGATGCTGGAAGCATATATTTATAGGCTCGTGTATTCTTCAGTATCTCAAATGGATATGAATGAACATAGGTGTCCTGATGTTGTATACAGGCACATAATTCTGAAAATTCATATTGATTCAAACTCCATGAGCATATTGTGGTGAAGCCACTTGATAGTCATGGACGTAAAACACAAACATTGGAGTATACTCCATATCATACTGTCTCTGAAGGCCTCTTGTCTCTGTGTCCCTGTTTTTCAGAACTGAAGCAATTTCACTTGAAAAACCTCAAAATCCTTGAACTTCACAAAAAATATGCTCACTAATGGAATGAATTGAGTACTACTGTTCAAAGTACAAAATGTACATGACAAGAGCTTCAAATGATATCTTCTAACAGTTCTAAGTGAACTCTTGCAAATAATATCCTGTTGGTTTACCTGTGCAAAATTGTGACCACTACTATGGAGTAATGGCCTTTGTAGCATGTTTAGAGGGCATTTTATACTGGTGAAAGTTCCTTCTGTTGGGGAGGGGTATTATGCTTACTCCTTAAAAGTGGGAAGGTTCTTACAACTGGTAACAATTTTAGGTGGAATATTCCTCGCACTGGTAAGGAGAATGTGTAAGAGCCCACCCCCTCCCACACCTCGTAATCTCTATATGTTTAGGTTCATGATAACCTTTGCCTTGTGCAAAAGCATGGTTGGTAAACCCCACAGTTAAATGGCATTCCCAAAATGCTTGTCAAGCTCTGCATTTTAGGAATATTTACATCCTGAAATTCTTACATGGAGGCTTTTCTCCACGTGTATAACTGTGTAATATTTCATAATGGTAACACTTATGAATTATTATGGATCCTTTATATAATATTTCTCAAGCTCAGGATGGTTGATTTCTTTGGGTATGTTCATTGACAGCTTCAACATCAGGAGAGCCAAAGACTTCTCCATTATGGAAAAATGGATGCTAAAGCCGTATTGGTGAAAGGGTAACTATTCTTTTTTTCTCCCCCATTAATAAGAAGAAAAAACTAGGTCACTACCACTATTGCCATAAACTTGGTCATTTTTTACACAAATGTTGAGAATGTGAGGTGGATATTCACAAGATGGATGTAGAGTGACATGAAAGATTTGGTCATTAGATAACTAATGCTTTCACCAATGATGTACGAAACAAGACACTCAAATTTGAGAACTCCTAAGGAGATGTGTGATGTTGTAATCAGCAACTTGTACAAAGAAAGTCATTGGGACCTAAATAGTAGTGCTTTCAACCATGTAACTAGAAACAACCAAACATTCAAAATTATATAGAATATTTCAAGGCCATTTCATGTTAGAGATATGTTGTCCAAAGGGGAACTTCATTCTAATATTGTAAACTCTAGATAGATTCAAGTTCACACTCCAAGAAAAAACAATAAAGATAATCAATAAACTTTTTATATGTGATTAGCTTATGCAAGAATCTTTTGTTAGTTGGGCGTATTACCATGTAAGGATTTTAGATGTTGTTCAATAGACATTGACAAAAATTATATTTTTTAATTGCATGTGGGTTTGTGGTTTAAGTATGGTATTTACAAACAAAACTTTGGCTATCAACTTGAGATCATTGTCAATGCCACAAAATTGAACAGATTTTTGCCTTTGCCAAAAGTGCTTGGGCTTTTTGAATAATTAAGGTTTCAACATTTTATCCCATAACTCAATGGCCATTAGAATTCCAAGGATGAAGCTCATAGTTTAGATTTGTTAGGGGTGCATATTAGGCAAGCAACATTGCAAAGTCAAAGAAAATCAATGTTGCCTCCTGAACTAATACATAGTGACCTTTGTGAAACTTTTCCTATTTATTCACTAATTAGGTCTTTATATTTCATAATGCTTGTGGATGATTTTTTAAATAAAATTCTCATATACTTCTTTTTTTTTTAAATTATTTGGGGTCAGTTTTATATTATTAAAAATGAGGTTGAAAATTTCATGGGAAATCAATTTAGATTATTTAGAAAAGTACATGTCAAACAATTTATTTCGTATTGTTAATATAATGGAATCAAACATCAATACACTTAACCTGAACACAACAAAATAGGGTCAATGAAAGAATAAATGTGTCATTATTAGACAAAATTAGGTCAAGGATGCATAGTTAAGAAATCAATTTGCACCCAAAAAAAAGGGCGATTAGTGTAAATTGAAGTCAAAATGATGCACAAACAAACCACATGTGACTCAATTCATAAAACACATCATGTCATGTACTTGAAAAGAACTCACCATTCTTCTCCCTATGATATTCTATAATTGACAATAAGGGCCACATCAAAGTGGTAAAAGCTTTCAAGACTCCCAAGGAATCCTGAAAATTCTCAAATTTGTCAAATTATGGATCTTGTAACTTTGCAAGCTCATAATTCTTGCATATGAGTTTCGATTGAAAAAGTTTCAACTACAAAGTTATAATCTTTGGAAAGAACTTTTCAATAACATACTAGACATTTCAATTAAAGGTCTTTTGATCCATGTTTTTTGAATTAAATAGTGGATGGGAGCCAAATTGCCAAGTTGATTCCATACCTTTTTTTTGTTTACAACTTGAGTTTCAAATCTTCAAATGGAGAATGTAACACATTTTCAATATCTACATTTCAAGACCTTCACAAAATTTAAAGAAAGCCTAGTTGGTATGTTCTTTACTATTTGCATGTTTTGTCCCAAAGATTTGAAACATTCTGAAATTCCAATTCTATAAATGGGAAAACAATTTGGGATTAGTGGGACTCACTTTCCCACACATTGTGAAAGTGTGTTTGAGTATTAGTACATTCTTTTGGCTTGTTCTCGTTCGTGTGCATTAGCTTTGGTCATGAACCCAAATTTAAGGTTGTTGCATTGTTAATACCACTACCTATATTTTGAATTGTTGTCCCACAAAATCAAAAGATAAATTTACCCCTCAAGATTTTTTTACAAAAGTCAAACTAAAATGCATTTCTTTGGTTGTAAGTTCTTTTCTCATGTACCCCATGAATAATGCAACAAGTTAGATGACATTTCTATGAAAAAAAAAATACATTGGTTATGATGAAAAATCAAAAGTTCATTGTGAAAACAACGGAAATTTGTAATAACAAAATACATGATATTTGATGGGTCAAACCAATACTTGTGCATGAGGTCATTTGACTAAATACATTACATCAATCCATTTATACTAACACCAAATTTTAGATTCATGTGAAACTTGAAGTCAAATGACTAGTTGAAACACTTCATAGCCTAACCATCGAACTTGGCAAGCCTAAGTTTATTTAGTTTCCATCAAAGGGCCCCATGTCCACAAAACTTTTGTCAATTTTCATCACATGTGAACTTATCCATTGATGATAATTCAATGTCATCATCCTATAAACTCCCACCATAATCATTATCTTTCAACTAACAACTTCATTCTTGTGCAAACTCAAACAACAAAGATAGTGAACTTCACCAAAGTGGTTCAAAGTCTATAATGGATGTGCACCATACAACTCAAGATGGATTCAATATCAAGGAATGATAGTTGGGAGCTAGTGGATTTGCCCCTAAGAAGAAAGGCAATAAGTTCCAAATGGATACTAAAATTGGAGCCCAACTTGGATGGTAAATCAAAGAAGCTAAATGGGTGTAAGCAAGATAAAGTGAATAATTGTTTTACCTTGTCAAAACTATAGCAAGTATATTTTAAATAACAATTAAAGCCATTATAAAATTGTGAAACATTTAATGTTTTTGCTTGAATGATACATAATAGGATATTTTTACACTAATTTGCATTAATTTTCAAATTCCAATTTGTAAAAGTAGGTTACAAGTAGGTTTTTTAAGAATACAAGGAGCTTTTGATGTCTACTTTTGAACATGGGCTTTTTGTTTCAAGTAGGTGTGAAGTAAGGTTTAACAAAGTGAAAAAAGGAAAAAAATGAATGGCTTGCAAAAATAGATTATGATCTCATATCATAAATTAGTACTATCTATTTGATTAATTTTTTTAATGAAAAAATATGTATGAAAACATATAAACCAATCAATATCAAATCGATTTTTCATGTATTTTTTAAGGTCATCTAGTTTTTATGTTTTGGAAACTATATGATTATATATTTAATAAAACAAATGAATGTTACTTGACATATATTTTCACCTAATTTGATGTTTTTTTTGGTAGTTATATGTGTGACACATAGTTTAAGTGGAAAAGTTTACTTTTTTCTACATACTTTATTTTGCTTTGAACCAAATGTTAAGTTAATGGTTAAAGGTTACAAACATAAAGAAAGTGTGGATTACACTAAAATGTTTACATTGGTCATTAAATGTAATTTTGTTTGAAGGTTCATTGCCTTTGTCATTGAAAAGTTTTTGGAATGTAAATGTCTAATATGGGTTCATATGACCCATTTGGACACTTAAAACACAAGTTATGGCTAAAAGAAAGGCCATGAGTCAAATTGACAATTTGACTCTCGACCACTAAAAATCAAGAATCGCCTCGATTTCCTTGCATGCAAGTGGCATGAGACATATCGTTGAAAAGCTCTCGATGAGGGCTAAAACTTTGCTTTAAACCTCATCTCAATTGGAGGTATGTACACAAAATTATGGGCCCCCAAAGTTTCGAAAGTCCCAACTTTGGGAATTTCAGGACTCCCACTTAGGAATCCCAAGACAAAATGACATTTGGGTGCCAATCCCATGGCCATGCACATAGTATATTATAAGGGGGAAGGTGGTGGTTTCCCCCAAGTCCGGGCCATGGTGAGTCTTGTGAGTCCAAATTTGCCCGTGGGTCATCCGTGCACCAAAAATGCTCCAACTATGCATTAACCAACTTGTTGTTTAGTTTGTGTAGGTCCGTGTGAGTAATTGAAGTGCTTGTCAATCTTCCTAGTCCTATCTTGGAACTTTAACACGCCCCTCTACCCTTGAAGTATTACGAACCAAGAAACGTGCCCCAATTCCTTCTCCTTCCGTTGTTTTGCCTTTGGACTCATGGTGGAGTCCATCAAGGGGTTGGGGGTGCGTCACATTCTATTTGGTTAGGGTGGGTCAAACCTATGGGTTGACCATAACTTCATTGCATGTCAAGAGTATGAGTTGAACCCCCCTTAATGTGATGCCCCATGTTTTGGTTGCGGGGCCTTATTTATGTGTTTCGACTTGTCATGCCATCATGGGCAACATGTCAAGCTTTTAAAACTAGCTCCTTATATGGAAATGATGGTGACCCATCCCTCCAAGTCACCTACCCCCTTCCCACAACTTGGGCGTGGATATTGAGTTTCAATCCCTTTGGACCTTTTTTGTGGGGGTTCCTTAGGCCTTGATGATATTCACACATCCTAATTGCCTTAAAGTGAAATGTGTAACTAACATTCAAATTTCTTTTAGACCACATAGTGCAAAAGTCGAATGATGTTTCTTGACATTTTGTTTTTACTTTTTTACCAATGGTGTTTTTTTTTGCCTACTCGAGGGGGGAAGCCTAGGCATGGGGAAAATATGACTCAATTACAAAGGTTTTTTTTTTTGCAATTACGAGGAATTTCAAGTGGAATATTTGTTGCACACACAAGCCCTAGTAGTTGCTTTACCTTTGGTTCCCCCTTGTTCACATGGTGCCCTTCCCTTAGAAGCCCCATGTTGAGATGTCAAGTTCAACTAGAGTTGACATTCATGATGTGCCTGGGTGACTGTTCTACATTCACATCGACTAGCGCACTTAGTGA
>Ga0116230_10002569_pt1 | contig 17508 bp, 15 predicted proteins | sample S1TSphfallax_3_FD_88678 | JGI IMG/M metagenome (GOLD analysis project Ga0116230, IMG submission 88678) | Host-associated microbial communities from peat moss isolated from Minnesota, USA - S1T2_Fd - Sphagnum fallax MG | ecosystem: Host-associated > Plants > Peat moss > Unclassified | place...
TATAATTACTTGCTCACTGAGCCAAGCACCTGATCCAGATATCCAAATGAGTTCCATTTAGATTTAGTATGATGCCAGTGGTTGTGAAATCTTTCAGAAAACCCTAATTCTAGTTTTTGTGGCTGGAGACCTTATTTTCCCTGTGCTAGTGTGCAGAGGTCTGTATGCTTATGACACTTTTTGTAGGTTGCTGGTTCTGTTAACTTTCCAAACTCATTGAACTTCTTCTCTGATGGACTGAAGCTGTGTTTAAAGGTCCCAAGTGAACAACTGTTTTTGTACTGTCTGTTTACAAGGGCTTTCAGCACTCTATACACAGCTTCAATTCAATGTCCTGAGGTTGAATGTTCTCTTTTCCAGAGTCTTAAATGTGTCATTTGACTCCTAGATCCTCTCTGACTCTGCATTTTGTGAATTATGTTATGCTGTTATGGAGGTTGAGTATGCATCTGCTGTGGAGGCTCATAACAATGTCTGTTAGAGTATTATCTGGAAATAAATGCATGGTGTGTGAATTCCATTGCGCAGTGTAGATTAGGGTGAGCACATTATGGTTCCCATTTTGAAATGTCCTTTTGTTGATGTCAGGTTCAAATGGAAACATATTGTGCATTTTGAGCTGAGGATTTGGTGTCTTGAGCTCACACTCAAGTCTCAGTCTTTTGCAAACTAATGTTATCTTATGTTGTCTATGTGCAGATCCATTTTCCCCAACATCACAGAAAGCCTTAAAACCTGTGGAAGCTGTGGGGAAGAATCTGATAGCCCAATATGAACGATGGCAGCCAAAGGTACATTGTACATTAAGATTGCTTTGTCAAGTTGATCAGGTGAATAGGATGCAGTATTGCATTGCTTGCTGATTTAAATTATCCCATGATTTGACTCATGCACCAAGTAACCAATATTTTTGGACTAGCTCTTGCAGTTAGCTAAGTAGCTTTTATGGCTGCCATGTGTGTTTGAATGTGTCCCATTGAGGAGGTTTTGGTACTTATAAATTATACACTACATTGGAGAATAGAGAATAGGTTCCTAATGAGAGAATATTGAGTTAAGTTGAGACTGTCACTAATGACTCTGGAGTTTCATTTGACCTTTGACATGTCTGGTCCTAAGTTAGGATTACTCACTGACTTTGAGTACAATTAGATAGAATTTTTCAATGGTGGTGGCATACTGAAGCCTTTGTTACCTCAGAAATATTTGTATCTCTGCCACTGTAAGAGATTCATGTGTGTACAGGGTACAGAAGTATTTGTCTCAGTAACTGTTAGAGATTCATGCATGTGCATGCCTAAGAAGTATTTGTATCGTTTATTTTACAGGCAAAATACAAGGTCCAGACTGACCCGACCGTGGAGGATGTCAAAAAGCTTTGTTTACATTGTCGGAAAACTGCCAAGAGTGAACGGGTTTTGTTCCATTACAATGGGCATGGTGTCCCACGGCCCACAGCAAATGGGGAGATATGGCTATTCAACAAGGTCAGAAAACCATGCTGTCTTGTGTTGTTCCTAGGAGCCGAAAGAGGCAATTGATCTTTTTTAAACTGAGTGCGAACCAATCTGAGATTAATATCTCTTCCACATACCATCTTTAAGATGTGACAGGAGTGTGTGACTCCTATGCTATCAAGATCTTTATCCAGTTGCTGGTTTTTCATGACTGTTGTATTTAACCTTCTGTACCGTGAATGGCTCTATTTTCTATAACGCAATGCTGGAACTGAACCCATCCCTGTTTTAGTGTCAGCAACACTTTATGTGTTCCACAGCTTTTAACTGCAGTGAAGGTAGGTTTCTACTCTTGGCTTTACAGTGTGCTCCCGTAAGAGAAGCAGGCTGGGTTTTTGGGTTTTGAGAGCTGAAGTTGGCCTTCAGGGTTGATGTTGGTGACAATTGCTATTGTCAAGGTATTACCAGGAGACAAGAGAGAGATGGTTCCAAGAATGTCAGTGATAATGGAACTGCTACACTCTCCAAACAAGGGGTGCTGACACTCCATTAGCATAGTGGTACCACAGTAAGAACCTTGGTATGTGTCAGCATTTGACATACAAATCCCTGCCTTGTTTTCTGAGACCAATAACTAACACATGCATTGGTGACAGTACGCCCAGAAGTTTGATGCATTGACAGAGCACAAAAATTCAAAGAATGTCATTAAGACTACTAGGATGACATGGTAGGTGGTCAATACCATGGATGTTGTTGATGTTGAAGGTCCCTGAACACGTGTATGGCTGTTGCTGTGTTTCAAACTGCTCCTGAGTGTTGTTTTTTGGTCTTGTTTCTCTTTTATTTAGGGTCAAGTTTTCTCTTGTTCATGCTTCCCAATTGGTTATGGTTCTGTTGTCAGATCTGAAATATTCCCGTCTTTATTATTAGGGCATCTTTCAATTCTTTTCAGGTTGACTGAAATTGCAATTGTGGAAAAAATTCTCTGTAGTTCTGAAGGTATATTTTAGGACTATGTGGAGCAACTTCATCTGGCAAACGGTTTTTGACTGTATTGCAGAATGGACTTGTCAAGAATTACCTGCCTAACAGCTGTAGCATGATAGGTGCAAGCAAGGTAAGAGCAAGAAGAAATGGAGATGTGTGATGCATGCTTGAATCTGACTGACCACTGTTGAGGTGATTTGGTCCTGATATTCATTAGGTTTTTGCTGCATGAGCACTCAATGACTTCTCTTTGCTGAAACTACTACTCAGTTTTTTCTGTTTTATTATGAGAATTGATATTTTGAAGGATAAGGTCTACACTTCCTGTTTGATAATGTGTTGTTGGATCTGAAGTCCCAATAACCCTATTCTAGGTCATTTTTCAACTCTCTTCAGATTGATTAAGATTTTAAAGATGCAGAAGTTCTCAGAATGGTCACTTTAGCAGATGTTCTGCATCCAAGTAGTGACAAGCTGGGTTCTTCAAGGTATATCTTCAGGGTGCATCATTGTCATTGGTTCCAGAGCTCTTTTTTGTGAAGATGTTCTCCTGATGAGGATCTGGATATTACTTTGGTTGGACTCCCAAGTCTTATATGACCATTCTTTTGGCTTGTAAGGTTCTCTTTGTGAGCCTTGGATTGTTCAGCTTAAAGTCCTTTGAGTGAGTCATTCAATATCTAAGCCTGTTAAGTGCTGCAGATGTTCTTGATCCTTTCGACTGAATTCTTCTGTTGTAATGTTTTCAGTCTCCCCTGTCTTGTGTGACACCCCTGTGGCATGTAATGTTCTCTGATTGTTTTAAGGTTCACTTGTGTTTCTTGGGGATTCTAGCTCCTTTCATAGATTCATTCAATTGCTAAACGTGTCTACATTTTGCGAGTAATCTCATTCTAGTCCAAAGCAGCTCAAGTTCCTTCCTCCTTTATGTTGTGCTTTTGTGTTTCCAAGTCCATAGTTTTATGCTTTTCAAATATCAACATTCTGATATCCACCCTAACGCAGATCAGTGTCAGAGATCAGAAAGTGCTCCTGATGATTATCAAATCAGAACATGTTAATCAAGTTCTTTCAGCTTCAATTCAGAGACCTCTGTTTAACTCAGCAAGAGGAAGTCCAGGAAAAGCCTTTTGCAATTTGTTTGAGTTAGAGTCTCTTATGCTCTTTATATCATTGCATGGTTGTTAATGTTTTAAATATGTTTCTGTTTGCAGAGTTTTACACAGTATATTCCACTGTCAGTGTATGAATTGGAATCATGGCTTGGAAACCCATCTATATATGTGTTCGATTGCTCAGCAGCAGGCATGATTGTGACTGCATTTTGTGAGGTACCTGGTCTTATCCTTCTTTTTAGATGTCTTCCAGTTAGTTTTGAATATCAAAATACCACAGAAATAGTTGTTCTTTGTGGCATCAGAGATGCTTGTCTTCACTTCCTAATTTCCTGTTTCTTTTGTTCAGTCTCATGGGGATTTGGCTGAAAGTTTAATGTTACTGGTACATGAACCTCTAGCTTGTAGGAGATCAAATAATTTTGAGTTATGGTGGTTCTATGATCCAAAAGCTCAGACTACTTTACTGGGTTTTGACAGCGGCCAGACTGGGGCCTAGGTGGGACCATGGCAGCGCCTGCCATGAGGGATTGCATTTTATTGGCTGCCTGTGGAGCTCATGAAATTCTTCCACAAAATGCAGATCTGCCAGCAGATATCTTTACATCGTGCCTTACAACACCAATCAAGATTGCACTGAGATGGTATGTCTTGGGGTCATCAGTTTGAGTCTTTCTAGGATTTGCAGGCTTGGGTGCCAGCTGCAGTATTACCTGTTTTGCCCAATCAGTAGGGCCATTGGGTTCAAAAGGGCAGCCTTGAAACTGTAAATAAATGTGTGGAGATTGTGTGTTAGTAGTTCTGAATCTAAGCCTTCTGTCTGGTTTTCCAGAGTTAGTTGGAGGATTTTCAGCTAAGAAAATGGAGTCTACAGGAGTTTGTTCATTCTGTTGAGCATGCAATTGATGTTCCATTGTGGCCAGTATCCAGGCCAAACCATGTTTTGAAAACTGTGCAGAAAAATGAGTGTTGGAAATGTTGAACATCCATGTGATGTGACAGATTGGTTGCAAAGTTCATACTATTGTTGTGGTGGGAGGGTTATGGGGTAGTACAGTGGAGGCATAATGATAACCTTTTGGTAGCTGGATGCAATGAATGCCTACTAAAATCTTGAGAGATTGGTGTGGGTGGCTATTCTACCTGGGATTTGTTCTGAGGCCAAACATATTAGGTTCACATGAGATAGGAGATTTCATTGACTACATGTTTTGGCGTGTTTTGAATGTTCACAGGTTTTGTCCAAGGTCTCTATTGACTTTGGATGCTGAGCTTATTGACAAGATTCCTGGACGACAGACTGACAGAAAGACGCCCCTTGGAGAGCTGAATTGGATATTCACAGCAATCACTGACACAATTGCATGGAATGTTCTCCCTCGTGGTGAGCACCCAGGGTTCATTTAGTTGCCATTCCAGGAAAAAAGACAGGCAGCAGCAAACTGTTGCCCAAATAAAAAAAGCTGTCTCTTATGTTGTGAAATGGAGTGGAGACCTATGCTTTCACATTGCATACCTCTCTGAGCTTAGTACATTGAGGGGCCAGGGCTTGCACTGCTGATGTGAGGTAGCTTCACATTGACTTTGAAAGCAGTTCTGCATCCTTTCCTCACACACAAGAGATTGGTCTTTTGTTGCATTACTATCAGCTACTTCATGCTTTTTCCTGTAAACATAACCCACAAAACCCTATGCAATAGCATGTAGTACAGTGAACTGATTGTGATGAACGAACCTCCTAAGAATGCAGTGAGAATGTGTTTTGGTGCCTGGTTTTTATACATTGGTGTATCCTTCACAGTTTGAACTCAGAGAGTTCTTAGATCACAGGCTTTACTTTTGTTGAAAAGGTGACAAGTGGACAAGATCAAGGTTTTGATGGTTTGCCTGATCATAGAAGTATTATTGATTGCTATTTCAGATGACGTTTTTGTGAACTGGACAATGATCCTTAGCTATGGCTTTTGAGTGCTAGCCAACATCATGACTGAGTCTCCCTTTTGCTTCTGGAAATGTGACAAACACTCAATACAAGGAATTTGTAATGCAATTTTTTCCCCTAAATTTTGAAGAGATTGCCATATGCTTATCTACACCTGCTGGAGGAGCTGGTGAAATCAGTGCAGTGTAATGGCAGCTAGTCACTGCCATTGATGATGAAGGTGTCTGATACTTTTGAGTGATGCTCACAAGGCCATAACTGCACTCATTCTTGTTTTGACTGTTTTGGTTTGGCTGGACAAGTTGTGTTGTTGAGTTCCTCTGCAATCTCATTGATATATTTTCATGCCTGTACATCTCAGAGGGCCAATGTATATTCTTGGTTGAGTGTTGTCATTTTGAGTGATAATCATAGAGTGGATGTCTGTTGTCATGCAGAGCTGTTCCAGCGCCTGTTTCGGCAAGACCTGCTTGTAGCGAGCTTATTCCGGAACTTCTTGTTGGCTGAACGTATTATGAGAGCTGCCAATTGCTCTCCACTGTCTTATCCACGCTTGCCACCAACGCACCAGCACCCCATGTGGTAGGTTTATGCTGCATGGCCTGATTCTCCTGTCTTGGGGAGCATATTCTGCATATGTAATCTCTGAGAACTGGGTGTGACCCTACATTGGTCCATAATTGTATTGTATGACAAGTCTTTAGGAGTTGAATTTCCCTTGTTAATTTAATTGTGTTAATGCAATATAGTAGACTAAGTACATTGAAGTCCTGAGACTTGGCCTATACTACAGACTTCTTGTGTGCCTGAAAATGATGTGATGAGGTTGTTACTGTACAGGCATGCTTGGGATATGGCAGCAGAAATTTGTCTTGCACAGCTTCCAATGCTGCTGCAGGATCCAAATGCCGAATTTAAAGTAATTTCTAATCCATCTCATCCAATTGCAATGTCGAGTCAATTTTGTGTCTCTAGGGCTCTGATGTTTTTGTTGAGGTGTGACATTTGGTACTACACTGTCCTATCACTTATTCTTTCCTTTACAGCTGTACTGCAAGGAGAAATCAATTTGCATGATTGAAGAGCTCCATCTGTGCAGGCATCAGGATATTGTCTGACAATGGTCTGCATATTGATAAATTGAAGAAGTTTTTGTGGCATCTTTTAGCAGTCCATGCTAGTTCTAACATTACAGAAGGTTGCAGTTTGAGAAGATGATACTCTTAGTTGACATATAACAAGAATGTGTCCTGAGATTATACAGCCGCAGAAAATGATGAATGAGCAGTTTGCAGCATAGCAGCCTATTTTGAAACCTGTTTTTGTGCCGTCATGTTGAACTCTTGCAGCCTAGTCCGTTCTTTACAGAGCAATTGACTGCGTTTGAGATATGGTTAGAACATGGTTCTGAAAAGAAGAAGCCTCCAGAGCAACTACCTATTGTTCTCCAGGTGCTCTCCTTTCTGCTCAGTTGTTGAGCTGTGTATTCCATTCATCTGTAGCATGCTCTGGTGCCATGGGAGTTTTTGGATGGGTCTATGCAAAAGACAGTTAATGTGAAAGTGTAGAATGCTCTGGGGTAGTATGTGTCCCAAAACTATCCCTTAAGACTAGAATAACAAACATGTGGTTCCAAGTACAGTGCGTGCCATGTTATGTGTACTATATTGAGTAGGAAGAAGAGGTAAGCTGGTGGTGTTGTATGGAGTCAATGTGACTTTCATCATATATGATTTACTTAAGAATAGATTAATTGGTGAATATCTATACTCTATTTGGTCACAGCCTGAAGCATAGCAATCTTGCTCTATGTTTTGGATGTGGTTCTATGTGAGACATCCCTAAGTCTTCTTTACATTGGTCATGGTGTCTTTCATCGTGTAGTTGGTGTATGGTATGCTGGTTCATCTGGTGTAAGTATCATGAGAACAGATTGGTAGATTCATCCTAGAAATAAGGCTCCTTGGATGGATGGTGACATGGATGGTATGGTTTACTGTGGACTTGCAGGTCCTTCTCAGCCATTCACATAGATTTCGTGCACTGCTGCTTTTGGGAAGATTCCTGGACATGGGAGCATGGGCTGTTGACTTGGTAGATCCTGGCATTTACAAGCTCAATATAGTTTGGGAAATATCTCAATTCCCAGTATGGGTGCTGTGGTATAATGCTGGGTGCTGTGGTACAGACTTTCTGTGATACTGAGGTTTTGCCTAATCAAAATAATTGCCTCTTGTGGTCAGGCTTTGTCAGTGGGAATATTTCCCTACGTCTTAAAGTTGCTTCAAACTACAGCAACTGATTTGCGGCAAATCCTTGTATTTATCTGGACCAAAATACTAGCACTTGACAAGGTAAAAAGTGCTTGGTTTTAAGGTCTTTTTGTTATTTTGCAGTTTTTAGGAAGTTCGTTGTCTGGCTTTTGCTCACTGCTTCAGTAATCAGCTTTGAAGCTGCTACAGACGATTTTTCTGTACTAGCTTTCTTGTATCTGCAGGGAATTTCTTGAGCACTGACTTTTCTGTAACTAGTCCGTCATTTCACTGTTGTTTGAGACATGTAGAGTTTTCCAGTCATTTGCTCATGGTTGTAAGTTACTTTAGGTTGACGTAGAGCAACTTGCAGCATCTTCTTTGCTGGCATTATGTTAAAGGTTTCATTAGCACTCCTGTTAACAGGTGAATTGGTTGTGCAGTCATGTCAGGTGGACCTTGTGAAAGATGGGGGCCACCAGTATTTCATCAAGTTTCTTGAGAGCCCTGACAACATCCACCCAGAGCAACGAGCAATGGCAGCCTTTGTGTTGGCAGTGATTGTAGATGAGCATCCACCGGGTCAGCTTGCATGCATTCAAGGTGGTCTGGTGGGTATATGCCTGATGCATATTCAGGCTGCTCCTAGTGGTTCTGAGGGGCAGCCTGAGCCTTTGCTCATTCAATGGCTATGCCTTTGCCTCGGGAAGTTGTGGGATGGTGTCTCAGATGGTGTAACCTTGGCCCTTCAGGATAATGCACCTAGCATTCTTGGGCATCTTCTATCAGAGCCACAACCCGAGGTAATCAAATTCACTGTTAAGCACCTCAACTGGACTAGTCTATCAATAGTGATCAGCTATGTCTCTTGAGTGCTAGCCAAACATCATGACTGAGGCTTCCTCTTTGCAAAAGAAACTCAGGACATGATTTTATAGAATGGTTTGTCTGAAATTTTGGGTAGATAATTATATACTTACCTACACCCACTGTCAGGAGCTTATGATGTCATTGGGTAGTCATGTGAGCTTGTCACCATTATTTGTGACAAAGATGACTTGGTCTATGTTTTTTTTCTGTGGTGGTTTTCAGTATGTTTTGTTGTCCTTTTGTGTGTGTTTTTTTGGTTTCTACTTGTATTGTTGCTTGTCATTAGCCAATATCATGGCTGAGTCTTTGCGTTCCTTCTGGACTTTTAGCAGAAGTTCAGTATGCACATTAGTATTCATACTGGCCTATACCCACTGTAGGGATCTCATGAAGTCAGTGGGGAAGTTGTAATAGAGAGTCACTATCATTCATGTTACTGTTGATAGTCCCTGAACAAGTGAGAGACTGTCACTGTTGTTCATACTGCAGTTGTGTATTTTTTGTTTTTTCCTTGTTTTGCCTTTGTTGTATTGTGCTTTGTTCTCAGTTTTGTATGTCCTTTTCTGGAAGTCTTTTTGTGACTTAAAGAAGAAGTTTTAACCTTGATCTGGCTTTCCTTAATTGTGAGAATGGGGATTTGTTGATTCTCATGAGAGATATCTTTCAATATGATCACCATAATGTAGTATACCTGACCATCATCAAGGAAACCAATATGCTTTGTCATTTTGAATTTTATGAGTGGTAGTCAGGTATGTGCCTGGTGATATGCTGCCGGTACTTGACAGCAGTTGTAATGGTGACTTAAAAAGGCCAGAGTGGTCCTTTAGCGGTTTATTTGTGGAAATGGGTTATGCATTGCATAGGGTACTCTCTGGGAGAAGTTCCATTTTCCTGGGATTTCAGAGGGGAGCTTATATGCCTTGCAACAGATGAATGGTAGGTTCATGCAAGCTCTGCCATAAGTTATTGATGGTTGAGTTAGGAAACATGGTCTGAGTTTTCTCTTGTTAATGCCACAGGTTCGTGCTGCAGCTACATATGCTCTGGGTGCACTTGTGACAGTAGCTGCTGAGTCTTCTGCAGATAACACAGCATCTGAGGATGATGTTGATGAATATGTCCAAGCTGCAGAGCAAGAAATTGCCCGGTACCTTTTGAGGGTGCTCTCTGATGGGAGTCCGCTTGTTAGAGCAGAACTTGCTACAGGTAATGCATACAACCTTATACTCCAGAAAGCCTTTGTTTGATTACCTGAAGAATTCTCAGGTTATAGGTGGCAGGGAAAGGATTGATTTTGTTGCTGCTTTAGAATGAAGAATTTGATTAGGAGGGGGATCACTCTCCAAGTTTTTGTCAGTTGCTTTTCTGCTCTCTTTTTTTCATGATGGTAAAGATAGAAAGGTGTTATTGGGTTTATTTGCAGGATCTTATAGGTTGATTAGATCATATGTACGCTTGCTTAAATTGGTCCTAAGATTCCTAACTGTCCTCATTTGTATTTCTTTTCCGTTTCTTGCAAATGTTTTTGATTTTGCAGTCCTTTATATTCATGTCTTGAGTTATACGAGTATTTGTCTGTGGGTCTATTCCTCACTTGCATGGGAAAACACCATATTTCTGCATTGGTCTTGCATGAATATAGACTAAAGCAGATGTGTTGCATCCAAGTAGTCACCAGTGGTCTGCTGTGATGATGTATTCATGGTGTGTGGGGTGTCAGCCCTGCCCTGAATGTAGGCCTCTGCTCTCTGTCTTAAGCTTAGATGCTCAATTTTACAGGGTCAAGCTAACAATGGAAGGAAGCTTACTGTTGCAAGCTTGTTGCAGCTATACTACTATTGACTTCGTTGTAGCTATTTGTTGTAAGTGCTAGCGAACATCATGATGAACATCAGGATGAAGTCTTCTTTTTGCTTCTGGAAATGCAATGTAAACCTAGGAAGCCTACGTTCAAATTATTCTTTCCCTAAAATGTTGAAATATTGTTACCCACTTATCTATACCCACTCTCAGGAGCTGAAGAAGTCATTGGGGAGTTATGGTGGTTACTCACTGGCATTGATGATTAAGGTGATGATATGGTACTTTGTGAGGGACTCACAAGGTTATGACTGCACTTCTTGTCATGTTTCTTATGTTTAGGCCAGAATTGTCACAACAGTTACTTTCAACTGTTGTTGTGAATTGATCTCTCTCTCACTGTTTAGCCAATGCTTATGAGAGGGTAGTCCTAAGAAGAACTTTGGCAGTATGGGAGAAAAATGCTGATTTTGGTGTTTCCTTTGCAGCAATGGCAAGACTGGCTGCAAGCCACAACCGGATGTTTCGGCAGGCAGCTGCAGCATACCTGAAGCCGCCTTCTCACTCCTCTGTGTTACCACCATTTGGACCTAATCAGAGAAGTGCCAGCTTCCCCTATTCCACTCAATTTGTGTATGCGGGCAAAAGCATAGATTCAGAGCTTGGGGTTCAAGTCTTTGATGGTGCCAAACCTTTCTGGCCAGCGATTCGTATTTTGCCAAGTGGTGCCTCCTTGCATTCTGCAGATAGCTCTCCTCTGTCCGACACACCATTGCATGGAGAGTCCCCAGGGTCTAGCAATGGGGTGATGCGGTCATGGAAGCGGACAGAAGATGGGAACATCTATGTGCAGTGTATTACAGCAGTCTATGCATTGGCTAGAGATCCTTCTCCACGTGTTGCAAGCCTTGGCCGTCAAGTGCTGAGAATTGTGGGAGTTGAGGCTCAGGTTGTGAAACCGTCAAGGGCCAGTGGTTTGCCCACACATCAGCGGAATGCATCAGTGCCTGCTATCCCTCCTACACCTCCAAATCCAGGTGTTCTTCACCGCTCCACTTCTTGGGTAGCCTCAGCATCAGGTTGGCAATGTTTTCCTTTGGCTAATTACTGCAGTTCTCTCATTGTTTTTCTGGTAGTTCTGCATTTATCTTGATTAATTGTTTCCCCTGTAACCATCTATATGGTATTTCAGTTACAGATATCAACCAATGATGTTGTTGGTTGTTGTCTGTCTTAAATCAACAACTGTATGACTTTGAAGTTTTTTCTATTGCAATCATGGCAGGAAATCTGGCAAGCACTTGGCGCATCTCTACACCCCCTCCTAGTCCTCCTACCAGACCCACGTATCTCACAGGAACAGCAGGCAGTCTTCGACGAGTTGCCTCTATGGAGTTGTCTTCAGCATCAATTGCCACATGGGATTCATCCAAGCAACCTGTACGGATCTCTGGGGATATTGGAATTCAGAGTTTGTCAGCAATTCCCAGGGTTTCAAATATGCCTGGTGGACTGGCTGAAGCTGCAGGAATGCTGACTTATGGGCTCTCTACACTGAATCTTGATTCTCCAGTAGCATCTGTTTCAGCCACTGTTTTACCACAGTCAACTTTGTATAGCTGGAGTTGTGGCCACTTCTCCCGACCTCTTTTGGAGTCCTCACATGATGAGGAGGAGGAGATCATAGCAAGGAGGGAGGAAAGAGAGCATCTGGCGCAAGATGGCATTGCCAAGTGCCATCAATCACGTGAGTGGTTGCTTAATTTCATTTTAATGGTGCTATGAACCTACTGGATGATGGAAAGCTGTAAGTATATGAAGATATGTAATCATTGCCTCTTCATTAATGAAGAAACACTTGTAGTGAGTTTTTATGTGACTGCCAATGTGCCTTGTAATCTACCCCACATTCTCTGTATTTAGAAAAGTTATGTGCCTTGTGTGCTGTGTTACCAGTTTTTTCTGGTATATAACTCTAGCAGCAAATGAGTTGCTTCATTGGTACTGAAGGCGAGTTTGTAATGTACAAGTCATTAAATGAGAGTGTCTATGAGTATGGGTTTGCAAGGTTTCTGGGTCCCAGTATCCAGTTCTTGATGGAATTCTCACTGTTGTGAAGGTTTGAAAAAAATTGGTGCTGTTAGTAGTGTAAGTACTTAGATTTTCTTTGTTTTTGGGCATCTCATATGTTAACTCTTAATCTTAATGGGGAGCAGGTTCAAGCAAAGTGAGTGAGCAGATTGCAAGTTGGGATACTACATCAGAAATGGGAACAAAGGCTTTGCTCTTGCACCCCTTTAAGCCACTTGTCTGTGTTGCAGATGATAAGGAGACCATCAGGTATCTAACCCCTTCTTTCATTGTAGATGGTTGAGTGCATGTCAATAGGTAAAGTTTTGTTGCAAAAAGCTTGTTTAATTCTTTATGTGTCAATCCTTGCAGTGGCAAGTAGCTTTCCATGTTCATTTTGCACTGTGCAGACTGTCATCCATACTGTTTTCTAGTCTTCTCCTGGGTCAAACTGCAGTAGTTGTTGCATGGTTCTGGGTTCTATTGCAGTAATATCCTGCTTGCTGACAAGCAGCTTTCGAAAGATCTATGTTTGTCTTGGTGTTCCTGTTATTTATCTGTGTTTCAATTGCCTTGTGGGTTTCAAACAAGCAGGAGTTTCCCAGTTTATTTTGCTAGCTAAAACTGCAATGCCTGATACTTGTACTTCATACTGATGTGAACCCAGCACCATGCAATGCAAGGATAGAGTGCTCTTTAATGTCCGTTTGCCCCTGCAATTCAGGTTGTTGAGTTCCAGGTTATTGAAAATGTCTAGAGCACACAAAGAGGGTCCTAATTCCTTTTTGTGGAAGTAAACTTCAATTGATGTTAGTCATTCTGTTTACATGGAAGAAATCTCCGTGACAAGAAAAAGTTTAATAGTAAATGGGATAGGATGTCCAGGTGTAGCCCTTCATAAGATCACTTCATAAGATTACTTAGTCACTGTTTTTAAAAGGGTAGTCCATGGATGGTCCTTCAGAACTAAATTAGTTTTCATCACATAGGAGTCGAATAGTGTTTTATGGTGTTCTTTGTGCTTGCAGGTTGTGGAATTATAAAGAGGGAGCAGAAGTAGTAAATACCTTTGATAATCACAATGCACCTGACAAGGGTATATCAAAGCTCTGTTTGGTCAATGAGCTTGATGACAGTCTTCTGCTTGTTGCATCAAGTGAGTGCCTTTGTTCTCAGCTCCCTGTGGCAAATTGCTAGCCTTGGCGACTCTAACATTGTCCTCCAGTTCCTTTTGAAGTGGATTGGACTCCCTTTTGAAAGTTATGTTTTTCACCTGATCAGGTGATGGGGTCGTAAGGGTTTGGAGAGATTACGCAGAGAAGGATAATCAGCGGTTAGCAACAGCATGGCAGACTGTGCAGGGTCATAGGCCTGGGGTTCGCAGCATCAATGCTGTTGTGGATTGGCAACAGATGACTGGCTACTTGGTACTTTCCTGCACTCTTCCTTGCACCTGATTTCTATTTGTGGGTGAAAGGTCTGATTTTTCCAGGTTGAACTTGAAGAGCTTCATAAAATAGCCACTTGTATTTAGCAAATTGCTACATGGACATCTTGTTGGGCAGACCGGAAGTGAGTGTCTTGTTGAGATTCATTGTCTTTTCTTTGTAGGCTGTTTCAGCCCTCAATTTATTAGTAGATTGTTTTTCCCTGCAGCCCTGTATTGCCAATGTGAGTCTACTACTGCTGTCTAAAGTCCCTGTTTCATATACCAGTTGCATGTAGGTGGGGAGCTTTGGTCAGTACAGTGACCTTCGGGTTGACTCAATGTGACTTTTGCATTTCATTTCTTCGATTTTGATATAGAAATGCAATGTGCAGTATGCATCTGGCGAGATTTCATGGATCATGGTTTGGGACTTGGATCAGGAGCAGTTAGCCTCCAGTATTCCTTCACAGTCAGAAAGTGGTGTCTCTGCCTTGGTAAGCAGTATACCATGGCCTTTTGTTGCTGAATGTTGATTTTCAGAATTTGATGGTTTTGTATAACACCTGTTTCTGGGTTGAGGCATGTCTTCACACAGAACCTATAATGCAACAGGTTACAGTATCCTTTTACCAGACATTGACTATTGAATTGGGCTTGATTCTGACACGGGTCTGGTGGTCAGGTCAGTTGCAAAGAATTGTGAGCAAGTTGACAAGGTCTGGGTTTGTGTTGAAATCTTACTAACCATTGTGTATTTTCCAGGCTGCATCTCAAAAACTGCAGAGTGCTCATTTCCTTGCTGGCTGTGGTGATGGCTCTGTCAGAGTGTTTGATATTCGTAGCAGAGATATGTAAGTTCTTCTTGGATGCTTCTTTTCTCTAAAAGAATATATCCTTAATATATGAAAGAGCTGGAACAGACATCGGAGCCAATCCACCTGGAGTAATGGCCCCCATTCTTGTGCTTCTTTTGCTGAATAGTTTTTGAAGAAATAGTTGCAAGACTGTTGATGTGCCCATGTGCTTATGAGGCATCTTTTTTTGCTTCAAGTCAGGTCTTATTTCTACCCGTTTGGTCCTCTACCACAGCCCTGTGACCTGTATCTATAATGAACTCCTTGTACTCCAACTACTGCATCAGCTCATTATGAGTTAAATCATTTGGTGAGCAGGGTGCGACAAGACCTGAGTTTGTTTTGTGTTTCCTATCCCTTCACTGTTAAATGCCATTCAGAGGTTCTAGGTGCAATCAGTTGAACAAGGTTTCTTTCCTTGCAAAGACCTGCGAGAGTTTGGAAGAATACGTTCCTGTACCTTGCTTCGAGTGATGGCTGTCTTGTTGGAATTGTACAAGGAACAGATCTCGTAGACAACCAGTTAATCTTCTGCTTTGCATTGCACAAAGATAATCTCCCTGCTTTAATGCTGTCCTGACCAAGTCCACACTTGAAAGCTAGCCAAGGACTAGTTGTTTGATTTCACTGTTTCCTGTGGTGTCCATTCCTTTCCTTGGTGAAGTTACCTGGACTCAATCTCCAGTTCTTATCAAACTCCTCTTATTCTCTATTAGTCATAACTGGGTTCTTTGCAGTTCAGCGTCTTTCTATTCACACTCTGTTCTTAGGATTGAACCAATTTGTGTAACCCTAATTTGTGGGTGGCAGTATGTGAACAATTTATCTCTAACTCTTTTTGTCAACAATTGTCATTTTCTAAAAAATTTAAGTCATTTAAAATGTCCTTTAAGTAGCAAAAACAATTGTTTTACAAGGACACTTTTTAAAAGTCCTTTTTGGTACTCCATAACATGTGCCCATGCTCTCCAGCCAGCACAGTAATATGCACTACTACAGGAACTAGTGCACTTTGATATTGGCTGGGAATTCTAATTTGGATTTGTTTATGGTTATACTGGTCCTCAAATTCAGTAGTTAGTACTATCATTGAATTGTAGCAGCTTTTGTTCTATAATGAACACATTCATTATGGAACACAATATATAAAGAAGTTGTTGATGCCATGCAGTACTTTACTCTACCATGTTAACAAATACATTTGTTTGTGCAGGCTTGTATGTGAAATGAAGCCACATGCACAGAAAGTTGTGGGACTTGACTTCCTGGCTGGACCTGATCACTTTAAGGTAGTTGCTTTAACCTTATTCCAGGTTTGTAGTTTCTTGCTTGGATACACAGTTTTTATGTGAGCAACAACAAGGGTGAAGAAAATAGGAGAAAGTTTAGAGCAGCACAGAAAGACACTGGGTTTTTCTTAACAGACCAAAGTCCTGAAGTAACTGGTTTCTAGTTAATGAGGAGGGACATTTTCCATTTTGCAGATAGTTTCAGCATCACCAGCAGGAGATTTGAAGTTCCTGGATTTAAGAAATAGCTCAGGCCCCTACCAGGGGGTGGATGCCCACAAGGGCCACTTGACCTCCATAGCTGTTCACCGCCATGCCCAAGTTATAGCAACAGGGTCAAGTAAGCAAGTCATAAAAACATTTAGTGCAAATGGGGAACAGCTTGGGATGGTTCGTTTTCATAACAGCTATTTAGGGCAAAGAATTGGTCCTGTAAGTGCCCTTAATTTCCACCTCTACAGCATCCTACTGGCGGCTGGGGCAACAGACTCCATCGTCTCTGTCTATGAGGGTGGGAATATTCAAGGTACGCAAGGTACATAGTGCTTGGTTCTACTCACTTTCTCCCAGGTCCTGTTATCTTGTCCTGTTCTTTCCTTTCCTAGCTTCGTTCCACTTGAATGATAATGTGGATCAGGACTTCATCTGTTGCTCTCTCAAGTCTATTGTTTCACTGGGTCTGGGAACCCCTTTATTTTCAGGATTACTATTGGACTGTTGTGTAAATTTGGCTCTTTTATGTGACTGGTGGTTTGGAATCAATTGATTTTTCTTTCAGTCACTTCTACATATTCTGTCTTTCCAGTAGATTGTTGCCAGTGGGGATTCTACACTATTCTTTGTTTTCTCTGTTCTATTATTGTTGCTGGGTGGAGGTGCCCTGGTCAAAACTTTAAATAAACTTAGGATAGAGTAGAGTCCCTTGTACTCAAACATATTTGATGTATGATAAGCCAATCATCATTATATATGGGCCCTGTTTGGGAGGTTTTTGGCAGGTTGTACATTTATTTTGTTCTGTTTCTTTAGTGCCTGTCAGGACCTGTGAAGGTGTCTATTTGCACCAAGCCATTGATATGCAATGTTCATGCCATTGTGGTTTAGGTACAAAATAATTGATACTCAAGTTGTTGCTCTTTAATTCCTATTGAATCCCGTCAAGCTGAACCACCTCATGTATTTTTTAGTGTATATGGATAATTTTTGTAACCACGAATGTAGAATTTTCCTAGAAGGGTTTTGAGTTTTGTTTTAAGGAATGTTGTATAAAATTGAAGGCTGGATGTGTAATATGTTGCTTTTCTGTTGAATAGACCAATATTGAAATAAAGTTTTTGTTCATTATGGAACTTGTAACCTTGGTGTTGTTGCAAGGTTCAAGAATGGGGTTTGTGTTTCTGTTGCTTTAATTCAATGCTGCAAAGAGAAGTCTTAGGA
>Ga0116230_10002570_pt1 | contig 17503 bp, 19 predicted proteins | sample S1TSphfallax_3_FD_88678 | JGI IMG/M metagenome (GOLD analysis project Ga0116230, IMG submission 88678) | Host-associated microbial communities from peat moss isolated from Minnesota, USA - S1T2_Fd - Sphagnum fallax MG | ecosystem: Host-associated > Plants > Peat moss > Unclassified | place...
AACTTAGAAACATATTCAAGAATGTTTTTTCCTCTTTAAAGTACTGTATTATTGCCACCATTCATAGGTCAGAAAAAGATGGACAGTGTTTGAAATACTTGATGTGTCAACACCCTCATTTTGCAGTCATCATGACAGTGAAAACAGCTTCAGAGATAGATCAATAACTTGCTACAGCTTGATGAAATTCAAAAATCAACAGATGTGATAATAAGCATTACATCAGTCTTGATGGCTTTCACTTCTGCGCTTTGTGGATAAACTGCAATACTTGGCAAGCAACTAACAGCCTTTCCCACTGTCCCTACCCATGTGACTCAACAGTGGTGTAGACTTCTGGAAAAGTATCCACTCAAAAGTTCATTACAGACTTCAAAGGGTAATATGTTTTGAATGTTCAGTACCATACAAACAAAGTGCTAGGAAGGCCTCATGGACACCATAGTCACGTCAAAACATTTCATAAGGTATAGCATTCTTATTGGGTCCTAATGCAGCATTGCAAATGCTTCTCCAATAACTCAAAGTCTAATCAAGCACACTGTTGATGGCTTGCCAAATGGTTACTTGCTCCAACACACCTTAAGGTAACTTGTAATTGCTCTCAATAAGTGATTGTAATGGTTGGAAAATAGGTCGTGGAATGTTGGGCCAGTCCACCCATTCCCAACCATCACATTTATCAGGTTCCAAGTTCTGGGGCTCATCAATTGGATTGCAAAGCTCTGCATGCATGAAGATGGTAACATAGTGACTGGACTGACTCTCATTTTGCATTATACTGTTGACCACTGAAGCAAACTTGATGTTTTGAATGGATAGCCCTGTTTCCTCCTTCACTTCCCGGGCTGCACATCCCTCCCATGACTCCCCTGTCCACAAACAGGGAATGATTTTAACTGCAGTGACTCACCATGGACAAACAACCAATTTTGAGGTACTCAAACAACCATCTGAAAATTTCCTTCTTGGAATCCATCGACTAGCAGCAATTAATGTATTCAGAAGTGACAGATGACCACTTCCTTTCAACAATGGTCTACAAGCTAAAATGGGACAGTTAAGGAACAGAAGAACAGAATTGTCAGCCCGAGCTTGAGATTGGCATGCTTAGCTTTCTGTAGGATGCTCACTCCCTAGTGATGTCCAACAAAGACGCACAAAGACTATCTGACGATCGGTTCTAAGATTTGCCGGAGACAACAAATGTAGAACCAAACCTAAGTTGCAGGCCACTCTTTACAAAAATTCCCTCAACCCTAAATGGAGTCAGCCGCTGGGTCAGGCTGCGTCAACAATTTCTGCGGAACGTAAAAGGCTAGTAGGTGAATGGTATGTGCTATGAGCTGGATCGTATGTCTGCTCAAGAACTTGTATTACAAATTCAGGATGGATACAGAAGGAGAACTCCATTTGTCCTCACTAAAGGGTTTCGTCGAGTTTATCCTCAAACAGATGCACTCAGTTTGAGAATCAGAGAAGACACTGCGGCAGTAAAAGAGTTGAGGAAAGATTAGCGGAACATTTATGGAACGTGTGCAGAGTTCTCAACCAGAGAGGGAAAGAGATAATACCGAATTCTAGATGCCCTCCAGGAAGTGCAAAGGTGCCGTGGCCACTTGAAGACCGGCGTCTACCGACAAGGACACACGATCCTCGACATACGAGTACCCCGACTCCCACTTTGGGTCTTGAAACCTCCATCTTCAACCAATTTCCTACTCCTGCGCTTCGTTTACCTTTTCTCCTGCTTCGTTCGCCTTTTCTCCTGATTCGTTCTGCCTACTTCCGATTGTACCAGCGCCTTCCCGCCAAAAATGTCAACGTACGGTCTTAGCCGTGAAATCGGCATTCATTCCATAGTAAGAATTCTTCCCATCATTCAGCGTATTACAAGGGTTTTCGTTATATTGTTCATATCTAAATCATCAAAACCGAGAACATTCAGCTACCCCGTGTGGCTGAAGGATAAGTCTGCAAAGCTGGCGGAAGGCAGTTGAAATCCCAACTGGACGCCCTCCTCGTCACGCTTTGTGAGGACAGTAAACTTCTCTGGTGGTCTAGGATGGAGCCTGCAGTTAGGGCGAAACCACACCCACATTGGTAGCAATTATTACAACGAAGACGAACGGATGAAGAAAGTTTTCAGTCCGGTCCCACTACTTTAGTCCCCCCCCCTTTATGTTTTTTAATCTCAGGGCTTACCAGGGGGCCGCGATGCTCCCCTTGTTATTATTTTATCAACATTTGCTGCAGTATGAGGAAAAGGAGGGGGGCAATGCCCCCCCCCCCCATGTTTTCTTTTCCGCAGTGCTTGCTGCAACAGGAAGAAGATTGGGGGTGCCGCGATGGCCCCCCTTGTGTCTTTGCACACCTTTTCCAGCCTTGCACAGTTCTGCAAGAAACCATGAAACGATGTAATTGGTACCAATGTACGTGTGATTTCGCCCTGGCCGGAGCCTGCCACCAAAGTTATCAACAACAAATGCTCAAAAGTCAAAATGCATTTCCTAGTACTGTTTCCCAATGGCGCCAGCAAAGCAACTTACAGACTCGGCAATTCGTACTTACGATATGTCTGTCATTTTGCAGAGCTAAGATATCCAGCGCGCCCACCCATAAAATGCGAAATTGAATTCTCGAAAAACGTCAAAGACTTTAAACGACTGAATCTTTTCAGGGGATGAATGTCAAAGCATCATAGGGACAAATGCCCATACATGTCTTGCGGTTCACCACTATTATTGCTCTAAGTACCATACCCATCCGTTGGGTCACACACAGGAGTTCTACACACTTAAACGCCTCAACTGCGAACTCTCATTTTCCTTTCCTCTTCTTTCATTCTTGAACCCAATGCAACCCCTGCCAATACCACTCTGAATCCGATATTTTCTGCGTGTGCTAAGTGCTTAAATGTCCTTTTAATCCTCGACATTATTTCTTGTTCTTTCATCCTTGGTATGGAAAGCATGTCTACTGGTGGATTCCATTTGGTCTTCTTAAGGAACTTGTACTTAGCCAAGTATATAAAACCATACACATGACCAGAAAGGAATTGAAACGCAAAGCTTGTGCACACATCCTTTACCATGCACACTACTTGCAGTGATAGGTAGACTGAAAAGCACATGGAATATAGAGTACATAAAAGAGAAAACAAATCAAAAATTTAATAAGCATGCACACACACACACACACACACATATACATGCAATACACATGCACATCTATTCAAATTTGAACCTATGAGAAGTTTGAAAGCCATTGAGCACTGCAACCAGCATGGAGAGTGGCTGTATAGATTGCTGCTATGCTACAGCTACAACAGCCCTACAAGTGGATGGTCTGTAAATACTGTCCAGCATGATTCTCAGTGGGTCCTCCATAACCATTGCTTTTGCTGGGACATAAAAACCAGAAGACTGCATGCCAATCCAAGACAACACAAGGACTGCTGAATTTGGCACCATCTGGTGCATGCAGCCCTGGCCCTCTTTCCTTGGATAAATCAACAGAGTATGCAAAAGAGTGAGTTAAGGCCTTTCCATTGAGAATTCTGGAGCATTCTAGTTTGATCATCCACTAGATTGGTAGAGAATTTAGTTGCAAAAGCTGAGACCATACTTGCAAAAGCACAGTCCAAACAAACACATCAATAGCTCAACAGGACTGCAACCCAAGCAGCTTTCTCACAATATCAGAAGCTAATGATTCACACCCTCACCTAATACCAACCCCCTCTATCAAATCTTTGATGTAACAAATCTAATCTATAACACTCCTTGTTGCACATCTCTGCATTGACTTCTGCATTGAATAGTGCAGTCACTACTGGCAAATTATCATACACCCATCCAACCCCAGATTTCAGTAACATGTGAGGTAGAAAAGATGTGCACACTAGCCAGCTGAAGGTAAATTAAGATGCAAGGGCTGTAACGCACTCTGTACAGCTTCCAGGACCTTTTTGTTGCGGCGACAAACATCTGACATCTCCTCCATTGAACTGGTCAGCGCTGGTGAGTCTCCCCCGGAAGTAGCTGATGAAATCGCCTGCAAAAAGCTCATGCGCTCCCCCTCTGTCACTACACTTGAGGGTATTAAAGCAGCTGCTTCCTGTGCCCAATTTACTGCCTGTGCACCATATAGGCGAGACAGTGATAACAACACATATATAACCTGCAACCATCACACAAAGGGACTTATGGTTTCCACAGCTCAGGAATTACAAACACAAAGGATTGGAAATGTTCTTTTGCCTTAGCCTAAAGTGTTACAGATCAGAAGCAATACACAGAACTCATACAGAATACCGATCCCTATACTAAGACAAACAGTACCAGTCTCAGTAGACACACAAGCTACTCAAAACTGGTGGAGCTTCCACTTTGGGTCAAAGTCTAATCTAATATAATGGCAAGGAACTTCTGAACACCATGAAAGTTCAACATGCAAAGGTCCCAAAGTAGATGCAAAACCTCCTCCAGACGTGATTCAGGGAGAGCCCCAACTAAAGCAGCAATAAGAACTCTGGTCAAGGTTGCCCCACGGGGCATCAAGGCTGCATCCACTGCAGCCCTATATTGCTTTCCTGCATGAGATTTTCGGAGCTCAAAAACATCCTGGAAAAATGTCAAGATTGATCGGCAAGCCTCCCTGTAAGCCATCACCACAAAATCCATATCAAATCAGAACAAAATCATCACCTTACTAGCAACCCCACCACATAGCAAAGAATGGAGAAGTGGGAAACTGGACCTGTGTTGAATAGTAACACCAGTCATAGCACAATCCAAGAGAGGAGGGAACATTGTTGTTGGTATCAGCAAATGTGGGCAGTAACGAATGCACCGCGATGCCAATAAAAAGCAGTCATCAGCTACATCTGGCTGTGATGTGAAATCCTGAAGACACAAGTTACCAAATTCATTCCACAATTATCATGTTATGAACTCTAGCCTAGTAAAATATATCTGAAAACTGCCAAAATCCTCAGAAAGAAATTTATGAACTTCAGACCTTCCTGGAAATTACAAATGTTCCACCAAATCTCTCGTCAGAGGAACAGATGTAGAAAACTAGAGCACAGAAGCTTTAAAATTTCATTCAATGGCACTTGCAAATCCTTTTCAACAAATGGGCAATCTACAGCAGGGCATCGGCATATCAACAGATTTAAGTATCAAACACAGAACTATGACTCAGATTTACCTGAATACTTGTCAGGAGAGCAATAGTTTGTCCAAATAACACTGATATCAATGTTCCCAGATACCCTGCACATGCTGTGTCAGCCCCAAACACCTGCCAACATTGAATAGAATCCAGCATAAGTTCAATGAGAACTACATGCCCTGCTAAATATGGAACCAGCAAGTATAACTATTGCAAAAGCAGCAAACATGTAACAGTCCAGAAGAAGCTTGTCTGTTATCTCATAGATACCTTACTTATATGGTTCCATTAGTTGGTTATTTAAAGTTCATTTGAGGAAACATCACAATCCAAACAAGAATTATGTATAACCTTAATGACTTCACTTGCAAGGTAAAGAAGGCAGGAGTGATGGTGCTTCCGGTAACCCTCTTGAACCTCCTCCAGCAATGGGCCCATTACAGATCCAAGAGCCCTTCCAGCATTGCGTACCTGTTCCAGATGGATGTATACACACATTTAATCTCTGTTCACCCTCTCCTTCTGAATATCAGAATCAACTTTGTAGAGCAGAAAGAAAATGGACAGTTGGGACACTATATCCATAACAAACCTACATATCTATGAGATTGCAGAGAAAACTCCACATTGACAATTTGAAGGTACCTGTTTGGTCAGTTTCCAAACAAAAACAAATGCAACAAGAATGAGTGTGGTCATAACCTTGTGACTGTCACTCACAGACTATCAGACCTCACCTTCATCATGAATGGCAGGGACTAGATGCCATTACTCCCCAATGAGATCATCTCCCAACAGTGGGTGTAGATAAAATGCAGAATAATCTCCTCAGAATATCAGGCAAACACTCACCCAAGAATAATTGCATCTCAAGATTTTGTCATATTCCAGAGGAACAGGAAGACCCAGTCATCATGTCAGCTAGCAATCAAGAGACACAGCTAATAAAAAAATACAACTGTATCCTCATTCAAGCTGCAACAAGGTTGTAAGGCTTCATTTCATTCTAGCATGTCCAATACAGACAAGCATCTTTAAGGCATAAAGAGGCTACATAGAGGGTAGTGGTTGGACCCTCATGTACCCTGAACAAATCCTGACAGTCATGTCTATAGGAGAAATTGTTCATGTGATATTCTGAAAATGTTCAACACTCTAGGCTACACAACAGATGTTAGTGGACTCAAGAAAAGAGACTCACAGCATACTTGCAGGCCCTGCACAATTTCTCCATTGTTCTAACATCCCCAGCCCTCCTGAACACAATCATCCAAAAAAGTACCTGTGTTTTAACCTGGAAGACAAAAGAGAGTCCCCCTGTGGAATCTGCTCTCTGAACCTAAAAGAACAAATTACTTAGTTTCTCCTTTGAAAACGAGTGGTAGATGCCACACAACTGCTTGCTAAAACCCTTCACTACAACATCCATCATGTCAAAAGGGTAGTAAAATCACCATAAAAGAATCTCAAACACCAGCAGTCTTAACTGTGCTACCATGTACCAAGGTGCAAAACTATGTGAACAGAGGTAAAGCTAATGTGTCAAAGGCCCTGGTCATGAGTTCAAAACAAGTCTTGGGACTCTTATAACACAGTCGTCACAAAATTCAGATCTATTTGAAAAGACTAACCAGACAGCAGATACATGAGAAGGTGATAAGCAGGAAACCCATGGAGTGCTCACTGATTGAAAACTGCTTTGAGAATTGGCCACATTCGTTGAAACAAATCTGCCAATGGTTCAGGCTCACTGATATAGCTGAGAAAATACATCCCCATAATAGCAAGGTCAGCCCACAAGCAAACAAAAGTCACTCACCAAGGATGGATGTCAAAAACTTCAACCTGGTAAGCACAACCATCAGATGACAAGAGACAATGTTTACATACCGAAATATGTTTGCAATACGGTCAATATGGACTGTGTACTGGCTTGAAGAAAATTGTTCAGATGAGCCTGCTTGCTGCGCCACTGCCACAAGTTGCTGCCCATTTCACCAACACAGAGAAACAAGTACACATCAGGCCACCTATACTTCAGGCTTCATTTTATTGACTCTAACCATTATTCTAGACCACATTTGGGTTTCACAAGAATAAGCATTGCAAATCTGCCAGTTGATCTGCTTTCATCAATATTTTGGATCTCCTCTTCTGGCAATTAATATTGCTACAATTCTCTTAAGCAGAACAACATACAAAGGAAAAGAGAAAATGTCAAGAAGGCCTTCATCCCAAAGATGTGGGACAGACATACCAGTCCCATTCTTTCAGAAAGAAATATCCAATACAGAATAGTTAGAGAAAGAGGAAGTTATGTTTATTACTGCATCCCTAATCCACTTGTCATTGCTCTATATGAATTACCTGCAGGGGCGCAAGAATGGGGATACAAAGAGCATCAAGAGCTGGAGAGAGTCGCTCGGCAGGCAGAGTGCTCACCATTATACTGCAGACCAACAAAATCCAGATCTTGATTTTGATGGGCCATGAAAGATACAGATAAGTCATAATTTAGACAATCCCAACGAAATCAAGAAAATAGATCACAAATTACCTCAAGCCCTCAATAAGCTGGAGCTCATCATCAGCTGAGAGTTTAAAATTACCCTTCCCAGTCATTACTTGCTGATAGACAATGAGCAAAGCATCTGCTGATTCTGCCAACTGTTTCCTGCAGGCTGTTGCCATTCCAATGACTCACTTGATCAGATAGGGTTGATAAGAAATAAACAGTGGCTTGGTTTAGGCACCTAATAAAAAACGTTCAGCCCATTTCTCCATGTGACAACACATACACACATCCCACCTGTTCAGGTGTATAAAAGACTCCCCTGGGTCAATTTTCTATCTGACCAAAGGAAAGAAAGTTCTAGTTTTCTAGTAGGCTGTGGAACGGGAAACATTCAGTCATTTGTGCATAACTCACAGTTCTTTGTATTGTCAATAACCACCAAAGGGCAAGAATGGTGGAGTATCTTCATACTGAGAACTTCTGATGAATACAAATGAGAGATGGCCGAAGAATCAGACTAGAGATTTCAAATTTAGGAAGATATCACCAAACAGGAAAAAGAGAAAAGCTAGCCCTCAAGAACAGAAACAAAGGTAAACTAACAAGTGGTTCAAACAATCAATATAATATGCACATATAGACTTTCAACAGCAAAATGTATAGTAGTGACTAGCTACCATAACCTCCCCACTGACTTCATCAACTTCGAGCAGTGAGTGAAGGTCAATGTCAAACATTAACCAACATACTGAGTTTCTGTCACAAGAAGACAGGAAGACTCAACCACAATGCTGCCTAGCTTAACAAAATGTAGAAGAGAAGGAAAAGATGAAGAAAACCAATAAGAATGACATACAGAGAGGGAGAGGAAACTAAGAACCTGGCAAGAAAAAACAAAGGAAAAAGAGAGACGCAAGACAGAACCTTAAGAGCTTGATCTCTTGAGAACAAATATAATGTTTGAAAATTCTCCACTTTCAAAATTGAAGGTAACTGGAGCCAGTGGAAAAACTTTTCCTAAGGCAATGAAAAATTCACAATAAAGACTAAAGAACTGACAAGAGGAAAGACACCAAAGGGAAAGTGGTATTTTGAAAATTCCTCACATGGACCTAAGAAACCCTTTAAATAATCAATTTGAAAGATTCCCAAGGCAGAAACACCAACCAGTAATCTTTCTTTGTTCCTTTCTTCACTAACAAACCTCTGGTGTAATTTAATAGAAACTTTGGAGAGCAGTCCCTTTCCCTTCAGAAGATTAGTTAAGCTCAAAGAACTCTTTTGAGTACCAACACCTTAAGAACCTATAAACTTGACAATTGACTGATCCAAATTTCAAAATCTTTGGTATCCATGAGGCATGTGACTCATCTTAATTACCTGTATATTCTAGCTGTGACTGCTTGGCCAAAATGTCACTCATTAAGCGTTTTTAAAATATTGCTAAATCCAAGAAATGAGGCAACAAGAAGTGCAATTAAGCATAAAAAATAACTTAGGGTATATGCCACTGCCGAGATACTATTTGTCTAGACACATGAAGTCAGATTGGATGAAGATCTGCAGACTGCTCTGCTGGATGTGGTCTTGTGACTCTAGATTGTGCAGCAGGTGTGAAATAAGCAGGGGAACTGGTAAGATTAGGAAGTGGTATCACTGGCACACCCCTTGACTAATCGGTAAGGAATGCTTCAAAGCCCAGGCTTCATAAGGTACTCACCATCACAAATATGCTTGATAGCTAGTGCAGCTGCAGCACATGCATCCTCGGGAGCAGAAAGGGCATTTGTAAGCAATTGGAGCAGCATTGGTAATAGTGCATGTGCACTAGCAGCACTGCCTAACCAGTCTGCATATGCTGCAATGGTTAATGATGCTGCAAACAAGGACCAACTTCAGCAATTAGAAAAAGTTCATTGCATATTCTGCTTTGACTCAAAAAATTCTATGGAAAGCAAAATGATTAAAGGTTGGTGAAAAATACTCACAGGTGTAAACAAGTTGAGGATGGGGTGGAAGCTGCGGTAAAAGTGCCATGACCTGAAGCATTTGTAAACTTTGAGTATCACAACTTTCAAGTGGTTACAGAATAAGATGACAACTTTCATGTTCTATATCCCCCGAAGGCAAGATTCATTCCAAAATCAATATATGGTCCTGTAATTCACCAGATGGACAAACCTTTTTTGTGGGGCCCTGTGGCTAATCTGATAAAAAGCTAATGAGGACACCCACACTAATATCAAAAAAAGAAAAGACATCAGTGAAACTAGAAAGTAGATTCACACTGGCTAGGTCCATTAAGATTCAACATTTTCAGTGTTAACTACCTGAGGCAGCAATAAATCTTCAGAAGAAGGAACTGCTTTTGCAATGGCACGGATGCAGTAGAGGGAGGCCTCTGCTGTGCGCCAATCCCATGAACCTCCAATTCCACCACCTGACACAGACTGTTAATGCACCATGGAATCAATTCCAAACTTCGTGGTCAAAACAGACACTCTTGCTCCGCTGAGCTTTGTTGCCAACAAATGAGATCACCAATCGACACAGGACTTCATCTCCATAACAAATAGCCAACAGGCATAGATCCACATCACAGAAGCAGTGCCCCCAACACCGATCACATAATCCAAAGTCATGAGCCAGATCAACTACTAAACAGCAGCACTGTACTAACCTGTAGCAGAGGTTGGGCAAGCAATCTGAGGGTTTCTTGTCCACCTAGAACAGCAGCTGCATCCATGAGCATATCTGCTATAGCTGAAGCAAAAGTGGCACCAAGCAGGACATTCATCAGTTCAAACTAATAAGTAGTTGTCCCTTGTGGACAAAACCCAGCTATAGTCATGTGAAGCCCTGGAACAGAAGGCCTCCATAGAAGGATTCAGTTATAAAAGCTTATATGGACCACATAGGTTCTTCCTGCATAACAAACCAATGACCACAAACACAAAGAGTAACAGGAATAATGATAACAATAGAAATAATAATAATGCAGAAATAAAAAAAGGTCTGACTTTACCATATCGTGTGGACTTAAAATCACCCAACTCATCTTTTCTCCAGCTCTCAAATTCTGGGGGATATTTAACACGAAAACTCACCTGCAGTATAGTAACATGATGAGATATCAAAACTTCAATCCAGGTATACAGTCATGACTTCTGATGAACCATTTGTTGCAAACTCTTATTTATTTACATCACATCTGGGAATCAAAACTCACCAGTGACACTAGTAGCTCAAAAGTAGGATGAAAAATTGCAATCCTTCTGTCCCTCTCAGCATCAATAGCTGCCTCACCCTCTGATGTAATGTACTGCTCCAACCTCCCCCTAAGATGGGCAACACAATGTTAATCCTGATGTTGGTGCACACACCAACAGGAAAACAAGGAGATTTGCACAGGGTCCACAACAGTACAGCTTTTATAACATGTGCTCCATATGGGAAAACTGAACACCATTAAAAAGAATAAGCTATGAAGTCACAGTGGCCTCATAAATCTCCAGACCTGCTTGGTGGACACACTCCCTAACCAGTTCATCAGTCATCTTGGCTATCCACCAAGCATTGTTAATTATCTAGGAAAGAAGTCATGTATCCAGATGAGGCCACACCGATTTGTAAGAGCATGGCTAAGATGGTGCCAGAAGTTGAAAGTTATTGCTGAAATGTTGTCATCAGGATGTGATGTAACCTCTGCCAAAGCCTCCACAATCAGCAGTGCTTCACTAGATCCTGCCATTCCAACACATGAACAGTTGACACCAGCTGAGATTTTAAGCTGCTCATATGAGAACCTGCTTCTAGCACAGAGAACTCCAAGAATACACAAAGTCCTTTCAAACTTCACAATCCTCAAATCACATTAGACCTCATATGACAGATAATACACAAACTCCGAGCAGAGCTGCATTTCAGTCAAATTACTGGCATCACTTGAGCAATCTATGCAGCAATCTTCATCAGAAGAATCAGCACTCAAGATCCCCCATACAGAAGCCAAGAGACAAGGGACTGTGCAAATAGACAACATATGCCTTCACAATAGAAGACTAGCTCACAAAGATTATGTGAAGAACATGCAATAAATAAAATAACTAACTATTGCCTCCCATACAGCATCATAAACCCAGTAGACATCCAAACTAGACATACCAGTTGCAATCAAATCAACATATGACTCTCCCATTTCCGCAAACAAGTACGCCATGCCCTTGGTGATTTCTTCATCCTGTAGATGTAGATGGTGAAGCTCAAAACTTTGCCAGTTCAAAGGAGCAATTCCAGCTCCTAAATTTGAGGTCACTGATACTTCTTTAGAGACTAAAAGCTCTTTGACTTCTAACAAACACCCTAAATTGTGTCCTCCTTTTTCTTTTCTCCTATATATGTTCGCAATTTCTCTGCAAATCTATTTTCAACAGTACTAAAAATTCACAACAACATGCAACTCTATATTCAAACAGCTTAGAAGACATGGGGTAATAAAACAAGAACACACAAAAATAGCACTACCAATTAAAACACAGGGACCAACACAGATGAACAATTTCTGCAAAAGAGAAGATGATTGTCCAGCAATCAAGATGGTTGTCCGGCTCTCAAAGATCCTATCTAACATCTATCTTTCTTGGTATTGAATGCTTCTGGATACTTACAACATGGAATTGAGAGATGACCTGATAATTAGGTTATCTAGGATCCCATCTAAAACCATGAAACAAAGGAAAGAGGTGACAGAACCTCTTCTGAAGCTCCCAAGTTGCTAGCAGGAATTTCCACCCCTTGCTGTGCTTGCTTCTCTGCAAAAGCAGCCTACATACAAATGGCACTTGCATCCCTAAGTAGAACCCAGACCAAAAGACTTGACCATAGGCCTACAGTTGGAATGTACACAAATGCTATCTCAAGCAATATAATCTCCTGTTGTGGTCCTAAAAACATGTATATATGCAACATTAGTATTAGAGCACAGTTACAAAGAAGCTGAAGGACAAAGTACAAGTACATTGACTGGATACCTCTGCAAACAACCCTATTCTGGTATTCCTCTTGAAGATATGTACAATAACTACTTGCATTGCAAAAAGTGAAGTTTGAAAGCCTGTGAGAATCCCTGTGCAGACGTTATGCACTGTGCAAGATGCCAAGCACATGTGCATCTTCCCTTAGTTAACGACTGGTTGCACCAGTCTCTTCAACTAATTTCACTTACTCTTACTGTAGCAGCAAAGCGAGGGCGCAAAGCCATGACGCGTGGCACCAACACCTGTACAAGGGGCATATGTGCTGCCAAGTCTACAGGGCTCCCATTCACTGTATACCTAATCAGCTCAGTAACAGCTGCACCAGCAACTTACTATTAGAATTGTTTGCTCAGGAATATTGAGCTACATTTATGTACCTTATTAGCACACCAATGCAGACAAATTGGCAGCCAGGTCAGGGTGGACTCACAGGAGCTGCGTACCATCCACTGCAGCATCAAATGTATCCTCAGAATCTAGTCCTGCCAGTGCAGCTGCCACCAAAGGATGGGAAGCCAATGTTGATGCAGGCACACTGCAGATGAAAAATGCACAAACCCACTTCAGGTGCCCTTCTACCATACCAAATGCATACATTCTATGGAACCTCAAATCTAGAACCCATATGTCTTCAATGTAAGCTTAGAGAACCCAGAGCTACGATCGATACAACAACCTGTCTATCCACTATCAGATGCAAGTACAAGTACAGCAAAGACAGGCAAATAGACAGCAGAAATACTTTTCTTGATGGACCAAAACATACCCATAACTAAGACGCATCCAGGCTGCAAATGCAAGGAGTACCTGCCAGCAGTACTCCAGAGTCAAGGATTGCAAAAGTAAACTTTTCAAATCAAATATTCCAAGTGTCTTACAAAATTTGTAAAATTGACCAAGATATCCTCAATAGGAACTATGTTTTGCACACTCTCATTTGCATGATATTGCACCTGCTCACGAAGGTCTGGTGCACCCTCATTCAAGCATGATCTCAGCAAGTCAAAAGCATCCTGCACTGATCCAACTAGATCACGATGGAACTGGCGACGCCTCTCTGGTCGTACTGCAATTTTGTAGCTGTTTGCCTCCTATGAGAACAAGGCCAGCATCCATTCAAACTGAGAACTATAGCTTAACCTGTGAATATGATAAAACTTTTTCCATGAGTCCACATATGGATGTCAACACACAGCCCCATGGCTGGTTAGATTTTATTCAAGTCACTAGAATCCCAGGTCTTCCAAAAGTTTGCACTCGCAATGAAAACTACAAGATACTCCAGTAATATCTACAACAAATAGACACTTTCATGTAAACTCACTTTCAGACTATTTGTGCTTCCTTGCTGCCAACTTCTGATTCTCTCTTCTACGACACAAAGGTCCCCCCCCACTTGTCAAATTCATGACTCAGACTAGAGGTTAAGGTGCTGCAAGCTACACCACAGGAGAGGAAATATCTTTCATAAGAATAGAGAAATCTCCATTCTCATGATGAAGAAGAAAACAGCAAGGCTAACACTTCCTCAGGAAGCCACAGGAGAGGAAACAGCAATGGGGCTTGGGAAATAAAGCTAATGACTAGGTAATCATGACTTGTATCACAAAAGTATGTGCTGGAGCTGCACTGTTCTCTGCTTTCTGCATAAGGTCTCAAAGCATTTGGGGTTCTCATTAACTGGCACCACCCCCACCAACAGACTGGGGTTCAAATCCCCTCCATTATCAAGACATTATGAAGGTAAACCTCCACTTGAATTCTCCAGGTTCAAGATAAAGATCATATTGTCTTTAATCCAGACACAGGGATAACAAAAAGTTGCCAGTTCACCTGTGGGAAAACTGCTAGCAACTCAAGGAGAACAGGGATAGCCTCAGGTTGTGATCCCAGCTCAGAACCCAGCCAATGCACCACACCTCCTTGGCCCCACTCCTCAGCAGATATTTGCACAGCAAGTGCTGCCATTGCCAGGCACAACTGCAACATCCATCATATGTATCATATTATACTCACTGGGTTGTTCATACAACTTACCATAGGTGGCAGACTACAATTAGTGAGAGAACTCTTGAACAAGGTGTAGAAAGTTCAGAAACATGGAGGGTGTTGACAACAGGAATAAACCCAGTCAGCAGACACAAAAGGGCCTTCAAAAAGTTATTGTGTGCATGCAGAGTGCATGTTTATCAAAACCATGTTTAACTAAGCTTCCGAGTAGGGGCTTCCAAGGTTGCTGATCATAACTTCAAATTGTGTTCTACTTGTAAAATGCATTTCAGATCTTAAATTTTGATTTTGGAGCCACCCTACTTACTGATATAAAAGTGTCAAATAGGAAGCACATTCCAATGTAGCATATCAGGCAGAGATTATCAGTGCCATTATGAAGTACAGCAGCAATTTCAATAGATGATCAAGAGACCCAAATTCTGGCAAAGCCAGTGGAGACGGATAACAAATCATTGCCTGATGGACTATATAATACAAAGATGAGACAAGAAATTCAACTGAAAAATACCAACCTTATAAAAAGAAAAGCTGAGAAATACCTGTGTACGAACAGTAGCTGGTCCTTGACAAAACTTCATGAGCAATGTCTGCATAATTCCAGCAGATGAAATATCAATTGGAGCTAATCTGACATTTTACCATCTCAAAGAAACTTTACCTTAACATAAAACCTCACCTTGACTATAATTGCTTTAGACCTACGAGCAGCCCAGTAGCTGCTCTTTATGCATCATCAACACTACTCCATTCATCATTTCAGAATGATACAAGAAATTGAAATGCGTCTATGAGATTGCAAAATAGAATGCAAACAATTCCTTGGAGGTTAGGCATTAAGTCAGTTTGGCCAAACTAAAGCAAATACACCAAGAATGAGTGTGGTCATAACATTGTGTGTGTCACCCTCGTAGTATCAACCCAGTGACTAACTGCCATCACTCTTCACTGACTTCATCAGCTACAGAAAGTGAGTGTAGATAAATATACAATAAGAAAATCCACATCTTGAGTTTCTGTAGCATTTCCGGAAGCAACATGAAGATACATTCATGCTGTTGGCTAGCACTCACACGACATAGCTGATCAAAAAAGTTAAAAGTACCCTGATTCAAGCAGCAACAAGTTTGTCAAGTATGCTTCATTTCAACTTAGCTTGCCCTTGTTCAAGCAGGCATTTAAGCTTAGGACATAGAGAGGCCTGCATAGAGTGTAGTGGTTGGGGCCTCCTGCACCCTGAGCATGTCCTTTAAGCTGATGAATACTTAGATGCAGTACATCCATAAGCCAACCAAAATGAAATAGAAATCACAATCTAGTTCAAGGAGGTGCTGCCACCCTCAGCAAAAAATGCATACCAAAAGAGACAAGACACTAACCATTAGAGAACTGCGAAGTGAGAGTGGTGCAGATGGTGGCAAGTCCTCAAAATCTCGCTGCACCTGTTAACAAGAACATCGTTCAGAGCATTACAGATTACTCACATATTGATCAAAACACCAGAACTTGATAAATTTACATGTACAGAATTCTGGTAAAACCAAGCCATCATGGCACCTTATACCTAGAAGTTAACAAATTGCTCAGTCTTGAGATATGAACCAGATAGAAGATGGTGCCGAGAATACAAGGTCCACGTCGTTGCATCTTTAGTTTAAAATCAAGTCGCAAGTAAAGGAAACAAAGATTCCAATGCAGATACATCAACAATGCTCACCTTCGTTCGAAGCGTCTGAGCACAGAAATAAAGCGCTTCAAGACTGCTACTAGAATCATGAAGCACGCCATCCGAAACCTGTACAAAATCGCCGATGCATTGTACTCAACCAACCTCTCCAACCTCAACACAACTATAGCCGTTAATCTCTCCCAGGTCTCTCTCTTTCCAAAAGCATGGTAGAAACACTGTAGCCACTCTTTCTCCCTCCTGCTCTACGTTCTCCCGCTACAATGTGATTGAGAAAGACTGCAGCAAACCTTGTGTGCTACGTATGCTTTCAACTACGCTAGAGTTGAAGTAATGTTTCTGAAAAAATACCTAATGCTTCTTAGTACTTCAACGTCAAAACCGATATGAAAAATTCCATGAGGAGGAAGGGGAGAGGGTTTTTGAAGCCATGCCTGCCAAGCCTCCATAGTATGCTGAAACTCGTCCAGCCATCGGTTGGCCGCCGTGCGAATCTGGGGATCGGGATGATGGTACAGAGCCTGCAAAGCTTCCAGAAGCAGAGTTCTGGACCCCTGCCCCTCCATGGATCGCTTCCCGCACTTCAGTCAATTACAGCTCTCTTGACAATCACTGCAGACTAGGCAGCCTCCACAAGACCAACAATTCAGAAACGCCCTAAAAGGATTTTCACGCCTTCCTCACTCTCATCGATACAATTTATATCCACGTGCCACGTAGCCCTAGAAGGTGGACCTTGTCTCCAGGGTTTCACACGGAGCAAAAGTATTGCCCAAGCTAGCTCCAGCTCATCAGGGCCTGGGTCATAAAACTAGAGACAAAATAATCTCCCTTGGTGTTAAACAACTCTCCTCTTAAGTCCCCTAACACCAAGCTATAGCCGTTTTAGGACATATATTTGCCTTCCATAAATAACAAGCCACAAGAAGCTCTGTCTCAAAATATCGTTTTACATCATCATACAATATGTAGTATACATGTTTTCATGATTTTAAACTCAAGTTAAATGGATAAAAAAGTCTACTGATTTTATGAGGACAAGACGTGAAAATCATTTTATTTCATTGGTACTGACAT
>Ga0116230_10002571_pt1 | contig 17502 bp, 14 predicted proteins | sample S1TSphfallax_3_FD_88678 | JGI IMG/M metagenome (GOLD analysis project Ga0116230, IMG submission 88678) | Host-associated microbial communities from peat moss isolated from Minnesota, USA - S1T2_Fd - Sphagnum fallax MG | ecosystem: Host-associated > Plants > Peat moss > Unclassified | place...
CGGTGGTGGTCGATGTCGGCGGCGGCTATGCCGGCAAGTTGCTCGAACGGCTGAAGGACAACGGCGTGCCGCATGTGGCGTTCAATGGGGCCAATGCGTCGAATGAGCGGACGCGGGAGAAGGCGCTGCGGTTCCGCAACCGGCGGGCGGCGGCGCTGTGGAAGCTGCGGGAGGAACTTGACCCCGACCAGGAAGGCGGCTCGGTGGTGGCGCTCCCGCTCGATCCCGAGTTGCTGGGGGACCTGACGGCGCCGACCTACAAGGTGAGCCTGCACGGCATCCAGATCGAGGCCAAGGAGGAGCTGCGCAAGCGGCTCGGGCGGTCCACGAACAAGGGCGACGCGGTCGCGATGGCGCTGGCCGAGGGTAATCGGGCGGTGCAGCGGATCGGCCGCGTGATGTCGTTTTCGGCGGCCGAGCAAGGGCGGGACATGGATTTGGGGCAAACGGTGGCGCGGCCGCGAGTGGTTATGGGCCATTCGTCGGCGCGGCGGCCAGCGCGGGGGATTTACTGACATGGCGAAAGTTGTCACGGACGTGGTCGGCGGCATCGGCACGCTGCTGGGGTTCTCGGCGCCGGCGAAGGCCGCGCAGGCCAGCACCACCGTCATCCAGGCGCCGGCGCCGCCCGCGCCCGCCGCTGCCGCGCCAATGCCCACACTGGACCAGACCGCCATCAACGCGGCGGTGGCGCAGCAAACGGCGATCGCGGCGGCCGGCTCGGGCCGGGCGAGCACGATCCTGTCGCAGACGCAGGGCGGCCCGACCAATAACCTGCTGGGTGGGTAATGGCATCGCAGACGCCCGACAAGCGGGCGCAAGACCTGATCGGGGAAGGGGATAAGCTGTTCGGCGACAGGCTCACGCTGATGTCGCTGTGGCAGGAGATCGCCTACAACACCTATCTCGAACGGGCCGACTTCACGCTTCAGCGCATCATGGGCAACACGCTGGGCGAGAACCTGATGACCTCGTATCCGCTGATCGCCCGGCGGGAACTGGCCAACACGCTGGGGACGATGCTGCGGCCAAAAGAGACGGAATGGTTCTTCGCCGAGACGACGCGGATGGACCGCATCGACACCGCCGGCAAGAAGTGGCTGGAGCGGGCGACGCGGACGCAGCGGCGGGCGCTGTATGACCGGGAAAGCCTGTTCGTGAAAGCCTGCAAGGAAGGCGATCACGACTTCGCCGCGTTCGGCCAGGCGGCGCTGTATGTCAGCCTGAACCGCGACCATGACGCGCTGCTGTTCCGCACGTTCCATCTGCGCGATGTGGCGTGGTCCGAGGACGAGGAAACGCGGATCACGCGCATTCATCGCAAGGGCAAGATGACGGCTCAAGCAATGGTTCGGAAGTGGCGCGATACCGTGTCGCCGGAAGTGAAGTCGATCGCGGACAAGGAGCCGTTGTCCGAGATCGAGTATCGGCATGTCGTGGTGCCCGCCGAGGATTACGAAGGTGGGCGGCGGTTCCGGCGCAAGTGGATGTCGATCTACATCGCCTGCGAAGGCGAAAAGGTGCTGGAGGAAACGAACGTGCGGAGCCCGGGCTACGTGATCCCGCGTTGGCAGACCGTCAGCGGATCACAGTACGCCTACTCGCCGGCAACGGTGTGCGGGCTGCCGGATATGCGGCTGATACAGGCGATGACGCTCACGCTGCTGGAGGCCGGCGAGCGTTTCACGAATCCGCCGATGATCGCGGTCCAGGAAGCCATTCGCTCGGACATCGCGGTCTACGCGGGCGGAATCACGTGGGTAGACTCCGCCTATGACGAACGGCTGGGCGAGGTGCTGCGCCCATTGACGCAGGACAAGGGCGGCATGCCGATCGGCCGGGACATGCGCAATGACGTGAAGGAAGCCATTGCCGAATGCTTCTTCCTGAACAAGCTGCAAATGCCCGAAATCGGTGGCGGCCCGCAGATGACCGCTTTCGAGGTAGGCCAGCGCGTCCAAGAGTATATCCGCCAAGCCCTGCCGATCTTTGAGCCGATGGAGCAGGAGTACAACGGGGGGCTTTGCGATGCTTCTTTTGATATTCTGCTGCATGAAGGTGCCTTCGGCCCGGTGAATGAGATACCCCGGTCAATCATGGGCGCCGATATCCGGTTCCGCTTCGAAAGCCCGCTGACGGAAATAATCGACTCACAAAAGGGTGCGCGGCTGGCGACGGCCAAGCAGCTCCTTGCGACCGTCGTCGATGTCGATCCCACGGCGGTCTATGTGCTGGATTGGCAGGCGGCGTTTCGGGATGCGCTGGAGGGCAACCGGACGCCCGAAGCGTGGTTTCACGATCCCAAGATCGCGGCCAAGCTGGCGGCGGCCCACGCGCAGGCGGCGCAACAGGCGCAGCAGCTTCAGGATTTGCAGGCCGGGTCGAACATCGCCAAGAACCTCGGGGCGGCGGCGCCGGGCCTGTCGCAGCTTGGCGCCACGATGCCGACGCCGCAGCAGGCGGCGTGACGTGGCGGTGCGGGAGCCTGCGCCGGCCTATCGCCCGCCGGTCTATGACATCGCGGACGCCTACGCGATCAAGGCGACGGCGATCGGTGAGGCGACGCCCGACCAGCAGCGGCGCGCGATGCGGTGGATCGTGGAACAGGCGGCGGCCAATTACGAGTGGGGCTTCCAGGCCGAGGGGCCGCGCGAGACGGACGTGCTGCTCGGGCGGCAGTTCGTCGGGCGGCAACTCGTGAAGATCATCAACCTGTCGGGGGACGCGCTGGCGGCCATGCAGGCCAAGGCGGGCAACCTCGGCGCATCCAGAGAGCAAGGGTAGAGCATGGCCGACGAACCGACTGGCACGGTCCTATCAGGCGGCGAGGGCGCGGCGCCAGCGCCGGCCACCACGCCGGCAGCAACCCCAGCGCCGGCCCCCGCGGGTGGTGCGGCGGCTCCCAGCCCGGCGGCCAAGGGCGGGGCGGCGGCGGTTCCTGCGGCCACGGCGGCGGCTGGTGGCGCGGCAGCCCCGCAGGCGGCGAAGTGGCGCGACGATTGGCGCGACGCGCTGGCGACCGTCAACGGCGAGGTCGATGCCAAGCTGCGCAAGCAGTTGGATCGCTACGCCGCGCCCGAGGACGTGTGGAAAGCGCACGTTAGCTTGCGAACCCGGATGGATAGCGGCGAGTTCGTCCAGAAGCTGCCGAAGGACGCCAAGCCAGAGGAAGTGGCGACGTGGCGGAAAGAAAACGGCGTCCCCGAGAAAGTGGACGGCTACCTTGAGAACCTGCCACGCGGCATCGTGATCCCCGAGGCGGACAAGCCGCTGGTCGGCAAGTTCCTGGAAGGCATCCACGCGGCGAACGCGCCGCCGGCGGTCGCTCATGCGGCGCTGGAAAGCTACTATCGGCTGCAAGAGACGATCGCGGCCGAGAGCGCCACGCGCGATCTGCAAGCCCGGCAGTCCACGGAGGACACGCTGCGGCAGGAGTGGGGCGGCGAGTATCGCGCCAACCTGAACGCGATCAGCAACTTTCTGGTCAATGCGCCGGCCGGGTTCCGGGATGCGCTGGTGAACGGGCAGGTGCGGCTCGCGGACGGCACGCCCGCCCTGTCGAACCCGGAAGTCGTGAAGTGGCTTGCGAACCTCTCGCGCGAGATCAATCCGGCGGCGTCGCTGGTGCCGGCCGGGACCAGCAACCAACCCAAGGCGCTGGATGCGCGCATCGGCGAGATCGAGGCCATGATGCGCAACCCGGCGCAGCGTGCGGCCTACTTCAAGAACGAGAAGCTTCAATCCGAATATCGGTCGTTGCTGGAAGCACGCGAGAAGATCGCGGCTCGCGCGGCCTGAGCTATTGCCGGCCGGGCTGCTCCATCGCGGGCGCGGCCGGATCGCCTTGACGAAGCCCTGAGCGACGGCGACGCGGCCCCTGGGATGGGCACCCCGCGCGCGTCGTGCGCTTGGACACCCCGAAGTCTTGGCACCTGCTTTTCTCAAGTGAAAAGGTGCTTCGATGGCTGATTCCGCCTTTCAGATCCAATACCGTCAGGAGTTCATCACAGGGTTCGAGCAGCACGCGTCGCTGCTGATGAAATGCACGACAACCGAAAGCGTCATCAAGGGCAACCAGGCGGTCTTTCTGGTCGCCGACTCCGGTGGCGCCACGGCGGTCACGCGCGGCACGAACGGCCTGATTCCGGCGCGAGCGGACGACCTGAACCAGTACACCGCCACCCTGCAAGAGTGGCACGACCTGGTCCGCAAGACCTCGTTCAACATCTTCGCCAGCCAAGGCGATCAGAAGCGCATCATGCAGATGACGAGCATGGGCGTCATCAATCGCAAGATCGACAATGACATCATCTCGACTCTCGACGCCAACGTGGTGAACCACGCCGGGCCGGCGACCTCGGCGAGCGTGAACCTCGTCGTGCGCGCGAAAACGATCCTGGGCAACAACGCGGTGCCGCTCGGCAACAACGTGTTCGGGCTGATCACGCCGGCGTTCGAGGGCTACCTGATGCAGACGAAAGAGTTCTCGTCGGCGGAGTATCAGAAGGGTAGCAACCCGTTCACCGATCCGCCCGACTATGACGACAAGCCGCGCGTGTTCTACTGGAACGGCGTGTGGTGGATCGTTCACCCGAACCTCACCGGCATCGGGACCAGCACGGAGCAGTGCTATCTGTTCCACCGCTCCGCGATCGGGCACGCGGTCGATGTGCAGGGCCTCAAGGCTCTGGTCGATTACTTCCCGGAGCAAGACTACTCGTGGGCGCGGACCTCGATCTTCATGGGCACCCAGATGCTTCAGACCAAGGGTGTCGTGCAGATGATCCATGACGGGTCGGCATACGTCGCGACCTGATCGATAGCGCGACCTGTCGAAACCTCGTCATAGCATCAAGGAAAAAAGGCAATGGCCTATACACCGAACAACTTCCAGCTCATGGAAGAATTCCCGATCGAATCGACCATCAAGTGGTTCATCTACCTGAACACGGCGGGCGACACGCTTCAGACCATGCTCGGTTCCGCGTTCATTTCGGACGCGGGCAAGAAGCGCGTGGCCGTGGGCGACATGGTCCACATCATCTCGCAGACCGCGCCCTACTACTACCTCGCGCAAGTCTCGGCGCTTCAGACCAGCGGCACCGGGGCGAACGCGGCCTATGCCAACACGGCGACTTTGCAGCTTCCGGCCGGCACCGGCGGCTCGCAGGTGGCGAACTTCCGCAACCTGCTGGACGGCGGCGACTTCACGGTCAATCCGTGGCAGCGCGGCACGACGCTGGCGGCTGTCACTGGGACGACCGTCACCTACACGGCTGATCGCTGGTTCGTGGCGGGGCAGACCACATGCTCGATCACGGTCAGCCAGCAGGCGATCACGAACGCCACCATCCAGGGCGCGGGCTTCCTCGATGCGCTTCAGTTCGCCCGCACGTCGGGCAACGCGGCCACCGCGAACCTGTTCCTGGGGCAAGTGCTGGAATCGGCCGACGTGTATCGGACCAGGGGGCAGTATCTCACGCTGTCGTTCTGGGCGCTGGCGGGCGCCAACTATTCGCCCACGACCAACCCGCTCGCGATCATCGAGACGGGGACCTCGGTCAACGAAGGCTCCACGGCGGCGATCGGCGCGCGCTATGCCGGCTCGGTGTCGGGCTACACGGGCCTGTCCACGCTGCTTTCCGCATCGTTCGCGCCCACCACGACTTGGCAGCAGTTCACGTTCACGACGACGACGACGGTTCCGCTGCTCGCGGCGGAAATGGCGGTGCTGTTCTCGGTGACGCCGGTCGGCACGGCCGGGAGCGCGGACTACATCCAGTTCGTCGGCATGCAGCTCGAAATCGGCGCGCAGGCAACGCCCTTCGAGCATCGGGATGTCGAGCTTGAGCTGGCTCTGTGCAATCGCTATGCGTTCCTGATCAACGAACCGACGACGAACACGTTCATCGCGACAGGGCAGGCGCTTTCGGCCACGACGGCGGGCATCACGATCCCGCTGCCGACGCCGATGCGCACGGCGCCGACGATCACGTACACGGCCGGGAGCTTCTCGGTGCTGGCGACCACGGGCACGCCGGTTCTGATCACGTCGGCGGGCGGCCAGACTCACCACACGATTTCGGCGATCGGCCTTCAGGCAACCGTCGCATCCGGCCTGCTCGCCGGCTACGCGACGATCCTGGGCGGCTCGGGCGGCACTGGCAGCATCCTGGCAAGCTGCGATCTCTGAGACGACGCGCGTGGGCGCCGGTCCTGTGATGGGGCCGGCGCCGTTTTCCTTTGTGGGGTTCCATGTTCAATTCTGACGAAGCAATCGGCCTGAGCAACCTTGCCTGCAAGCTGGTCGCGGCCGGGAGCGTGGCGGCCGGGCTGGTGGTGCATCGCCGCGCCATCGCGGTATCGGGCGACTGGCAGCAAAAGTTGCTGGCGGCAGCCGATATGGTCAATCACGGGCTGGTCGATGAGGCGGCCTCGCTGATCTCGCAATGCCCGATGAACGACCCGGGCGTCATGGTGATTCTGGCGTTCGTTCAGTTGGAACGCGGCGACCCCGCCGGCGCGGCCCGGCTGCTGGAGATGGGATGCAGCGCGCGGCCGGGCAACGCGGATTGGCGCGTCTCCCACGCCCAGGCAGTGCTGGCGGCCGGCGATTGGGAACGGGGCTTTGAGCTTCACGAGATCAGGCCGAAGCGGCAGGCGCTCAACGGCACGTTCAAGCGATGGGACGGCAGCCGGGTCGATCGGCTGCTGGTCTGGTCGGACGAAGGCATGGGCGATGCCATCATGTTCGCCCGATATATCCCGCTGCTGGCCGAGCGGGTCGGCAAGCTGGTGATCGGGCTGCCGCCCGAGGCGCACGCGCTCATGGCGCGGTTTGGCAAATATGGCGAATTCACGGCCGGTTCCCACGCCGGCATGAAGCTGGATGCCGAGGTCGCGATGATGTCGCTGCCGATGTATTTCGGCACGATGCCCGACAATATCCCGCCTGATCCTGGGTTGCTGTCGGCTGGCACGATCAATGGTTCGCTGGTGGATGCCAGCAAGCGCAACATCGCGATCGCGTGGACCGGCAATCAGGAGTTCAAGCGGCGGCATCTGCGGGACATGCCGCTGACGGCCATGCTGGGTCTGGCCGAGGACCGCGACAACCGGCTGTATAGCGTGGTGACGGGCGCGAGGGCGGCGGACATCGCGCAGGCCGGCGCGCAACCGCTGGTGACGGACCTGAGCGGCCACGTGATGAGCGACTTTACGGCGACGGCGGCGGTCATCAACAGCATGGATGCCGTAGTGACGACGTGCTGCGGCATCGCGCATTTGGCCGGAGCGCTGGGCAAGCCCACGATCTTGTGTCTCGCGACGCTCGCCGATTGGCGGTGGCTCTACGGCCGCGACACGACGGGGTGGTATCCGAGCATCCGTCTGGTGCGGCAGCGCAAGCCGCACGAGTGGAGGCCGGTGATCGATGAGGCGCGGTCGCTCCTGAACGAAATGCCTATCAGGAGGTCGCGGGAGTTCGGCTGGTGAGGCTCACGTTCGGCTGGCAGGTAAGCACGTTTTTCGGCTGGGGTATCTACGGCCTCAACCTGGCGCTGGAGCTGCGCCGGCTGGGCATCGAGGCGGTGAGCGGGGCGCCCTTCAGCCGGGCGGACGTGGCGGTCGATCCGCTACGGGCCGAGGTTGCCAGGGCGGTGGCCGACCGGTCTGCGCCATTATGGCGAATGATCGACCAATCATCCGCCGAGATGGTGGAGGTCGATGGGCCGCTGCTGAGCGGCCTGGGGCGCGATCTGTTGTGCGGGCCGGTCGCGCCGGGCAGGTATCTGACCAGCAAGGGCATGATGATCGGGGTGCCTTTCATCGAGGAAGCGGGCATCTCGGCGGCCGGACGCAGGCGCGGGGCGCAATACGATCTGCTGATCGCCGGCAGCGGGTGGAATGACGATGTGCTGTCGCGGGCGGGTCTGGATTCGACGTTCATCATGCAGGGCGTCGATCGGTCGATCTTTCACCCAGCGCCAAAGCGCGGGCATTGGGCGGGCCGGTTCGTGGTGTTCGCCGGCGGCAAGCTCGAATACCGCAAGGGCCAGGATTTGGTGCTGGCGGCCTTCCGGGAGTTCCGGGGCCGGCATTCCGAGGCGCTGCTTGTGACGGCGTGGGCCTCGCCCTGGCCGTGGCTGGCGCGCATGGCGGCGGCGCACCCCGGCATGGGTCAGCCGCCGATTGGCGGCGACGGGCAGCCTGATGTGGTGCAATGGGCGGTTGATAGCGCCGTGCCGGCCGATAGCGTGGTGGCGCTGGGGCCGGTCCCGAATTTCCAGATGCCGCACATCATTGGCGAGGCTGACGCGGCCATCTTCGCCAGCCGGGCCGAGGGCGGGACCAACCTGCCGGCCATGGAGTGCATGGCGTGCGGCATCCCGACGATCGTCAGCGCCAACACCGGGCACCTCGATCTGCTGGAGCATGGCGCGATCGGGCTGCATCGGCAACGGCCGATCGAGCGTCGGGAGGTGGACACAACGGACTGGGGCGAAAGCGACGTGGAGGAAATGGTCGAAGCGCTGGAGGCGGTCTATCATGGCCGCGTGACCGCGCCGGACTGCACGCTGCCGACGTGGGAACGCCAGGTCGGAAAACTGGTCAATCTTGTGAAGGGACTTTGAGCATGTCGGAAAGCGCGAAGCCGAACCGCAAGCTGCTGGAGCACCAGGCCAAGACGGCCGAATATGTTCGCACCGACTGGATCGTCATGCCCGAGGCGGGCACCAAGCTGGCCGAGATGGAGGACCCCGCCTACTGGGCGAATGTCGCCAAGAAGATGCGGCCGTTCGATCGCATCGAGGTCCGGTTCGCGGATGGGCGGCTGTGGGCGGAACTGCTGGTGACGGTGGTCGAGCCGTTCTCGGTGATGGTTCACACGCTGCGCAAGGTCGAACTGGCGGCGCGGCTGTCGGAAGCGGACTTCGCGGTGCCGGCCGGCTATGACGTGATGAACCGGGGCCGGTCGGGCTGGGCGGTGGTGCGGCTGTCCGACAAGATGGTGCTGCGCGAGGGCGAAAAGACGCGAGAGGCGGCAATCCTCTGGCTGCGCTCGCATCTGATGCACCTAGGCAAGATGCCCACTGCCGCCTGACGATAGGAGGGATCCCGCATGGCGACCACGCAAGTCGATCGGATTGATCCATCGGTATCGCCCACGGCGGTGCCGCAGTTGAATTTCTATAATGGGGCGCTGCGAATTTGCAAGCAGACGCAACTCCAGACGCTGACGGATGCGGTGGAGGCGCGGTATCTGCTGGATGGCGAATGGAACGACGGCGTCGGCTTCGTGGAGGCCATGCTTGAGCAGGGCCTATGGAACTTCGCGCTACGCACGTCGATGTTCACCTACGACCCGACACTGACGCCGGCGTTCGGCTACAAGTATGCGTTCGCCAAGCCGACCGATTGCATTCGCACGGCGATGATGGCGCAGGACGAATATTTCAACCTGCCGCTGACGCAATACCGCGATGAGACGGGATACTGGTTCGCGTGGTTGCAGGAAATCTATGTCTCGTATGTCTCGAACGGCGCCGATTACGGCAACAATTACGCGCTGTGGCCGCAGACCTTCATCAAGGCCGGCGAGGGGTATCTCGCATCCAAGATCATCGGCAAGCTGACCGGCGACGACAAGGAGATTGATCGGGTCGAGAAGCTTGCGAAAATGCTGCTGACCGATGCGCGCAGCAAGGCGGCGCTGAACGAGGCCACCGGGTTCCTGCCACCGGGGACGTGGCTGCGGGCGCGCTGGGGCAATCAGGCCGGCAACTATGATCGCGGCAATCCCGGGCAGCTTTACGGATAACCAATGGCTGCTCAAGACGTTGGCATCTATGCGCTGAACCGGGGGCTGATCTCGCAGCTCGCGCTCGCGCGCACCGATCTGAAGCGGATGGCGCTTTCGGCCAGCATTCAGACCAACCTGATGCCGCGCATCCTCGGGTCGGCCATGCTGCGGCCAGGCTGGCAATACATCGGGGCAACCTACAACAACCAGCAGCCGAAATTCCTGCCGTTCGTCTTCTCGACAACCGACGTGCTGCTGATCGAGAACACGCCCAACGTCGCCCGGTTCTGGGTTCCGGACTCGTCGGGGCTGCCGGACACGCTGCTGACGCGCGTCGCGGTCAGTTCGGCCATCACGAACGGCACCTTTTCGGGGTCGCTGTCCGGGTGGACGAACGCGGATCAGGCCGGCGCCTTGTCGGAGTGGGTTTCCGGCAACTTCATGTATCTCGAAGGCAACGGCTACAGCGCCGCGATCGAATATCAGCAGGTGAGCGTCGCCAGCGGCGACATCGGCAAGGAGCATGCGCTGCGCATCGTCGTGCAGCTCGGCACGATCGTTCTGAACGTCGGCACGACGGCGGGCGACGGCACCTATGCGTTCAACCTGTCGCTGACGCAGGGCACGCACTCGATCGCTTTCACGCCGACGGGGAACTTCACTGTTCAAGTCAGCAACATTCTTTACGTGCGCGCGCTGGTCACGTCGATCGAGGTTGAGGGCGCCGGCACGCTGACACTGCCGACACCGTGGGGTGTTTCGGTGCTTGCGTTGCTGCGGGCCGATCAGTCGGGCGACGTGCTGTATGTTTGCGCCGGGGTCGGCGTGCAGCAGCAGAAGATATTGCGCTGGGGGCAGACACCCGCGACCGGATCGCACTCGTTCTCGATCGTGGCCTATCTGCCGAATGACGGGCCTTTTCAGACTGAAAATGTTTCACCTACGACGCTCACGCCGTCCTCGAACGCGGGCAACATCAGCCTCGTGTCGTCCACGTCGCTGTTCGTTCCCGGCCATGTCGGCATGCTGGTGCGGCTGGCATCGGTCGGGCAGCAGGTGAACATCGCCTCGGCCGGTCAATATCAGTGGTCGGCGGCGATCGAGGTCGTGGGGTCGGGCACGTCACGCAACTTCGTCGTCATCATCACCGGGACGTTCTCGGGCACGGTGGTGCTCCAGCAATCGGTCAGCGCGCCCGGCGCCTGGGTCGATGTGGGTGTGGTCACGCCGGGCACGTCCGGCATTCCGACCGCCGCGGACTGGTCCGGGGTCGGCAACGTGTCGTCCTGGACAAGCGCCGTCAACGGCACGGTGTATGACGGTTTCGACAACTATATCGTCTATTACCGGATCGGTTTCGAGGCGGCTTATACGTCGGGCGTCGCGGACTGCGGCTTGGGCACGACATCGGGCAGCACGACCGGCATCGTGCGGATCAGCAATTACGTGTCATCGACCGAGGTCACCGGCGACGTGCTGCTCCAGGCCGGCAATACCGGCGTCCTGGCGGGGCTTGGGGCGGCTGTCGCCACGCAAAAATGGTGGTTTGGCATCTGGTCGCCGAATGCCGGGTTCGCGAGCGCGGTGGCCTTTCAGGAGGGCCGGCTGTGGTGGGCCGGCGTCGGCTATCTGATCGGCTCGGTGTCGAACGCCTTTGAGAGCTACGACGACACGAACACGACGGATGCGGGGCCGATCATTCAGCAGTTCGGCAGCGGGCCGGTGGATTCGATCAACTGGCTGCTCGGGGTGGCGGATTTGATCGTGGGCGCGCCGGCGGCCGAAAAGACGGCGCGCTCCTCGGTGCTCGGCGGCGTGATCACGCCCACGGACTTCGTGATGAAGGACTGCGGCACGCAGGGGTCGGCGCCGGTGGCGGCGCTGAAGATCGACTTCAACGGCGTGTTCTTGCAGCGCTCGCAGCGGCGCATCTATTTGCTGACCTACACGCCATCGTTCTTCCTCATGGATTATCAGGCAAGTGACCTCACGAACTTCGTGCCTGACATCGCCATCATGGAGAACAACGTCTTGCTGTCGTCGCCGGGCTTCAATTTGCTCGCGGTGCAGCGGCAGCCCGACACGCGCATTCATGCGCTGCTGAATGACGGCACCGTGCGGGTATGCGTGTTCGATCCGGCCGAGGAGGAGCATTGCTGGGTCAAGGCGCAGACATCGGGCAACGTGGTCGATATCTGCGTGCTGCCCGGGCAGGGCGGCGCGTCGTCGGCGGAGGATTTGGTCTATTACGTCGTCAATCGGACGATCAACGGCCAGTCGGTCTATTACCTCGAACGCTGGGCGCGCGAGGATGAGTGCATCGGGCAGGCCATCAGCAAGTGCGCGGATTCGCACCTGTATGGGACGAACGGCAGCCCGAGCACCACGATTTCCCTGCCGCATCTGGTGGGGGCCTCGGTGGTGGTGTGGGGCGACGGGATCAATCAGGGGACGTTCACGGTCAGCAGCGGCGGCACGGTGACGCTGAATACCGCCGTGACGAACTGGTGCGCGGGCCTCGGCTACACGTGGCAATTCCAGTCCACGAAGCTGGCCTATGCCGTGCAGTCGGGCACGATGCTGAACAAGAAGAAGCGCATCAATTCGCTGGGCATCATCACGGCGAACATGGCGTATCAGGCTTTCCAATACGGCAACTCGTTCTCCAACATGCAGAACTTGCCCAACATCTACAAAGGCGGCCCGGTGACGGCCGGGCAGTACTTCAGCCAATGGGACGATGAGCAATTCGCGTTCCCCGGCACGTGGGACACGGACTCGCGGCTCTGCCTGCAAGGGAGCGCGCCGAACGCAGTGCATATCCTCGGCGTCACCATGGACCTGGAGATGCGGTGATGGCTTGGGTCATTCGGTGGGCCACGGCGGCCGACATCGCGAGCTTCTACGGCGATCGGCAGCCGCCGGGGCCGCTGCGCGCGCTGGTGAGCGAGGTTGATGGCGAAGTCGAGGCGGTGGGTGGGATCTGCTACCCGCGCGGTGGCTGGCCGACGCTGTTTTCCGACATTCGGCCGGGCACGCGGTCGGCGGTGCGGGTCTGGAAGGGCGCACGCGCGATCCTTGAACGCGTGGTAGGCGATCAGCCCGTCGTCGCGGTGGCCGATCGCGACGAACCGGGCGCGCCGCGATTGCTCGAACGATTGGGCTTCGAGCGGTTCGGCGAAACGCCGGAAGGCCCGATGTATCGGTTCACTCCAAGGGGCGACGGCCGTGGGTAGTCTGATCGGCGCGGCGACGCAGGCGGCAGGGTCGGTCATCACGTCGCAGGCGCAGGCGACGGCCGGCACCGAGCAGCTCCAACTGGGCCAGCAGCAGCAGGCCGCGCTGAACATCCAGGCCACTCAGGACCTGGCGGTGGGGTCGCAGCAGGCCGCCGAAGCGGCGCTTGAGACGAAATACACGCTGGGCACCGTGCAAGCGCGAGCGGCGGCGACCGGCGGCAGCGCATCCAGCCCGACCGTGACCGACGTTGCTGGGGCGATCGCGGCGCGGGGCGAGTACTCCGCGCTCAACGATCTCTATACCGCCGGGCAGAAGGCGCAGGGGTTGCAGTATCAGGGGCAACTGGCGGCGTATTCGGGACAGGTAAAAAATCAGGCCGCGCAAATCCAATCCGGGACCACGCTGCTGACCGGCGTGGGCACGCTGGCGACGAAGTATGGGGATGCGCTGTTCGGCGATCTGCTGCCCGACAGCAGCGCGACCGATGGCACGAGTTTCGGCAGCGGCGCGTCGGCGTTCGCGGATTTCATCCCCTAAGCCATGGCAAACGTCAGTCTCCCGTCGCCGATCCAGGTCGGCGTCACGCTTCCGCAGGCCGATCGGCCGTTGCCGAATTTTGGCGAGGTCAGCGATGCACTGAACCAGCGGGCCGAGGCGGCGGCGAATTTCGGCCGGGGCCTGTCGCAAGTCGGCGGCGCGGTCCAGGACGTGCAGGACAAGCTGAACTTCGCGGCGGCCAACAGCCAATTTTTGCAAAAGAAGCTGCAACTGGACCAGCAGTTCGAGGCGGATACCAATTACGCGACCAAGCCGCAGCGGTATGCGCAGGCGATCTCGGACATCGCCAATCAGACCGCGAGCACGATCAATTCGGCCGATCTGCGGTCCGAGTTCATCGACCGCACGATGCGGTGGCAGGCGTACGGCATCGAGGGGATGCAGCATCAGGCGCGGCAGCAGGCCGTCGATGCGGATCGATCGTTCATCAACGACAGCTTCAACTCCACCATCGACACTGCGGTTCGCGCGCCGGATGAGCCGACGCGGATCGCGGTGTTTCGGTCGTTCTCGGATCAGGCGGATGCGCTGGTCGCCAAGAACAGCCTGACGCAGACCGAGGCCGATCGGCTCAAGCAGAACCTTGCTAGGCAGTATGCGGTCGGCAAGGCGAAAACGCTGGTCGATACCGATCCGGCGCTCGCGGCGCGGCTGCTGTCGCCCACCGCGCCCGCGCTGGCGCCGAGCGTGCCCGCCGATCTCGGGGCGGCCATCCATCGGGCATCCGTGACGCACGACGTGCCCGAGGACTGGCTTGCGCGCACGGCACAGGTGGAAGGTGATGGCACAAGCCAGACCGGAGCCACTGGGCGATTCCAGTTCCTGCCATCGACGGCGCGGCAGTACGGGGTCAGCAACCCGCGCGATCCGATGCAGGCGGCGGACGGCGCGGCGCGGCTCTACAACGACAACAGGGCCACGCTGACGGCAACGCTGGGTCGCGATCCGACCGGGCCGGAACTGTATCTGGCGCATCAGCAGGGGGCGGCCGGGGCGGCGGCGCTGCTAGAGCATCCCGACCTGCCGGCGAGTGTCGTGCTGGCCTCGGTGCGCGGCGATCAGCAGATCGCCAACATCAGCGTGACGGCGAACGGCGGCACCCTCGGCATGAAGGCCGGGGACTTCGCCGCGCTGCAAGAACAGCGGTTTGCCGGCGGGGCGGGCGCCGCGCAACCGGGGCCGCCGCCGCAGACCGACGCATCCGGCGCGGTGATCTACCCGAAAACCGGCGACTGGCGGGACATGCTGCCACCGGCGGAGCGGGCGCAGCTCGCGGTCGCGGCGGTGAACCGGGCCGACGTGGCGCAAAAGGCATCGCTGGCCGATGTCGAGCGGCAACTTGCCTTGCAAGAAAAACTGCGCACGATGCAGTCCAGTCAGGCGTTGGACGAATACGGCAGGCAGATATTCACCGATCCGACGAAGCTGAATTTCCAGGCGATCGCCGGTGATAAGCGGCTGGATTTCCAGGCGTTGAAGGATGTCATCGGCACGTGGCGCGCTGAACTGAACAAGGAGAACGTCTCGAAAGACTTGAGGGACTACGGGCCGAAGTTTTGGGACATCGCCCAGCAGGTGAACGCGCCCGACAGCGATCCGAACCGGATCAGCAATGCCGCCGATCTGTGGAAGTTTGGCCCGACGGGCGATCTGACCATGGCCGGCATCTCGAAACTGACCGAGGTGCTGAACAATCGCAGGACGGGCCAGGGCCAGATTGATGAGGCCACGCGCACGTCGTTCTTCGCGGACATGAAGAAGCAGATCACCGGCAGCGACGATCTTCTCCACAAGCAGGACAAGCGCGGCGATGCGCTGTGGACGGCGGCGCTGCCGGTGCTTTGGGGCGCGTGGGACGCGGCGCGGCATCCGACCGATGGCAAGTCGCAGCCGGTGCCGACGACGGAGCTGGTCGATCCGAAAAGCCCGCACTATCTCGGCAAGGTGGTCGGGCCGGGGTCGCAGTTCTACCGGACGCCCGCGCAACGGCTGCTGGATGAACAGGACGTTGTGGCGCCCGAGCCGAAGATCATTCCCGGCGCGCCGACGCTGGATCAGTTGTTTCCCAAGGGCCAAGACTGATGGCCGACGAGCCAATCCCGCCGCCCGATCCCGCCGCGCCCGCGCCGGCCGTCATGGCTGCGCAAGGGCCCGCCGATCAAGTGGCGCCTTCCAGCGATCAAGTGGCAGCGCCGGCCGATCAAGCGACCGCGGCCGCGCCCGCGCCGCGCAAGCCGATGCCGGTCGGCCAAGCCATCCAGCAAGCCCGGCAGTTCGGCTACAGCGACGATCAGATCGCCGGCGCCTTGAAGCAATCGGCCGACTATGGCGCGGCCTTCAAGATCGCGAAGCAGTCGGGCTATTCCGATGCCGACGTGTATCAGCATCTTGGCCTCGCCGTGACGCCGCCCAAGCCGCCGGGGCCGCTCTCGGGCGAGTACTGGGATGCGTTCTTCCAGTCGTCGGCGGCGGGCAGAATCCTTGAAGCGTTCGGGCAGGGGGCGGCGCAGGGGTATGGCGCTGACGCGCAAATCTCCACGCCCGAGGTCGATGCCGCGCTGCGCAAGGCCGGCATCTATCAGGACGTGCAAGCGGGGCAGGCTGGCGTCGTGCGGGCTTTCAACGAAGCCATCATGCGGCCTCTGATCGCCGGCCTTGACGTGGCGTGGCGGGCCGGCAACGCGGGCGTGCCCGCGTATCAGGCGGGTGTGACGCAGGCGGGCGTCGAGGTCGGCTTGCCGGAAGCCGGGCGGTTCCTCGCGGGCATCCCGGAGGCGTTCCCACGGCTGCCGGCGCACGAATTGGGCATCGTCGATGCCGCCGAGGTCGCCAAGCGCATGGGCGCGCTGAACGCGAAGGCGGCGATCCCGACGCCCGAGGACATCCGCACGGCGGCCGACAACGGGGTGATCGGGGGCCGGGAGTCGGCGGACGGCACGCCGAGTTCGACCGCCGCGCCGGCGGAGGCAGCGGCCCCAGCGGCGGCCGCGCCGGCGGAGGCAGCGGCCCCAGCGGAAGCAGCGGGAGCGCCCGCGCCAGCGCCTGCGGCGGCCGAGGCGGGGGCAGCGGCAGCCGAGGCGGCGGAGCCGGGAGCGCCTGTTGAGCCGACGGCGCCTGTTGAACAGCCGCCCGGCGCGGCCCCCGAGCCGGCCGCGCAACCCGCATCCACCGAACCGCCGGCCGATCGCACGCCCGACATCCACGCGGCGGCCAGAGAAATCGCGCCGGACGTGTTCGCCCGGTATGACGCGCTGACCGCGCAGGCCGATGCGCTGCGGCAGCAGATCGCGGACCAGCGCAATCCCCCGCAGGCGTCCATCGATGCGCTGCACGGCCAGCGCGCGGAACTGGAAGCGGCGCTGGAAGCCGAGAAGAACAAGGGCGCGCAACGGGCGCTGCGAGCACAAATTCGCGACGTGCAAGGCCAGATTGAGGCGCTGACCGAGCGGCAGCAGGCTTGGGCGGCTGGGCATCAGGTGGACACGCCCGAAACGACGGCGCTCGCGCTGCGGCTGGTCGATCTGGACAGTGAGCGGGGCCGGTTGGCGCCCGATGTGACGGCGGCCTATCAGGAGGCGGCCACACGCGGGCCGATGCCGACGCCGGAGCCGGAAGAACTGGCGGCGGCCACCACGGCAACCGCGCCTGAGCCGCAGGCTGCGGAACCGCAACCAAGCGTGCCGACGCAAGCCGACATGGCGCTGCGGCCGGGCGAGCGCATCCCCGGCGGCCCGCCTGAGCCTATTGGCGTCGCGGCCGAGGCGCCGAAGGGGCCGCGGGTTCCCATTGCCGAGGACGTGGAAGCCAAGCTTGTGGCAGCGGGTCGCCCGCGCGAGGAAGCGCAGGCTGCGGCGCAAGTGGTGTCGGCCTATTACGAGACGCGGGCCGCCCGGTTCGGCGGC
>Ga0116230_10002572_pt1 | contig 17498 bp, 13 predicted proteins | sample S1TSphfallax_3_FD_88678 | JGI IMG/M metagenome (GOLD analysis project Ga0116230, IMG submission 88678) | Host-associated microbial communities from peat moss isolated from Minnesota, USA - S1T2_Fd - Sphagnum fallax MG | ecosystem: Host-associated > Plants > Peat moss > Unclassified | place...
GACGTGGACGCCGCGGCCTGCGAGCGCGTTGAGGTAGCAGGGCAGCGTGGCGACAAGGGTCTTGCCTTCGCCGGTCTTCATTTCGGCGATCTTACCCTGGTGAAGCACCATGCCGCCGATGAGCTGGACGTCAAAGTGACGCATGCCGACGACGCGCTTGCCGGCCTCGCGGACGACGGCGAAGGCCTCGGGCAGGAGGTCGTCGAGGACGGCTTTTTCGACGGCCGCGATCTCTTCGGGGTCGGTGAGATTGCCGAGTGCCTGGGCGATGCGGGCGCGGAACTCGACGGTCTTGGCGGCGAGTTGGGCATCGGTGAGCTGGGAGAGTTGGTCCTCGTGGGCGTTGATCTGGGCGAGGACGGGGAGCATGCGCTTGACGGCGCGTTCGTTGCTGGTGCCGAAGACTTTGGCGAGGGCGTTGTTGAGCACGGGAGTGTTCCTTTTGGCGGGGCGGGGCGCGGTGGACGCCGATGGCCGCTTGCCGACAGCCACTTTCCAGTGGCCGCCTTTCTCTAGTGTAGTGGGTGGAGGAGGGGCCGCCGAAGGGCGGCGCAGACGCGCGGGCTTACGCTGCGGCGGCGTGGGCGTACGCTGTGTGGGCGAAGAGCGCGACGGCCTGCGCGGCCCCCGGTCGCATGGTGCGCGGGGCGCGGATGAGCGCGGCGGCGACAGCACCGGCGGCGAGGGTCGAGCGGCGGTTGCGAGGCGCACGCAGGCTGGCGTCGTCGGGTGCCGCGGCGCGGTCGCGGGCCAGCAGTGTATGCACCTGGCCGGGGCCGAGGCTGAGAGCGAACTCGCTGGAGCGAATGTCGGGGGTCGCGCCAAACGTCGAGAGCAGCAGCAGCAGGCAGGCGAGTTGGGCGGCGCGCAGACGCATCACACTTCAAGTTTAGACGATGCGGTGTGGGAAGGCGAGGGAAGGGCGGTTGCGGTCGTGTCTCAGTTGGGTGACATCCCCCTCCGGGGCTGAAGCCCCGTGGTTCCTTCTAAGCCGTTACCGGACGAGCCAAAAGCTCGTCCCCTTCAAAACCATGCAAACTGAGACACTGGCGCGGTTGCTGCAGTTTGCCAGTGGGCCAGCGCGCCAGTTTTCCAGTGGACCCGTTTGCCAGCTCAGGCTATCGGCTGTGTTCCGCGTTCTGTGCGGTGGAGGCGGGTTTGGTGGCGAGTGCGATGGCGTACTCCACCCTGCCGCCGCAGTGCCGGCAGGAGACGTCGCGGATCTCGGCGTTCACCTTCTCCACGCTCTGCCGGAAGGGCCGGAGGCAGGCTGGGCAGTTGATGAGGACGTGGCGGGACTCCTGGGGCGTGCCGCCTTCGAGGGGCACCCAGAGCGGCGTGGGCATGCGCTCGGGCCGGAGCCACGGCGTCGTCCGTTCCGTTCCCTGCTGCACCAGCGCGATCAAGGGCGGTATTCCCGTGGCCTTCTCGTGGAAGCCGTCCGCGGCGATGCCGGGCGGGACGGTGGGGCCCGAGTAGGCGCCGCTGCTGGCGATGACGTAAATCCACTGGTAGAGCCGGCGGACGACCGAGAGCAACTCGAAGCCCGACATGCCGGGCATATTCAGGTCGGACAGGAGCAGGTCCGGTGAGCAGGTGCGAATCATCGCAAGCGCAGCAAAGCCATCGGAGGCAGTGCGCACCTTGTATCCATGCATCTTGAAGATCTGGGACAGCAGGGACCGCGTGTCCGTTTCATCTTCGACGATCAAAAGGTCGAGAGCCGCGTCTTGCATCTTGATGTCTCCTCCATCTCTCTCTGCGCAGGCCTGCGTCTAGGGGAAAGGTTGCCATGAAGCGCAGAAAGAGTCCGGTCTATCCTGCTCAGGTCGCAACTTTAAAGCTGGCCCCACTGCTTATAGCTGTCCACTACGCTGCCGGCTTGCTCTTGGATTTCGGAGCCGTTTTAACGAGGGGAAGGGTCATGGCCGGACGCTGGGAATCATGCCCGGTGAAGCTGTCGTGCAGGACGACATTCAAGAGGGATTTGTGGACACGAATGCGGCCGTTGTAATCGATGAATCCCAGCCTGCGAAAGCGGTTCATGAAGAAGCTGACCCTGGAGCGTGTGGTGCCGATCATCTCGGCCAGCGCCTCCTGGGTGATGGCGGGGATGAGGGTTTCGGGCTCGCCGGGCTTGCCGAACTCAGCCATCAGAAGCAGGGTGCGCGCCAGTCGCTTCTCGCTGGAGTTGAAGAGTTGGTCGACCAGGTCGGCCTGCGTCCTCATGCCGCGGGTCAGCAGGAACTTGACGAAGTGGTCCGAGAAGGCATGCTCGTGGTGGAGTACGCGGAGCATCTCATCCCGTCCGATTCTGGTCGCGGTGCAGGCAGAGATCGCCGAAGCTGTGGCCATGCGCAGGCCGCCGACGCCCACGATGGCTTCCTCCCCGATGAAGTCGCCGGGCGTCAGAAGGGTGATGGTCGCCTCTTTGCCGCCCTTGGAGACCACGGTGAGCTTGGCGCGCCCCGCAAGCAGATAGAAGACGTAGGTGGACTCCGTCCCCTGCGCAAAGAAGACGCCGCCTGGCTTGATGTGCACGAATTTTCGGTGCGGCCCTTCGGTCTTCAGGAAGGTCTCGGCTGTGAAGCCAGGATCTCCTAAGACTTCCATGACAAGGGCCTGTTTTTTCTTCGCGGTCGCCATAGGGGTCGGTTCTTCTACGGATGTTTCAGCAACGGCCTTGGGCCCGACACAACAACATGTTGCCTGTTCCATACACAGGATGGACTATGTCGCTTATCTGACGATGTGCAAAGTTGCACATTCCCGGCACTTTTTTGACGCCTGGGCAACCTTAGCTGGGGAGTTGCCGCGGATGGGTAGCCGAGCGTAGAGGTGGAGCTGGCGAGGCCTAAGTGGCACCGAATGAGGGACGTCGAGGTTCCAAAGGGTGCGATTGCAGGGGCAGAGAGCTCTCACGCAAAGGTCGTGAAGCGAGCCAAGGTTCGCCACGGTGGCAGATGTGTGCGCTCCTGCACCGGAGGCGTGGACGTGGCAATGGGCTGGAGGTTTGCAGATTATGGAGATATCAGTTCGCCAGTTGCCAGTTGGCTGGGGTGCGGTTCGGTGGGGGCTAGTCGTGGCCGGCGAGGTATTCAGCCAGTGGGGCGCGGGCCACGGCGATTGCGCGGGCCGCGGCGTTGGCGTTGATCTCGGCGCCGAGGGTGTTGGTGTGGGTGGGGTCGAGGGGGAAGAAGGTGGCGGTCTCTTTTTCGCCCATGGACTCGAAGGAGTTGGCGGAGATGGCGTTCATGTCGATGACGCGGATGCGCTCCTGGGCGGCGATCTGGCGGATGAGGTCGGTGTAGCCGATGTCGCGCTCCATGCGGCCGTGGACCCAGATGTTGCGCGGGGTGAGGGTGAGCAGCATGGGGGTGACGTCCCTGGCCTTGGCTTCGTCGATCATCTTGCGCATGTACCAGCCGTAGGTGTGGACGGTTTCTACCTTGCCGGCGAAGGGGCCGGCGGTTTGGGGGACGTCCTGGGTCTCGGGGCCGATGCCCTTGAGGTCGCCGAAGGGCCTGTCGCCGGCGAGCTCGCCGCTATCGTTGTGGCCCAGCTGAAGGAGCAGGAAGTCGCCGGGCTTCATCTCGGCGAGGACCTGGGCCCAGTGGCCTTCGTCGATATAGGAGCGGGCGGAGCTGTCGGCGAGGGCGCGGTTGGCGATGTTGATGCGGGAGGTGTCGAAGAGGTGGGCGAGGTGGTCGCCCCAGCCGAGGTCGGCGTGGTTGTGCGCGGTGGAGTCGCCGACGAGGAAGAGCGTGGGGAGCTTGGGGTCGAGCGGGGCGTCGTGGTGCTCGGCCGTCGTTTGGGCGGCGAGCGGAAGAGCGAGCGCAGCGCAGGCGGCCAGCGCGCGGACGAGCTTGGAGAGTGGCATGGGCGTTAGGCTAACACTGGCGCCAGGAAAGGCAAAGGCTTGGAACGCGAAGGGCGCAGAGGAAGGCAAAGGCGAGGTGAGGATGCGGCATAGGGGATGGTTGGCGGGTTGGGTGTTGGCGGTGGCTGCGGCCGGGGCCGCGGCGCAGCAGCCGGCGGCGTGGACGGTGCGGCCGGAGTGGGTGCAGGCGCATGAGGACTTTCTGGCCAGCGATGCCCTGCAGGGCCGGGGCAGCGCGACGCGCGATGAGCAGGTGGCGGCGGAGTATGTGGCCAGCGAGTTCGAGGGCTACGGGCTGAAGCCGGCGCCGGGGATGGCGGGGTATCTGCAGAGCGCGTATGTGGAGCCGGCGATGGTGCGGGGCCGGCAGCGGATGCGGCTGAGCGACGCGCCGACCGGGCAGAAGACCTACAACGCGATTGGGTATCTGGCGGGAACGGACGCGAAGGCGGGGACGATCCTGCTGACGGCGCATCTCGACCACCTGGGGGTGGGCAGGCCGGTGGACGGAGATGCCATCTACAACGGGGCCGACGACGATGCCAGCGGCACGACGGCGGTGCTGGAGCTGGCGCATGCGCTGGCGGCGGGGCCGCGGCCGCGGCGGAGCGTGCTGTTCGTCTGCTACGGCAGCGAGGAGCTGGGCGGGCTGGGGTCGACGTACTTCGGGGCGCATCCGCCGGTGCCGCTGAAGGAGCTGGTGGCGAACCTGGAGTTCGAGATGATCGGTGCGCAGGACCCGAAGATGGCCAAGGGCGTGCTGCTGCTGACGGGCTGGGAGCGCAGCAACCTGGGGCCAGTGCTGCGCGAGCACGGCGCGCTGCTGGGGCCGGACCCGTATCCGGAGCAGCACTTCTTCCAGCGCAGCGACAACTACTCGCTGGCGCTGGAGGGCGTGGTGGCGCATACGGCGGCGGGCTGGGGGACGGTGCCGACCTACCACCAGCCCAACGACGACCTGGCGCACCTGGATGTGCCGTTCATGACGGCGGCGATCCAGAGCCTGATCGGGCCGCTGCGCTGGCTGGCGGACAGCGACTTCCGGCCGGAGTGGAATCCGGGGGGAAGGCCGGTGAGGCAGTGATGAGGCAGTGAATAGTGAATAGTGAATAGTGAATAAGGCGGATTAGTTGCCGGGCTGGTGGTAGGGCTTGTCGCCGTGGAAGAGGGCGTGGTTTATGTCGGGCCAGAACTCTTTGACCATGAAGCTGAGGGCGTCGATGCCGATGTTGGTGCCCATCTGTTCGAAGGTGTTGCCGACGGTGCGTTGCTGCGAGGGGTAGTAGAGGTTGGAGATGCTGGCGCCGAGGGCCGCGCCGCCGACCTCGCCGATGTTGAAGGTCTCGTTGCCGGAGTCGGAGCGGGTAAGGACGACGCGGCTGAGGGAGTAGCCGGCGCGTTTGGCGAAGCCGCCGTGGCCCAGGGTGTAGTAGCGCGTGTCCTCATGCGTGGCTGCGGGGACGACGAACTCGACCATGTAGTTCTCAATGGTCTGGTCGACGACGGTGTGCCAGAGGTAGCGGCTGTAGCCGACACCGCCGGAGCCGAACTGGGGTACGGAGTTGCGCTCATAGTTGTAGACCGCGACCAGGGCGGGCAGGACGACGGAGGAGTAGTCGAAGGAGTCTTCGGTGGCGTCGGTGAACTTCTCCTTGAGGGTCTGGCGGGGCAGGGTTTCGGTGGTGCTGACGGCGCGGAAGTTGGGGATGATGCCGAGGATGCGCTTGGTCTGGGGGTCGGAGTGCTCGTAGCTTTGTGTGCCGGCCTGGGGGCTGGCTGTCGGTGTGCCGGCCTGGGGGCTACCGGGTTGCGGGGCGTCGGGCAGGGAGGACTCAGAGACGGCGAGCGGGACCGGGTTTGCGGCTGCGGCCAGGGAGATAGCCTGCTGCGCGGGCAGGGCGGGGCACAGCAGAAGCGCGGCCAGCAGAACGGCGAACGGCGTGGCGCGGCGTACAGGTGCGGAGGCGGTCGCCAGGGTGGTGCGGAGAAAGTTCGTCGGCAAAGGGTGTTCCTCTTTGTACATAGATGGATGCAGGCGGCGGAGGATTCACTGTACCGGCGGCCGGCGGGAGCCCCGGAAATGCCTTTGCGGAGGAGGCAACCCGCGGATGCATTATGGTGAGGTACGGTTTTTCCCTCGCGGTGGCCGGCCCATGAGAGACGGCGCGGGGACAGGAAGGTGAGGCGGATGAGCGAAGCGGCTGTAGGGTATGCGCGGGCCAACGGGGCGCGGTTTGTGGACGAGCTGAAGGCGCTGCTGCGGATTCCTTCGGTTTCGACCGCGCCCGAACATGCCGGGGACGTGCGCCGGGCGGCGGAGTTCGTGGCCGAGGGGCTGCGCCGGGCGGGGATGGAGGAGGTGCGGCTGATCGAGACCTCGACGGCGACGCGGCAGGGGCATCCGCTGGTCTATGCGGAGTGGCGGAAGCTGCCGGGCCGGCCGACGGTGCTGCTGTATGGACACTACGATGTGCAGCCGGCCGAGCCGCTGGAGGAGTGGACGTCGCCGCCGTTCGAGCCGGAGGAGCGCGAGGGCAACCTCTATGCCCGCGGCGCGGTGGACGACAAGGGACAGATGTGGATGCATGTGAAGGCGCTGGAGAGCCTGATGCAGGGCGGCGGGCTGCCGGTGAATGTGCGCGCGATCGTGGAAGGCGAAGAGGAGGTGGGCGGCGAAGGGATTGCGGCATTTGTGCGCGAGCACGGCGAGCAGCTAAAGGCCGACTGCGCGCTGGTGAGCGATACGGAGATGTTCGCGCCGGAGCTGCCGACGCTGTGCGTGGGGCTGCGCGGGATGATCTATACGGAGCTGGAGGTGCGCGGCGCGGCGACCGACCTGCACTCCGGGATGTACGGCGGCGCGGCGCCGAACCCGTTTGTGGCGCTGGCGCAGATGATCGCGAAGTTGAAGACGGAGGACGGGCGGGTGCAGATCCCGGGGTTCTACGACGGGATCGAGCCGCCGACGGAGGCGGAGCTGGCGGCGTGGCGGTCGCTGCCGTTCGATGAGGAGGCGTACCGGGCGCATGAGGTTGGGTCGCCGGCGCTGACGGGCGAGGCGGGGTACAGCGTGCTGGAGCGTACCTGGGCGCGGCCGACGATGGATGTGCACGGGATGCCGGGCGGCTTCATCGGGCCAGGGGCGAAGACGGTGATCCCGGCAAGGGCGGTGGCGAAGATCAGCTTTCGGCTGGTGCCAGGGATGACGGCAGCGGCGACGTTCGCCAGATACAAGGCGTTTGTGGCGGCGATTGTGCCGCCGGGCGTGACGGCGGAGGCTCGGCTGATCCATTCGGGCGAGCCGATCGTGGTGAGCACCGATGACGCCTATGTACGGGCGGCGCAGGCGGCGCTGGCGGAGGTCTTCGGGAAGGAGACGGTGTTTGTACGCGGCGGCGGGTCGATCCCGGTGGTGGGCGACTTTGTGCGCGAGCTGGGCGTGCCGACGGTGATGATGGGCTTCGGGCTGCCGGACGACAACCTGCATGCGCCGAACGAAAAGTTCTGCCTGGCGAACTTCCATCGCGGGATTGAGGCGATTGTGCGGTTCCTGGCGAAGGTTGGGGCGTGAGACAGGGGTCAGAAGACCGGTTGCCGGTGCATGGGTTTGTGCTGGCGGGTGGCAAGAGCGCGCGGATGGGGGAGGACAAGGCGCTGCTGCGGTTCGGCGGGCGGGCGATGGTGGAGATTGCGGTGGAAAAGCTGCGGACGTTCTGCGCGGCGGTGTCGATCTCTGGAAACCGCGAGGACCTGGAAGGGTTTGCGCCGGTGGTGCGCGAGGGCCGGGTAGACATTGGCCCGGCGGCGGGGATTGAGGCAGGTCTGCGCGCGGCGGAGCAGCCGTGGGTGCTGTTTGTACCGGTGGATGTGCCGCTGGCGCCGGCGGAGCTGCTGCGGCGCTGGGCGGAGGATGCGCTGGCGACCCAGGGGCTGGCGAGCAGTACGTTGCTGGCCGACGGTGTGCGGCAGCCGGCGTTCTGTATGTTTCGCCGGGACAGCATAGGCAAGGTGACGGCGGCGATCGAGGCCGGGCGGCTGCGTCTGAATGAGCTGCTGGACGCGGCGGCTGAGGCTGGCGAGGGCCTTCACTCGGCGTACGATGCGTCGGCGCTCGGCGGGGCGACCGAGGCGAAGGTGCGGCGATGGTTCGCGAATGTGAACACGCCGGAGGAGCTGCGCGAGGCGGAAGCATGGCTTCCTCGTGCATCATAGGGGTATCCCGATGAGCGATCCCGAGCAGACCCCTCCGGAAAACGAACCCGACGCGCAGCAGGGCCCGGCAGGGCCCAGCGTGGCAGGGCCGAGCGAGGCTACGCCTCTGGAGCCTGCGACGCCGCTGGAGAACGAACTGACGCCGGATGTGGCGCCGACCGTGACCGAGTTCATGGCCGAGACGGCGCAGGCCAACGAGGCCGAGGCGGAGGCGCTGACGGAGACCAGCAGCCTGGCCGCGGGCGCGGGGCTCTCGGGTGCGCAGTTCGCCGTGCCGGAGACGGCGCCGCCGTATATCGCGTTCGAGAACGTGTGCAAGTCGTTCGGGGACTTCGTGGTGCTGAAGGACGTGAGCTTCTTTGTGAATGCGGGCGAGACGCTGTGCATCCTAGGGCGCAGCGGCGTGGGCAAGAGCGTGAGCCTGCAGATGCTGATGGGGTTTCTGAAGCCGGATTCAGGGACGATTCTGGTGGCGGGGCAGAACATCGCGGGGCTGAGCGAGCAGGAGATGCAGGAGGTGCGGCGCAAGGTGACGATGGTGTTCCAGAACGGAGCGCTGTTCGATTCGATCACGGTGGGCGAGAACGTGGCGTTTCCGCTGCGTGAGCGCGGACACATGCAGGAGGACCAGATCCTGCAGGTGGTGAAGGGGCTGCTGGAGATGGTGGGCGTGGCGGGGATGGAGAACCAGCTGCCGAGCGATCTTTCGACCGGAATGAAGCGCAGCGTGGCGATTGCGCGGGCGCTGGCGGCGCAGCCTTCGGCGGTGCTGTACGACGAGCCGACGACGATGGTGGACCCGTTGATGGCGCACCTGCTGGGCAACCTGATCCAGCGGTTGAAGGCGCAGCTGCACCTGACCAGCATCGTGGTGACGCACGACATGCGGTTTGCGGAGAAGCTGGCCGACCGGGTGGTGTTTCTGCATGAGGGCGGGGCGCGGTTCTTCGGCACGATGGCGGAGATGCGGGAGAGCCATGACCCGGTGCTGTGCGAGTTCCTGTCGCTGGACGAGCTGGTGCTGCCGGTCTAAATGACAGGGGACAGGTGGCCGTTCCTAAACGGGCGGCTGGAGTGTGGGCGGCGGTCTGGCGTCCACTTTGAAACTCGCCAACACTGAGTGTCGAAGAGCTGACTGAGGCAAGACTGCTATGGGCGGGGGAAAGGCAGTAGACTAGGGGGCAACTTCGGTTGCCGAGTTTCTTTCTGCCGATAGCAGTGCCGATCGACGCGATGAAACGGCCCACGCAGGGCCCGGATGGGTGAAATGGCAACTCCGGACTACCTCGAGCATTCGATGGTCGCTTCACGGCTGCGCGAGGACGGCACCCAGCGCGGCGGTCTGTTTGCGCGCTCTTCGTCGATGGTGCTGATCTGGGCGCTGCTGGATGTGGTGAGCGCGGTGGTGGCGGGGTTGGCGGCGTTCCGCATCCGTCTGGAGCCGAGCCCGCTGCCGGTGCTGGTGTTTATGCGGCTTTCGGGGTCGCTCTCGTCGATTGCGTACCTGTTTGTGTTCTGCGCGTACCTGGTGATGTTTGCGCGGATCTACGGGCTGTACCGCGATCCGGAGACGCGGAGTGCGCTGAACGAGCAGCGGATGACGATCCAGGCGGTGCTGACGGCGGGTCTGCTGCTGTGCGGGACGCTGTATGTGATGCGCGCGGTGGGGGTATCGCGCATCGTGGTGGCGCTGACGCTGGTGTTCACGATGGCGCTGCTGGCGGCGCGGCGGGCGGTGTGGCGGCGGGTGCGGGAGCGGCGCTTCCTGGAAGGGCGGGAGACCCGCAATGTGCTGATCGTGGGCGATGGCCGGGTGGGGCAGGCGCTGCGCAACCACCTGCAGGCGCTGCCGCATATGGGCTTCCGCTTCCTGGGGTTCATCTCGGTGGACGGGCAGGGGCCGAGCTCGGGCAATCCGCAGGTGATTGGGGATGTGCGCAACTGCGTGGCGCTGGCGCGGACGATGTTTGTGGACGAGATCTATTTCTCCACGCCGGGGGACAAGGACACGGTGGTCGCGGTGGTGGAGGAGGCGCGGGCCGCGGGGATCGAGGTGCGCGTGGTGCCGGACCTGTACGACGGGTTGGCGTGGAACGCGCCGGTGGAGTACATCGGGCAGTTCCCGACCATTCCGCTGCACCGCAGGGAGTTTCCGCGGAGCGCGTTCGTGCTGAAGCGGACGATCGATTTGATTGTGTGCGTGCTGGCGCTGCTGCTGCTGGCGCCGGTGGCGCTGACGATTGCGGTGCTGATCAAGCTGGACTCGCCGGGGCCGGTGATCTATAAGGCCAACCGGATCGGGCGCAAGGGGCGGCTGTTTCGCTGCACGAAGTTCCGCACCATGGTGGTCGACGCGGAGGTGCTGCGCGAGGACCTGACCCACCGCAACGAGCGCGACGGCGTGCTGTTCAAGATGAGCAACGATCCGCGGGTGACGCGCGTAGGGGCGTGGCTGCGGAAGTATTCGCTGGATGAGCTGCCGCAGCTGTGGAACGTGCTGGCCGGCGACATGAGCCTGGTGGGGCCGCGGCCGCCGCTGGCCAGCGAGGTGGAGCGCTACAACCTCAGCCATCTGCGCCGGCTGGATGTGCTGCCGGGCATGACCGGGCTGTGGCAGGTGGAGGCGCGGCAGGATCCCTCGTTCGACCACTACATCTCGCTCGATACGGCGTATGTGGAGAACTGGAGCCTGCTGCTGGACCTGCGCATCCTGGCGCGGACGGTGGGCGTGGTGCTGAGCGGGACGGGGTCGTAAAGGGCCGAAGAGCCGAGGGTGCATAGGCGCCTTCGCCGATGTCATCGAACATGCTGTCCTTCGACTCCGCACCTCGCAAAGTGCGCGAGATGCTCCGCTCAGGATGACAAACCGTGGGGGCGGGCACACCAACATAGCTCAGGATGACACCGTGGTGGTGCGTACGCACCAACGCACCTTGTAGATATCGCTTTAGTGGCTGCCTGCGGCTGGGGTGGCTTGCAGGCGCTTCAGCTCGGACTGCGCACCTGCATATTCGACGAACGATGTCACTCCGGTGTCGATGGATTGCTGGAAGAGGCGCTTCGCTTCAGTGCGCCTGCCTGCGATGAGGGCCTGCTCTCCGAGGTAGAAGTAGGCTTCGCAGTGCTGTTCCCGGTCCTTCTGGGCATCGGGGTTGGCCGCAGCCGATAAAAGTTGCGCTGTGGTCATCTTGCCGAGATACGTTTGGACTACGGGGCCCGGCCAGTCGGCCAGCTTCACCTGCGCAGCGTTGGCCTCCAGCCCGGCGCGTGCACTTAGGCCGGCTCGCGCAGTGGAAAGATACAGCCACAGGACGAGGTAGGCATCCGCAGGGCTGGCCGCGAACGCAGTTGTGAAATCGCTCTGCGCCGCCGCGAATTTATCCAGATAGAAGTAGGTATAGCCCCGGTTGTTGAACGCATCGGCAAAGCTGGGGTTGAGTCGTATGGCCTGATCGTAGTCCTGGATGGCGCGGTCGTAGTCCTGCTTGTCTCGATAGGCGTTGCCCCGGTTGTAGAACATTCCGGCATCGCTAGGATTGAGACGGATGGCCTGATCGTAGTCCTGGATGGCGCGGTCGTCGTCCTGCTTGTCTCGATAGGCGTTGCCCCGGTTGTTGAACGCAAGGGCAAAGCTGGGATTGAGTCGGATGGCCTCGGTGTAGTCCTGGATGGCGCGGTCGTAGTCCTTCTTGTAGTAGTAGGCGTTGCCCCGGTTGTTGAACGCATCGGCAAAGCTGGGGTTGAGTCGTATGGCCTGATCGTAGTCCTGGATGGCGCGGTCGTAGTCTTTCTTGTTGTAGTAGGCGATGCCCCGGTTGTTGAACGCAATCGAAAGGTTCGTATCATTCAGCTGACCTGACTGGATCACTGCTGTGCATCCTGCGATCTTCAAGTCGAGGTCGATACCTTCGGCATTGCACCGCGCAAGATTTTCGTTGGACGCCTGGCCGGCAAGCGTGGCCGGAGCGCCCAGCAGGGCGATGAGCAGGAGGATCGAAGGGACGTGCATAGATTCCTTCCATGAGGCCGGTTCTGGGGATGGATTCAGGTTAGGTGGGGAAACTATAGCGCCGATTTGGGTGGGGATTCAATAGGGGTTGGGGCTGAAAGGGTCGGGCGGCTGTGGTGGTGCGGGCGGAGATGCAGGTCCCTTCGACTTCGCTCAGGGTGGACGACAACAAACGCAGATTCCCTTCGGGAATGACAAAAGAAAAGAGTTGGCAGGCTCAGGGGAATGACAAAGGATGGGGCGTAAGGGGCGCGATAGACTGTATAGGTGCGGATCGCGCTGGCGCAGATGAATCCTACGGTGGGGGACTTCGCGGGGAACCTGGCGAAGATTGGGGAGTTCTACGAGCGGGCGGCGGGGCTGGGTGTGGGGCTGGTGATGTTTCCGGAGCTGGCGACGTGTGGGTATCCGCCGGCGGACTTGTTGGAGAAGGACTCGTTTGTGGAGGCGGCGGAGCGGACGCTGGCGGCGGTGGCGGCGTTGACCGCGGGCGCGGGCCGGCCGGCGGCGCTGTGCGGCTCACCGATGCGGGCGGACGGCGCGCGGGGCAAGCGGGTGAAGAATGTGGCCGCGCTGCTGGAGGGTGGCGAGGTGCGGTTTGTGCAGCAGAAGCGGCTGCTGCCGTTCTATGACGTGTTCGACGAGCAGCGCTACTTTGAGCCGGCGGAGGAGCAGCGGCTGGCGGTGATCGGCGAGGCGCAGGCGGCGGCGATTACGGTGTGCGAGGACGCGTGGAACGACAAGCTGTTCTGGCCGCGGCAGATGTATCCGGTGGACCCGGTGGAGGAGCTGATGCGGCAGTGGGCGGTGCTGCCGCAGACGGTGGGCGGGGCGCGGCTGGTGCTGAACCTTTCGGCCTCGCCGTACTGGCATGGCAAACGGGCGCTGCGGCAGCAGATGCTGCGCGCGCTGGCGGTGCGGCACCGCGCGACGGTGGTGATGGTGAACCAGGTGGGCGCGAACGACAGTTTGGTGTTCGATGGCAGCTCGTTTGCGGTGGGGCCGGATGGTGAGGTGATGGCGCAGGCGAAGTCGTTTGAGGAAGATTTGATGGTGGTGGACACGGAGGCGCGGGCGGGAGCCAGCGTGGCTGTGACGAGTGCGCAGGACGATGTTGCCGCGACGTGGGCGGCGCTGGTGCTGGGCACGCGGGACTATGTGCGCAAGTGCGGCTTCCGCAAGGCGATCGTGGGGCTGAGCGGTGGGATCGACTCGGCGCTGGTGGCGGCGATTGCGGTGGAGGCGCTGGGGCGGGAGAATGTGCAGGGCGTGGGGATGCCGAGCGAGTTCTCCTCGGGCGGCTCGGTGACGGACGCCGAGGCGCTGGCGCGGAACCTGGGGATTGCGTTTCTGCTGACGCCGATCCGGCCGATGTATGCCGCGTTCATGGAGGCGCTGCGGCCGGGGTTCGAGGCGCTGGGCGCGGGGACGGAGTTCGGGCTGGCGGAGGAGAATGTGCAGCCGCGCATCCGGGGGATGCTGCTGATGGCGCTGAGCAACAAGAGCGGCGCGCTGGTGCTGACCACCGGCAACAAGAGCGAGATGGCCTGCGGGTATTGCACGCTGTATGGCGACATGGTGGGCGCGCTGGCGGCGATCGGCGACGTGTACAAGACCGAGGTGTACGCGCTGGCGCGGTATGTGAACCGCGCGGGCGAGGTGATTCCGGAGGCGACGCTGACCAAGCCGCCGTCGGCGGAGCTGCGGCCGGGGCAGCGCGATGTGGACTCGCTGCCGGAGTACGAGGTGCTGGACCCGGTGCTGCGGGCCTATATTGAGGAGTACACCCCTGCGGAGGAGATCGCGCGCACGCAGGGGGTGGAGCTGGCGCTGGTGCAGCGGGTGATCCGGCTGGTCGAGATCGGCGAGTACAAGCGGCAGCAGGCGGCGCCGGTGCTGAAGGTGAGCCGGAAGTCGTTCGGGATGGGGAGACGGTTTCCCATTGCGGCGAAGCGGTAGTTGGCAGTTCAGAGACGAAAGGGAGTACGCAATGCAGTCGATGAAGATGGTTCGGACGATGGCGTCCATGGCCGCGATGGGCCTGGGTTGGGCAACGATGATGGCGCAGACGCCGCCCGCGGCGCAGGCCCCCGCAGCGCCGCCGGCGGCCGTGCAGGCGCCGGCGCCGCAGGCCGATGCCGCGCCGGCGAACCCGTTTCCTCCGGTGGACCCGAAGAACTTTACCGCGACCACGCCGACGGTGGACGAGGTGAACAGCTTTCTGAAGGAGCAGTTCGGCTTCGACGACAACCGCCTGTGGAGCGTTGCGGCGATCACGCCGACGCGCGCGCCGGGTGTGGTGAAGGTGCAGGTGTATCTGGCGGACAAGGGCGAGCCGGGCAAGCTGCAGCGGGCGGAGTTCTTTGTGCTGCCCGACGGCCGGCATGCGATCTCGGGCGAGGTGATCGACTTCGGGGCCAAGCCCTTCGAGCCGGCGCGGCAGACGCTGGCGGCGCGCGCGACCGGGCCGGCCGAGGGCGCGGCGGACAAGAAGCTGGAGATCGTGGAGTTCGCCGACCTGCAGTGCCCGCACTGCAAGGAAGCGCAGGAGACCATGCACAGCCTGGCGGCGGACTTTCCGCAGGCGCATATCGTGTTTGAGAACCTGCCGCTGACCTCGGTGCACCCGTACGCGATGCGGGCGGCGCTGGAGGGTGTGTGCGTGCGCAAGGCCAAGGGCGATGCGGCGTTCTTCAAGTACGAGGACGCGGTGTTCGACAAGCAGACGGCGCTGACCGGGCCGCTGGTGGAGCAGACGCTGGCCGCGGCGGTGACGGCGGCGGGCGCGGACCCGGCGGCGGTGAAGGCGTGCGCGGAGACGCAGGCGGCCAAGGACGAGGTGGCGGCATCGATGCAGCTGGCCAAGGACCTCGGGGTGGAGTCGACGCCGACCCTGGCGGTGGACGGGCAACTGCTGCCGGCGACGGGGATACCCTACGACCTGCTGAAGCGGATGATCGCCTACAAGGCCGGCGAAGATGGCATCGTGGTGCATGTGCAGCCGACGCTGTCGACGCTGAAGTAGGAGGGCCATCCTCCTGCGAACCCACATCTCAAGATGCCGAGATGTGGGGCACTCAGCTTTTTCGCTGCACGTTCCGTTACACGACAGAAGCCCTCCGGTCCGGAGGGCTTCTGTCGTGTAGATATTTTGGAGGCGCGGGCCGGGATCGAACCGGCGCATAAAGGTTTTGCAGACCTCTCCCTTACCACTTGGGTACCGCGCCCCGCTGTGGCCCGTCTTGCAGCCTTGCGGCTACAGCCTGTTCCCGCACGGCGGTGCTCAGGAGCTACGTGCCTGTTCTATGAAGTGTATCGCAAGAGGAGGGGAGGGAATGGAGCGGGAGACCGGGGTCGAACCGGCGACATCTTCCTTGGCAAGGAAGCACTCTACCACTGAGCTACTCCCGCCCTGCCAGAGTATGAGTATAGCCAGCGGGGTGTGGATTTGCAACGCGGGCTGAAGGGGCTGAAGCCCCTTGGTTTTTTGCGAAGCTATGGACGGACGAGCTGAAGCTCGTCTCCTTCAAAGCTGCGCCGGTGTGAGCTCAGTTGCCGGTGGGCACGGGGTGTGCGGCGGCCAGGCGGCGGCTGGCGATGTGCAGCGCGCCTTCGCGGACCACGTGTGGCGTGATGCTGATGAGCAGCTCCTGGGAGTCCTTCTCGATGTTCTGGTCGGTGCCCTGGAAGCCGGGGAGCTCGCTGAGGCCGGGCAGGCCTTCGATGGAGCGGAGCTCGTTGCCGGTGACGAGGCTGGCGAGCAGGGCCGTTTGGCCGGCGGGCACGGTGATGGTGGAGGTGAGGGCGCGGTTGTTGAGGATGGGGATGCTGTTGATGGAGCTGCCGGCGAGGGCCTCGATCTTGAGGTCGAGCGTGAGGTGGACGCCGGCGCCGTGGAGGATGACAGGGGTGAGCTTGAGGGTGATACCGAGGTCCTCAAACTGGAACTGCGGCACGGAGACCGAGCTGCTGCCAAGGTACTGCGAGAGCAGGCTGGCGACGCTGGTGCCGTTGACGTTGAGGCCAGAGAGAGAGGATGCCAGCGAGCTGCTGACGCCGGAGCTGTACGTGGCGGTGACGACCGGGTAGCGGGTGCCGGCGCGGAAGCTGGTGGGCTGGCGGTTGGAGGCGCGGATCGTGACGGCGTCGAGGATGCGGACGTCGGTGGAGTTGAGCGAGAGCGCGAAGCTGGAGCTGGAGCCGAGGAAGAGGCCGGCGTAGGCGAGGCCGCCGCCGAAGGTGCCGAGCAGGTTGGTGTACTGGGCCGCGGTGACGGTGCCGGAGCCGACCAGGAACTCAATCTCCTTGAGCTCGTTCTGCAGCGGGGTGCCGTTGAGGGTGAGCAGGCCGGCGGCGACGGCCTGGTTGATGAGGGACTGGTTGGAGCCGATGAGGGACTGGGCCTCGGCGGCGATGGAGAAGATGCCGGCGGAGCTGGGCAGGGTGGCGCCGATGTTGTTGTTGTGGGTGGTGTCGTACTCGTAGAGGGTGACGTCGAAGAGGATGTCGGAGTCGCCGTCGAGCATGTCGGCGTAGGTGGCGTTGAGTTCGCGGAGCACGTCGGGGTCGCCGCGGAGGAGGATGTCGCCGCCGGTGGCGCTGGCGGTGACCTGCTTGAGGTCGAAGACGTTGCGGGCGAGGTTGGCGAGCTCGGTCATCTCGTCGGCGGCGACGCCGGGGAGATAGACGGTCTCTTCGACCAGTGGCATGTACTGGTCGCGGTTGGAGGCGTTGTCCTTGAAGGCGACGGCGGAGGTGGGCTGGACGGGGACGGCGAAGGTATGGGTGAGCTGGGCGGCGACGCGGGTGGCGTCGGCGAAGTCGACCCGGTCGAGGTCGAGTTTTAGGTTGGGGCCACCGCCGACGGAGGTGTCGAAGCTGAGGGTGATGCCGAACTGCTGGTAGAGGGAGCGCAGCAGCGACTGGGTGTCGCCGACGAGGTGGAGGTCGCGGACGCCGGGCTTCGGGGTGAGCACGACGGGGCCGCCGAGGGTGGAGGCGAGCTCGCTGGCGGGGACCTGGCCGGGCGGTGTGGGAATGGCGGGCGGCCCGGGTTGAGGGGCGGAGTCGTCGAAGTGCTGGGTGAGGACGCGGCTGTCGGGGTCGAGGCGGCGGGCCTCGGCGAGCAGAGCGTCGGCGCGGGCGGGGTCTTTGTGGCGGCGGGCGGCGGCGGCGAGCTGCACGAGCTCGGCGACGCGGTCTTCGCGGGCGACGATGAGCGCGAGCGCATAGTCGCGGTCGTTGGGGTTGAGCTGGGTGGCGCGCTCAAAGGCGGTGAGCGCGGCGAGCAGGTCTTTGCGCTGCATGGCGCGGACGCCGTCGAGGTAGGCGTCGTCGGCCGCGCGGGCCTGGCGGGCGGGGAGTGTGGGTCGGATGGGCGGGGCGGCGGGGGGTGGC
>Ga0116230_10002576_pt1 | contig 17493 bp, 13 predicted proteins | sample S1TSphfallax_3_FD_88678 | JGI IMG/M metagenome (GOLD analysis project Ga0116230, IMG submission 88678) | Host-associated microbial communities from peat moss isolated from Minnesota, USA - S1T2_Fd - Sphagnum fallax MG | ecosystem: Host-associated > Plants > Peat moss > Unclassified | place...
AAAATTTTTAAAAATTTTTTAAAAATTTAAAACTTTCAAGACTTTTTAACCAAAAAAAAGGAGCTTAAATGAAAAAAACGTATAAAAAAAAAATAGTTTAGAATATAATAAAACTAAAGAGTGTGAACTTTTAATTTTTTATGATGACTTAAAATTTTGATCATTTTTAAAGTTGAAACATTGAGTTTGTAAGGAATCCACACACTTTTTTAAATTCATATTTATTCAATAATGATTAACAAAAAAAAATGCGATGCATTGTAGCACATTTTTATTTTTTTTAAATTACAAAAAAGTTCATTCAAAAATTCATTTGCATGTAAGAGTTCTTTTTGGGAAAAATAACGTGTAGTCCTTTTCCAAAGTAATCCCTTTGGTTCTTAATTACATGTTTTGACCCAATTGCTTGTTTGTGTTCAATTTTGTTGAAGGTTTCAAGTTCTAACATCTGTAAGTTTTATCCCCATTTTGCAAATGTTCCATTCCCCTTTACATTTGTAATGCATTTCCTTTTTTTTCATAACTTTCATCCTTTTCTTTTTTTAGTTTTGTGTTTTTTTATTGTGGTGTTCTTTGTATTCATTGCTACAAGTTTCACACACTCTTGATTTCTTACTATTTTTTCTTTTGCGTTTTCTATTATGTTATCCTAGCTAGTAATTTGTTTTTAGGTAAATTTGTTTGTTGCATTTTGGCACGTGAACAAAAGATGTTACAAATATTTTTTTCAATTTATTTTGTGTGTTTGAACTTTGATTATTAAAAGGGTTTTTCATAAATTGTACTCATAATAAGGTAGTTTCAAAACCCAAAAAAAATTAAATTGTCAAAAAAATTAAATTTTTTGATTGATATTAAATGATTATGAAATACGTTTGACAAAATGTAATACATGTACCAAAATATTTCAAAGTGAAAGTTGACTCCAAAAATTATTCAAACAACTACCAAACTTTATGAAATATTTATACATATGTTGAATATGAGTTGATTGTATTATTTAAATTCCATATACAAATAATTTGATTCATATGATTTCATAAAAAACATCTAAATGAGATGTTTTATTCAAACCAATGTAAGCATGTGAAAAAATTAAAAAATTGTTGAAAAATTACTCTTATTTGAAAGGTCGCAAGAATAATGTTAAAGATCTTATGTCAAATATTCACTTTATGTGTTTCTCAAAATGCTAGATGAAATTAACTATCCCAAAATAATATTTATATATATAATATCTTGCTCAAAGGCCCCCAATATGTTTTCACCCATTCAAAAAAATTGTGAAAAAAATGGAAAATGACTACAATTGTAGGAGGAAGGCTTACGTGATGCATGTGATAATGGAGAAGACATCCTCTTCTTCCCACCTATTATTTTCCCAAGCATAGTCAATTAACACCATCTCTCTTTGTAGTTCTTTTGAATTGCAAAGAAATTCCTAAACTTGACTTGGTGAGCTCTCAACCTCTCCACAATGTCATGCTTGTAGTGGTCTTTATGTCGCTCCTCTCCATGTGCTTGCACTTGTTTGCTTGTCGCCCCCTTAGATGGGCTCCTACCATCTTGTGCATTACTTTCTCACAAAACCTTGTTGCTCTCTTTCACAAAAACTTTTGGTATTTGCCCTTGTGCCCTCTAGCTCTCTTTTCCTCTCTCAAAACAAACACACAAGCAAATATGCACAAAGCAAACACATTTGCAACAAAGTTTGGAACCCCATTGGATGTCTTTGCAAAATGTTCAACTGGGTTGTGCATATCAACCATTGTTTTAGTGAAACACGGGGTTTCAATGCCATGTTTGCTGAATTTTACAGACAACTCTAATATGAAAGAATCTTCCAATGAAGATGGTATTGGAAGATGTTCACTCCTAACGCAACTATTCTGTCCACCACCAATTTCTATTATTAGGATACCAATTCTGATCCTATGTCTGTCAGATGATTGCAGCTTTCAACAGTGTGCCTACCTGTGTCCAGTACTCCTGCTTCAGATTTCAGATTATTGCCCAACTGACAGATTTGAGAAAGTTGCCATATAAGCCTGAAAGCCTGGTCACCAAAAGCCTCTGGGAAAAAAATGCCCATAGTATCAATGCCCAGGTCTATGCTTAACAGAATCATGAAGTTGAGCTCTTCAATGCCAAATTCAATTGATGGTACATGCCCTACAAAACATATATCAAACACAGATCAGACCTCAACAATGTCAGCTACAAAATCTTCTCCAATTCATCTACAATTTGCAATACATCCACCTCCGCAATGGTGCATCCTTGAATTCTCTGATGTTCCTCCCCAGAGCATAATTTGTGCAAGAAGGGCCAGAAGCAGGACAAACAAGAAGTAGAGGCCACTTTGTTTTCGTTACGCTCCTTCCAACAACATACTCAGAATGTCGGATGCATCAAAATCAACCTTTGTGAAGGTTTTCATTGTGGAATATCCAATAAATTTCAGCCTTCAGCAATAGAATCATTCAGTGCTCATGGAGGAGTACCCTGGCACCAAATCTCAGAATTCTGCACCAAATAAAAGTACCCTTTCACATGTACCAGGGACTAAAGCCAGACTTCAACAGAATATAGAGAGGCAACTGCTCTATGCCAGACTTACTTTCAGGATTAGGCACCTCCAAATCTCACCATAAGTGGAGTCCACCTTTCTACAATATGCTTGAAGTACCCTAACAAGCACCTGTATCAGCAAGCGACAGACAAATATCACAAATGGAAGGTTGCTCACCACTGTGAGAACATTTATTGGTGCATCAAACAAGTTCTGAAGTACTTCACAGATTCCCCTTGCTCTAAAAGAATGTTGGACCTACACCCCCTACACATGTTATATCTGAGCATCCCTATAACACAAGAGCTGACAAAGGCACCTTTGTTGACACTATCACTCACCACCAAATGCACCACATTCCTCTGAATCCAAACAAAGGTTTCAATGTAGGGTCCTGGTCAATTTTAGTATTTAGTGCATAGTGTCACTGGTTTGTATTGATCAGCAACATCCTTTTCTGCTGCTTTCAAACAAGGCCTCCTGGGCTCAATATACCTTCTCAGAATGTCCACTATAAAAACCTGCATTGCTTTGCACAATTTGATCCCTTGCGCCCTCTGATCTATTGAGCCTTCTGGTCATTGCGTTTCTCATGTTCATCAAACAAGGCTGGATAATCTTGAAAAACTGTACAATAATTATTGCAGAAAACAACACCTCTTGCACCTTGTCGTCCTATCAATGAGATAGCAGAGAAAATCCAGAACAACCCTTCAAAGCTAACTCTTGTGTCAGTTCCAGCCAAACCAAAACAAACACAACAAAAATGAGTGCCGGTGAGTGTCACTCACATGTAAGACTATCACCTTCATCATGAATGGCAGTGACTAGCTACCATCACTCCCCACTGACTTTATCAGCTACCAATAGTGGGTGTAGATAACTATATAATAATCTGCTCAAAATTTTGGGCAAAATATTATACAAAAATCTGTGTCCCAAGTTTCTGTCAAATTTCTGGAAGCAATGGGAAAACTCAGTCATGTTGGCTAGCACCTGGCCACCTCATGTGGAGATAACAGCATGTCTCGTCTCCTCCATGGTCAGAGTCAGTGCCATTCTGCAGCTCACAAAATGCTACAGCCATCAAGAACATTGAATTCCCCTTTGTATGCAGACTAACACCGTCCAAAAGTTCTTCCCAAGGTACCTGCCTCTGGCAGATCTGTAAGGGAGAAAGACCTGGGAGGCAGTGATCTGTTTAGACTGCTCCTGGAGGAACGTTGATGAGGTGAAGCATTATCTTCATCATCTTCATCAATTCCCCCTAACTTAACTGCCACTACCAGAGTACTTCTACTGCCATTAACTGATTTCTTGGAAATGCCTGTGACAGAGGAGCGTAAGAGAGGAGGATATGACCGATGTCTATTGAGATGGCAGTTGAAGCCCATCTTTCGTCTTCTGCCATATGGATTGTCTGGTTTTGCAAGATCTGATATAGACTGCACATCTGCTAGTGAGGAGAATGACCGTGATTTACCACCAAAAAACTTGGAAAGCCCTGGTTTCCTGCACCACAGAACACATACAAGATTGATAAGCATGAAATTCTCTCATGGACACCTGACCCCTCTCTGTGATGATTACAGCAGGAAAAAGTAGAACAAGAAGAAGATGTGAAATCTGCCAACTAAGAGTGACTGAGGATCTGATGTAGCCTTTGGGCTACTGCCTTCTTTTGGGCATGGTCACTCTCCTACCACCATAACAGTGGCAATGGTCTTCTCCCAAGGTTTAACCCTTAGGTACCCACATGCTTTTGGTGAATATTCACCCATTGACCTCTACTATACTGCATTGGCCACTCTCTTACCACCGTAACAGTGGCCATGCTCTTCTCCTGAGGTTTAACCCTTAGGTACCCACATGCTTTTTGTGAATATTTACCCATTGACCACTCCTATACTGCATTGGCTCCTCATAGCAGGAAAACCAAGTCATGCCAACCTATTATAAATGACTAACATCATACTGACAGAGGTCCAGGCATAAAATAGCTACCAAACATCCATGAGCCTAACATAGGTCTGGAAAACAGTAAATAAAGCTCTCTGTAGAACAGAAACTTTTTCAGAATGAGATGGAAGGCCATGAAGATGAATCCCTTGAACTGCACATGATGCACAAGCCTACAACTCATTCTTCTGGTCTGCCAGCCAACAGCCAAAATGGGAGTGATGAGCTTGACAGTCTTGCGAGTCCAAAATTAAAACCAAACAAAAGCTGAGATTTTATCTTAAATGCTGAAAGAGAGAGAGGTTATCAGCTTTCATCTCATTGAAGCTTACCTCTCCTGCAAATCTGAACTAGATGCAGCCTTACATCTCTCCAATATTGCTGGAGCCACATGCCACAACTACTGTGGTACTGCTGATCCATGTATACTTTTATCTGTGGTCAATATTCATCCAAACAAACCCTACCTCTTACAACTCTAGCTATAGTGCCCTATGTTTCTAGATATGTATATCTCAATGCTCCATCTTGGGAAATTTTCTTAAAGCCATGTCATGTATATCACCAAATTATCTCAGTGTCCATCTGATTCAAGCATAAAGACATGCGACTGTGGCAATGAATATTTACACATTTAAGTATTAGGCACATATGGTTATTTTATATAAGCAGTAGTATCCCTGCCACTAGTATATGGACCAAGCATTGACAACATTGATCTGCTTAATTTGTGTTTATGTGTTTATGTGTATGTGTGTGAGAGAGAGAGAGGCCATGAGGCTCAATCTGTCTTTGACAAAAGGACATCCTGCAGGTGGATTTTACTCTTCAGCTAAAGGCGGGGGGCACACTTCCCTCAGCAAAACTGCTATGATCTCCACAGCTATATTCTCAATTATAGGTAAGAAACAGAAGGCTGTAGAAAGTGACCCTGACAGAAGCTAATCAATGTTCAGGAGTCTAGTAGTGTAAGGAATCTCAAGTAACAATTGACCACCTACATCAAAAGAAATGCTGGCAGAAACAAATTCAAGCTGATAAAATGTCATGGAAGTGTGTATTCAGATGGTACTGTGGCTGGCTCACCTGATAGGAAGAGAGCTTTCAAGGCAGGTCATCTGATCAAGAGGGCCACTAGACTGTGTTTCTGCATCTGATGAGCATGAACTGTCTTGATCTGCCCCATCTTCAATTGATGAAGATGATAAAGATGAATTCTCATCTGCAATCTCCTCCTTAGTTGGCAGAATTGGCTCAGCCTTGGGCAGCGTGTCATAAACGAATGATGGGCTTTCTTGTGCTGGGTGCTTAATCTTCCTAAGCACCCTGTCCGTTTCATGCAATACCAATGAAGAACTACTGTTATATGGAGGAGTATCAAGCCTCACAATTGTTATAGCGTTTGGAATCCTCCCAGAATCGAGTAATCTGGCAATGCTGCCAGATCTCGATAAGGCCTCCTTAGGTTCCATGGATCCCTCGGCGTCGGGTTGATCTGCAGAAGGCAGAATGGTGAGAGATGACCCTAGAGTTGGCTGATCAGAGAGGCAAACGATGGAGACGGTCTGCTTTGCCGTTAGAGTCGATGCCTCCACATCTAGGGACATGTTGTGCGAGTCACAGATGTGTGAATTCGAGGAAGCGTTGTCTAATCTGACAGTGACGCCTCTGTGGTGATGAGGGAGATTACAAGCTTTTATGGCGTCGGCTTGTGACTGCAACGAGAAGGGAGACAAAGCGCTTCTTCCCACTGCGGAGGATTCATGAGCGGCCTGTTGCAGCCATCTGTAAGTTGACGATGCATCACAGACATACTGATGACGCTGCCCCATCTTGTATCCACCACCACCATGTCGACCTCCACCGATTTCCCAACATTGAAATGCAACAGACATTCTTAAAGAACTCTCTTCCTGCTCTCGCCTACGCCTGGAACAAACTAAGAAATAGAATTTGGGAGCTAATTTGTGCTTCACCTTTCTAAAATGAGCACGTTGACGTCTTGACTCGTGAAGGATCTCGGTCGAACCATGATCAGAGTACTGCAACCCTCACCCGCGCTTCAATATTCATTTCAGTACTTGCTATATAACAACATCTGCAACTAAATGGAGAAGAAGAAGAAGAAGAACCTCCTCTTCCTCCTCTCCTTCTCTTGAGAAGAACCTGGAACAGATTCGAAGAACAATAAAAAAGGAGACGTGCCCTCTCTTTCATCCTCCCCTCGCTTCCTACTCCTAGATTACATTCTAGTTACCCAAGGTTCATGTAGCCTTTGTTGTCGTTAAAACAAATAACAATCTCTCTCTCTCTCTCTCTCTCTAATGTCATGGCTCGTTGACGAATACCTCATTTCTTTCTCCCTCATCGGCACATCTCGACCTTACAACCGCCGCTTCTCCATCACACTCAACACCAAAACCCCCTCTCGCCAACAACAAAAAAACCTTGAGAAGAAAGAGAGAAATTTATGCAAGAAAGGGAAACTCAACAGAAGGAGGTAAAGAGGCAAGTATGCTAGAAAAGCTAGCTTGCGTGGAGTGCATGCGACGCAGTAAAAATTGTGCAACACGACAAGGCGAGAAGAAAAAGCAGCAACAGCGGACGAGGAAGATAAGACGATGAAGAAGAAGGAGAAGACGAAGAAGACGAAGAAGAAGGGAGGCCAGGCAGTGTTCTTGCACGCACTTTCTTTTGGCGGGCAGACCGTTAACCGTTGTCAACACCAGGGTTGACCGGTTATTTCCTTTTTACATAACCACCGGGTAGGTTTTGTCGGACCACACAGGTTATCATCATCAAAAGATTTGGTTGCTGAATAGGTTATCAAAAAGATCCGGGTAATAACAATCAGTTATGCATAAGGGTAGGTTATCAATAATTACCTCTGTAGGTACTAGCCTCTAGGTAGCAGTGCTTTTTTAGGAATTTCTAAAAAAAAAAACCCAAAGTGGCGATCATGGGTGGGAAGATGTAAAAAAAGTAGTTAGCATCCCCAAGTAAATTTAGCCAAAATCTGGCTATAAAAATAAAGTAAAAATCTTTAATCATCCTTCTATATTTTTTAATACACACAATGGATAACCAAATATACAAATCTGCCAAATTATGGTAATTAATCATTGTGTGTGTGTATATATATATAGCATTTAATTTAATTTATTATGTAAACTACCTTGGAAAAAACTCTTACCATATGATGTTGTAACTTGTTTAATTATACTATTTTTGTTCCAACTTCCATTATAAAAAATGCTTTGAATATATATTTAACATTTTTTATTCGTTTCATTAAATATAGGTCATTGTGCCCACTTTGCTGCCCATTTGGAAAATTGGGGCTCACCCAAATTCCTATACCAGCAGGCATGCTCCATAATAATACATGAAATATTATGTCTTAAAGGTGCATTCACACTTGGTGTTAGGGACTCAAATTTTGAGTCCCCTAAACACCATGCAAGTCATTTAGGACTTAACTTATTTATCATGAAGATTTTATATTAAGCTAACATTCACTTAACATTCAGAACCATTCTATTGGCTACCTACTAGAACTTATCATAAAACTTTGCCACATGGAATTTGTTTTCCCTCAAAATTTGGCGAATGTGGGCCAATTTTCCCATGACAAATCACTTGCTGAGGTTGAAATCATTTTTTTTAGGTTGAAATTTTGTGAAAATTTTGCAAGTATTAACTACAGAAAATGGTTAGATTTGTGTACTAGGTTTTGGGTTCTTTGGGGGCTGGGTCCCCCTCACCACCTTGTTGTCTTGTATCTAATTTTTGTCTTCCATGTGATGGTTTTGGCCATTGGTTTTTATTGGGGTTTTTTTGGTCAATTTCTTAATGCAATGGGGTTGTTTTAGTTGTTCCCAAAAAAAAAAAAAAAAAAGAGTTGTTGCCTTCATATTTCTCATACCTACAATATCTTAGGCTAAAAATTGACACCCATGTGGTATAGGGAACATGTCATACCACCTTTCTTACCCTTGCAATGTCTCATTTGCATTTCTCAAAGCCACATTAGGAGTTTTTTTCAAGCTTGAGCAACATCTAATAACTCCAAATTCCAATTTTTGCTATCTACCCATGCTATGAACCGGAGGAAAATTTGGGAGAGGAAAGCTTATACAAGTTGCCTGAAATGTAATAAGGGTTGGAAACAATCCCAAACAATTGTGAATTTTTTAATCAAAAACTATTTGAATTTCTATGATTTTGTGCCAAGTTACATTGGATGACCAACTTTGACCATCCATTTTCTCCCTCACATTCACTCCATTTTGCACAAGTTTTTTTCCACTTCATTCTAACCTAGAATTTAAGGTCAAAGAAATGTGATATCTTGAGCAAATTCTACAAAAACTTATAATCATGAAGGTTGCCTAATATTAAAAAGCTATACTTTCGATGATGGTGATTTTCCATTTTTAAACCAATTCTTTTTTTTAACTCAAAAGATGTAGATTGAAGCCTCTACACCTTTAATGTATTGATTTTTTTAATTTTCAACATAATCCATGACTTTTTGTGGCATTTGTGGGTTCTACTCCATATTTTGGATTGGGATTATTTTGGGGAAAATGTTAATTTAGGGTTACAGTCATCCTTAGTCGATAATTTTTTGGTTTTGCACTTTTGGAATTGTTGGGTGATGTGTTTATTTAGTTTGTACTCAACAATTTGAGGAGGTAGATTTAATCCTATTAGTCTTTTCAAGGGAAAATCCATAGAAAAATGAAAACCTTGTGAGGTAGATATATGCTTGGAAATTGAGATGGCATTATGAAGAGATGTGATGTGTGAAGAAGTCAAAGGACCTTGGTTTTGAGAAGATTAGGAGCCAATGTGGTTGCTAACCTAAAATTTTGACTTGTATAAGAGTAATGGGTTGTTACCTATGGGAAACTAGTTAAAGGCATTTAATATTTTTGATAATGCTACTAGTTGGTAATAGACAATTGGTATCCAATCCTTAACCAGTATGTTAGTCCAACATGTAAAGGATAGGTTATATTAATCAAAATGTTATTGTAACAAGTTAGTGACAAATCTATTAGTCTAATCGATTAATGATAGAATAGGTCTGTGGAACCTATGACCAGTAGCTACTTAGATTTTTAAACTTTATCGGCTACTTATTGTTTCAAGAGAACAAACAACTCTAATTTTTGAATATAAGAATTGAGGAAGATCACAAGGAGAGAGGAGAATAGACATTCATAGAGTTTCACATTTTTTTCATTGTACATTTTTGTAACATGCAATTTCATTTTTCTTCAACCTATTGCCATGGCAAAATGTAGTTTTCACAAGTTTTTGTGTGTACCTATTGTAGTAATAATTTGAGGCAAAACAAATGAATAAGAGAAAGTCTAAAGGAATAAAAAATACCTTTAACATGTGGTGACCATGTAGTGTATCGAAATTGTAAACACATTGTTTACAATCTTTGGTTTGAGTAAGAATTGTTTTGTTTTTGAAGTTTTAGTTTTATGGTGTATTAGTTTTAGTAGTTTTTAAAATTCTTCCATGTCTTAATAGTTTTTTATTTTTTATGATGTAGTTTGAAGAGTTCTTGAAATGTACATGATTGTTTTTCTAATTTTTTTCAAAGCAACATGTTTATCAAGGAAATTTGAGAATTAACATTTGTTTCAAATCAATGTGGGATGTCAAGAATAATCATAAAAGGCTTTAAAAAGCAACTATAATTAGATGCACCATAATAACTTGTTTCTAAGGCGGTTCAATTATAAGGACAACCACATATTCAAGCTATAGGACTACCACATGTTGATGTCCCCAATCATGGAATCTCGATAGCCAATGGCAAATGATTTTCCTATTTCATGGTTATTTATTAAACAATATGAAGGAAGGGAATCACAAGTACTTTGATCGGTCAACATTTAACACCCCAACATTCATCCTAATAGCTAGGGCCAAGGGTATCACCAAGTGTATACCACACCACATTTGTTCAAAATGTCGATGAAACAACTTCTATAAACAAAGGTAGCAATTTGCGACACCTATATACTATAACCCAAAAGCTACTATTCCATCACAATCAGCACCTATTGTTGGATTTCAGACCATCAAACTTGTTTGTGCAATGAATCTCACCATAGCAGATTTAAAACATGGGCAATTACTTGATTAGTTGGAAAGGTATGAGGTCTAAAGTGGGTACTTTCTCACCAATTTGGTTATTTACCACATATGGAAATGGTAGAAACCACCCCACCACTTGTTATTATCTAACAAGGACCATCGCCAAATTATTATGTTTAGCTAACTATATTTGTTGAGTGACCACATGTTCAATAGATTGTATTTATTACAACCAAACGACCTATTGTTAAAGTCACAACCTATGCATATTGCCAACAAAAAGGACATTGATTCAAACATTATCTTTTTGTGGACAATAAACTCAAATAGTTCATGAAAGATGAATTTATGACCACTTTACAAACTTCTACCTTGTGCGTGCCAATAACACATATTGGTGTACATGTATAACAAACTCAAAAACTACCAAGTGCATTAATGAGGCAAAACTAGTCAACATACTACTAGGTTGGCAACAACATGTTACACCAAATGTACCAAAGCAACTTAGTGTTGTTTCTTGCACCTTAATCATATTACCCAATGTGGTATAATGCAATACCACCATATTTACCTATGGACCCTAACATGTACTCAATTTATTACTGTAGGGAAAGGTGACTAATCCCATGATTCCTAAAAGTAAACCAATGCATGGAACTGGTCTAAATGTAGCAAAAGTGAATCAACCTATTGTGTAACCCAATCCACGTCAACTTGTTGTGTAATTGGTTCCACCTCAAAATTATGGTAGAATTCAGGTTTTGAAACCATTGTGGCCAGCTTTGAATTCCAGCAAATAACCAATTCAACCACTAGTAACAACATCCATGCCTATCAACCTACCCAACATCATTAGATTACCTATTCATGGCAAAGGTGCTTCATTTCAATTACCAAGGGGTAATGTTCCACCTCTACAACTAAATGGATGGCCATTTGGAGATGACTCGCCTAGTGGTGAAACACTTGAAAGCGGATCACCAAAAGAATACCCACTTGGAGGACCACCTTTTAATCCACCCTATGGATGCCCAACACTTAATCCAAGGATGTTTATGCCACCATGGTATCCATTGGTTGTAATGTGACCAAAGCAAACTAGTAAGTTGCCTTATGGAAAACTTCAATGTCTAACTTACATCAAGGATATAGACCTTAATGTTGATATTTAAATGTTCAAGATGGCAATTAAAGCAAATAGGGAAACTATGCAATTTGACATAATTAATTTGTTTGATTTTATGCTAAGAGATAATATCTCAAAATGGGGCAAAAATTTTGTACAAGATCGCATGGATTGCACATTTAAAGAATTGGAATAGGTGTTTTGCAAATGTTTCCACATTGTGAACAATTATGAAGAGGTTTACATGCAACTTCAAATTATTCAATAATAACTTAATGAACTGGCCAAGGTTTATTATGAACATCTCCTTAAGTTTGCAAATTATTTACAAGTTAAAGTGACAAATATCTTCCTCACTGGTAGTTTTTTGAATAGGTTTGTAACCATACCTAAAGTTGGCAACCATCGATATGGAGAAAGCCACTCTCATCAAACACAAAAAGGTCATCAAACACAAAAAGGTTGTGATGATTTGTGAAGAAAGTGGATTGGTTATAGCAAATTACAATGCATTGTTTACCCAACTTGAGGTTAAACCAATTGATTAGCCAATGGTGACCTATATTACAACTAAGCCTAATAGACAACTTATTCAACTTGTGGCAAAATCAATCATTATGTGGAAACCTGTCACAATAAGAAAAAGGAAGTACATGTAATACTTGTTGTACCTACCAAAACTATTGAGTCTATAATTGAGGTTACCACCCAATTAACTAAACCCATGAAAGTACCTTTACAATATCCATGCATCATTTCTTATAATATGGAACATAGATTAAGAAATTGTCCTTGTAAGAAAGAAGTACAAAACATGTTTTGCACTAAAACCGCCAATACAACTCAAGTAATTATTAAACTTGTCAAAATCGATAATGTACCAATTAACCTAGTAGCTAATGTTACCACCTATAGCCAAGTATTAGGGAAACATGTTCTCTAGGTATGAGAACCAATGAAGGTTAAGGTGAGAGCAGATTGGCAAACAAATGAGCAAATGCGAAATTCTTTTGCCCATACCATTAAAAATTTACAACATGGTGAAATAACGTTCAAACGTTTAGTGATTGTAATGGACCACTACAATCTAATTGGGTTGGACTGCCTGATAGTACACATCAACCTATAACAAGCCAACCACTTGTCGAATTATCAACCCAACTAGTGACATTGGAAAAGACATTGAAGCAAATATTAAAGGATATTATTATATATTTTTGGAAACCAAATATGTCCTTAACTTGGGGCCACTATTAAAGATTGTTCCTAATATCAAAAAACACATCTTCAAACTTGTTAAGAGTACTTAATCAATGTCCTTTCAACCAATCGTTACTCATCCAACTTATGTAGTTGTGGCCATTGATCATCAAATGATAGTTATTCAAGTTCAAATTGGGAAGAATTTCATTGATGATTCTTGATGGTGTTTCTAGAATCAACATTATTATGGAGAAGGTATGGATGTAGTTGGGATTGTTTAAACTTAACCCAATACCCTATAATATTTGAATGGCCGATCAAACCATTTCAAAACCATAAGGTTTGATTAGGGACCTTAAGATTTTTGTTCATGGTATCCCTTATATTATTACATTTAATGTTCTAATTAATAACACTTTGGATTCTAACTACTCCATGTTGTTAGGACATCCATGGTAAAAAAAACCGAAAGTATCCCATGATTGGAGAACCATTACTATCACCATTTAGGGAATAAGTATTATTAGAACCATACCTATTACCAAAAGATTATGTGTTCAAACTAGAAGACCAAAAATTCTAATATGCTATGATTTTCAATTTAGGATTTCTAATGAAAAAAAAACATTATGTTTGCCATAGAACCTAAACTATTTTCCATAGGGACCATAACAATTCCAACATCTTTTTACCTTAAATTTGTCATTGATTCATAGATAATGACATGTATTAAGAAGAATGACTAGGTGTTTAAACCACTTGTTCAAATAGTTCCTATCCTATCAGTTAGCCTATTTATACCTTTTAATAACTTCAAATAGCATTTACCTGCCACATTTTTCCATCCAAAAGCTAAAGATATTGTAGTAAATGAAAAATGTGCTTGGGAACAAATTTAAAATCTTACCATAGCTAGAATAACAACTAAGGAAATTGAATCTAGGTATATAAGCAGAAATACCATAGGTGAAAATGAATAAATCACTTGAACCGATGACTTACTTTGGACTTCCAAGAAAAGCAGAAAAAGGTTTGAATGGTATGATCCCTACATCACCCTAGAATGAAAAATATTTGTGGGTGATCTTGTCGTTTTCGATTTGTGAAGATGCATTATTTAGGTGCTCCATTTTCCACATCTAGGTTGAACTTCAACCTATGCTCGAAATATAGCCATCCATATACTAATAAAGAATATATGGATTTTCAAGAAGGGAGGAGCCTCGGATGACTAGTCCCCCTAGACGGTCCAAATCCCACGAGTGAATGGCGAGTTGAATTTCCATTAAATCTCACTTGAATTGCACAAAACAACTAATTGAATTGTTAAAAGAATTCAAGGATATTTTTGCTTGGATTTACAAGGATTTGAAAGGAATTCCACAAAAGATCATTCAACATCAAATTGAATTGGACATCACTATACCACTTGTTCATCAAATGAAGTATTGGTTAAATCCTAATTACACATGAGCTTGTTAAACAAAAGATTGACAAAATATTAAATGTTAGTTTTATCAAACCCATTAAACAAGCAACTTGGTTTATCACCCATGGTGGTTATACCCAATAAGAATGGAAAATTGAGAATATGTGTACATTTTAGGAAGCTCAACAAGGTTACTAAAAATGATTTTCAAGGTCATCAACCCTTTACCTTTTACGGACAAGGTCGTCAACATTGTGGTTACTCATGAAGTATATACATTATTGGATAGATTTTTAAGATACCATCAAATATCTATAGCACTTGAAAATCACCACAAAATTGCTTTTGTATGGGTTGTAATACCATTTCGTGTAAAAAATGAACCACTTACTTTTCAACAAATTGTCATTAAAACTTTTTGTGAATACATTGATGTGTTCATGAAGATATTTCTTGATAATTTTATGTTGTTTAATAACTTATCCACACACCTTGAAATTTTATTTTTTAATTTTTTCAAATGCAAAGAGTTTGGCATTAGTTTTAACCCATACAAATGTGCATTCATGGTCTTTTCTGGAACTATTTTAGGGGGGTGAAAATCCTTTAAGGTGTACCGCATATGACAAAAAGGGCCTAGTCCTTACTATAATCCTTTATTTACCTTATATTTTGATCCCCATAAAAAATAATGAATCAAAAGTTGTCAAAATTTTCAAAATGTATATATTTTAGACGATTACAATTCTAGATTCCATCATAATCATTCATAAATGTGTCTTTACATGGTAAAAAAGGACTAGATAAAAAAGATAGAAAAGGGTGACATTGTGATAAGATTTTGGTACACTTTAAAGAATTTGCACCCAATAGCAAGGAGCCATACTTACAAAGCTTCTCAACTATCATTGCATGTCAATGGCATTCAAGTAATTATGTCAATGGTTTTTTATTATTTTTCAATCTGTTCACCATGCCTTTTTCTTTTTTTTCAAGTAGTTAATGTGTAGTTGTAACCATTACAATAAAACTTGAACACTTCCCAAAAAAAATAGTTAATGCATGGAGTGGGAAGTTATATTTTGTTTGAATTTGAATTTTTGGTTTTGATTAAATTTTGACTAGATTCCAACTATGTTTTGATTGGGTTTGACTAGGTTTTGACTATGTGTAAGGTAAAAAGTTGTGTGCCATCTTTGCTAGTTATGTAGGTTTAATTTTTTCCATCTTCCAACATGTTTTTTCTTTGTTTATTTTTAATTTCGTTATTCTTAACTATTGATGGATTTTTAAAATTAATCTATTCAATGTGCTTTCAACTAATGCATTTTTTTCTTGATGCACATTTATAATTTTGACTCCTATTAAGTGTTTTCATTTCTAACAACTTTCACTTTCTTCAATTCAAAAATGAAGGGTGCAAGCACAAATAAGCCAATAAAGTTGAAATATGGGCCAACAAAACAACAATCTAAGCACCCAAGTAAACCAACAATAGGCCCACATCAACATTAGTGCATTGGCATATAATGACCACCTTGTGGGAAATTATTTCATCATTCCAAAAAATATTTGATTAACATTAGCACCTTTGGGATGTAGGAAGGACCATTTTTTGTGTGAGCAATTTTTCTTGCATAATTTTTAGATTGGGCAATTGAAAGTTCTCTTTAGTGCAATATTGCAAAATTTTTGAACTATGTGTTAACCTATAATTGCATCATCCATCACATGGGCATTATAGGATTTGCTCTTTTAATTCATAATGATAAGTAGATTATGCCTATACTATGGTTTGATTTTCTTTAATTAATTTCATTTGGGTGTATTGTCCCCACACTCTATCTTTGGTAGTTTTATAATTATGAATGTAATCCAACATATTTACATTTTTTGCATGTTCAAATCTATAAATTTTTGACAAAGCTTTTAAACACCTTATTGCAACAAGAGGTAAATTTTGAAATAATGAATGTGCAAGTTAACTTGTTTTCTAACTTGCAAAATAGTATCAAGTTGGCCATTTGTAAAATCAACTTACTCTCCTACAATTAGAATACATATTATCATTTTCCCCTTTAGCACCTGATGTCCCCATCTATTTTTCAATGTTGCACCATGGACACTTGACAATGGTAGTCCACCTCTACTAGTAGCCACTTTCTTAAGATGAACATTGATTACAATTTAACATATACATGAGGTGGATGAAGGATGTTGACATTGTTTCTAATTCACACAAAAATCAACATTGATGTTTTATAAATTTCTATTTTTTTAATGACTCCAAGTCAAAATCCACTAAGGACAAAATTCCATGTTATAATTGTCTAGTGTATGATAACTTATGAAACTTAAAACTATCCTACCTAGACCAACTTTGATGAAAATCATCATCATTGGATTGATGCTTTCACTTTTTGTTATCCACTTTTAATTTGCAAGGTCAAATACTGAGCACCATTAGGGGGTGCTTTAAATAAATAATAGAATATTCACCACATTAATTAAGATTTTTATTATAAACCTTCACTATATCAAAAGAAAAGAAGAAACAAGATTGGTGTGTTGGTTATAATATCATTTCAATTGTCCCGATAAAATAATAGGTTTATTTTTATGAGCTTTGTTGTCATTTCAATCATTTCATAATCGCTACCATGGATTTTCATTTCGTTGTTTAGTTTGTGGTTTAATTTTGGTGGTTTGTTTTAGCAAATTATGGTCATAATGACATTTTCAAATTCAATCATTCTAATATTTCTATCTTTGGGTTTTTTGGTGTTTTTTAAAGATATGTAGTTTGTTTCATGCTTCACCTTGATATGGGCAATGGTGTCGCAACCCTACTTTGGCCAAGTGTGGGGGTGAAGCCCAACGCTTGGAAAAAGTGAGGATTTGGAGTCCTCCGGGACTCCCGAATGTTTAGAGTTCCACAACAAGGCCCAAAACACATCGCATTGGGGTGTTCTTGGTGTCATTGGAAAGGTCTTGAAGCGTAGATATCGAAAATGGCCTCGCATTGGCCATTTGGACATTTGTCGCCCAAGTTATGGGCAAAAGAAGGGCCGGGAGTCA
>Ga0116230_10002577_pt1 | contig 17492 bp, 6 predicted proteins | sample S1TSphfallax_3_FD_88678 | JGI IMG/M metagenome (GOLD analysis project Ga0116230, IMG submission 88678) | Host-associated microbial communities from peat moss isolated from Minnesota, USA - S1T2_Fd - Sphagnum fallax MG | ecosystem: Host-associated > Plants > Peat moss > Unclassified | place: USA...
ATTTTTTTTCTATATATGTTAACATCCACCTTTGCTCTTAATAGGGCCTTTCGATCTTCCACATTGGCCTTTAAGTTGTTGGAAATAATGGCTAGATTTTTTTATTGGGATTATAACATTTTAGTTTTAGTCATGGGGTGTTCAATAATTGGAACAAGTGGGGGTGTAACAAGTTGATGATAGCCTAGGTGTCTTGTCACACATAAGGCTAGGTTTATGTGTAAAATTTGGAGAGGATTGAAAAGAAGGGCTTGATATGCATTTTACCATTGATTAACACCGTTTCAACTTATTCTTTAATACATGCCCATTAGTTTTCTTGAGTTGTGTTAGAACATGATTAGATTGTAGGGTAGCTTTCTCCGTGTCTTGTTTATTTGATGTGTTGGTCTTCAATTCCTTCAAGCATTCTTTTAACTTATCTTTCAAACTTTTAGGATGAAATTCAAAATTTGGGAATTGTTTCTTATAGTTTTTATCCATAATTTTCCAAACTTGACCAGGTATAAACTATGTCACATTGTTTTTGTCTTTACTATAGAACATGAAATGGTGGTTGTATGATGTGGCCATGAAACTTAAGTGCACAAAATCCATATTGCACCTTGGGGTTTTATTTTTCCAAGGTGCTTTTGTGGGCTTCGTGTAGCCTACCAATTCAAATTCAATTCTTGCGTGTGAAAATAAAAACCTTCCATATCTATAATAAACACAAGATGTTATTTTAAAGAATTAAAATTTTGAAACTTTTAGTTTCGGTCTAGGAATGGAGTTTTTTTTCAAAAATTGGATCTAGACAACATTGGTTTGGAATTAAGATTGAAAATTTTGGAAATTTTATGATAGTAAGCGATAATTTCATTGAAAAATAATGTTTCAATAGAGTTAGAAAGTCTAATGGTTAGACCTAGAGAGAGAAAATGAGAGAGAGTGTGAGCCTTAGGTACAAAGAAAATGAAATTGAGGATTAAGGTATAAAGAGAGCCAAGGTTTTGATAAACAAAGAATGTGAATAATTGATAGTGGGACTTAATAGACACACAAATAGTCACCAAAGAATCTGGACTTAAAAATGTTCAAGAGGTTCAAAATTTTGGAGGTGTTTCATCTTCCACATGTTGATGCATTCATGAGGTCCAAAGCATCAATATAAACCCATAAAAAATAAGTTGTAAAGTTATGATTAACAACCTTACAAAAATGATGTTTGCACCCCTCCACATTTAATCTAACTTTCATACTACATTTTCATCAAAACCTTATTTGCAAACTATCAAACTAAAATCTAAATTAAGCAAGACATCTAGAGGTAGGAAATTTTTTTAAAAATGTAAACTTTAGTTAGAAAAAAAAAATCTACTAATTAGTGTTGCAAGAAGAGAGTGAAAGACAAAGAGATGAGTGTGAGAAACAAGGATTAAACAATGTGAGTCAGTTGATTAAAAGTTTAGAGAAAGAGTGAAAGAGAGTCATGATTTTGATAGGTTTCAAAGGGTGAAAGAGTGAAGCTTGAAGTGGTGTGAGTGGGAAGGATATGTTGACAGAGTTTGTTGAATGTAGGTCCAGAGAAAAAGTGAGAGAAAGAAGTTAAATTTTGACAAATTAGAGAGAAAGAGAAAGATTTTGATAGATTATAGAAAGAGGATGAAGTTTTGACACAACTGCGACAGAGAAAGAAATTCTTGTTGGTTAGGGAGATAGAAAGATAGTTTATTTAGAAATAAAAATTTCAGGCATAATGAAAAATATTACAACTTGAATTGAAAGAAAATTTTGGCATTTAATCTAAGGTTACAAAAATTATAGGTAGAATGCATCATGGGTCTATCGTAGGGTTGGTGAAATATGTGTGTTACTACACATGCTATTTCTAGAATTAGAACTAGATGATAGGTAAGTGGGTTCAACTAGGTCTCAGGGTTCCATGAACTATTGCACAGTTTGATGCTCACTTTTAAACCGCATTTTAAGGGATTGCCTTGAGGTATGACTAATGGCTACATGTTGGAGGTAAGATTTATCTCATTACTTTTAATGTGTTCCAAGGAACACTCTCACCCACAATAAGAAACCAAGGTTTGTTTGTTTGACAAAGCTACCAAAACATTCATGGGGTCAATGGCAAATGAATGAAAATGTGTGGAAGTACTATGGAATTTGGGAGAGAACAATTTACACTTTGTTTCTAAGCATGTTTTTAGGAATGGGTTTGGGTTACACATAGGTTCTTTGGGTTTTTGGGTCAGATTAGGGTTTACAAGATGATATGAGGCAGTTGCCATCTTGTGAGATTGAACTAATTGTGTTTCAACTACAGTTTGCACAAGGTTATAAACTTTGCAACAAAGAGTGCAAAAAGATGAAACAAACATGGAAAAAAACCACACAAAAAACCAAAATGTTTCCCAAATTGTGAAACTTTCTACACAATCATAGAAAACCTCATCCTTGTCTACTATGACCATGGCTCTAGAAGGCTAACCTTAACTTGACAGATAAATTGCAATGAAATTTGCATGATTGTTGATGATGTTGCAAAATTTCCTTTCATCAAAATTTTTCTTGCATGACAACCTTTCATCAACAATCCTCTTACACAATGAAATTTTGCATGATGATGAGGATGAATGGGGTGCGAATAGGAGTTTAGGGGCTTTTGGCTTTTCTTGTTACTCCGACTTTTCATTAATTTAAAAATTCTACACTTAACCCATTCATTTAGGACTCTCACACTCATTGACTCAAAAATTGTACACCTCACATTCATAGCTTGTAGCTTTAAGCATTTTTCATTCACATTAACTATCGTTCACTAAAAAACTCTACACCTCACATTCACAGCTTGAACCCTCGCACTTGTAGCTTGAAGCATTTTTCATTCATAGATGAAATTGTTATTTTGTCACAAGGCACGGGAAACAAAGACCCTACTATCAAGGCACATGGGAGGGAAACATAAAAAGATAGGGTGAAATTTGAGGAAACACCAAAATTGATGCATTTTTGAGTTTTACCCTATGTTTTGTTCTTTTATTTTTGGCTCACCCTAGCTTTTTGATTGTGTCTTGAGTTTTGGCTCAACTTAAGGTGAGAACCCTAAGTTTTGGCAACTTTATGGATACTTTATTAAGTTGATGATGTTTTCCATTCGTAATTGATGAAAGGTTATATTGGAGCTATGTAGGCTTATAATTTTTCTTTGTTTGACATCACCTTTTGAACTTACATTTAACTTAACAATAGGCTTGAAGTTAATGAAATATGGAACAATAAATCAACATTAAACATCTTTAGCTTTTAAGATTATTTCCAATCACATCTATAAAAAAAATCAAATCAAGTTTCATTTCTATTTATCAAGGAAATTTTGAACCCAAGGCCATAGAAGAACTTAGACAAGGCACCTAGAATTTAGGGGATCCTACAACACCAATGCTAGGGTTGTGAGGAAAAGGTTGAAAGATAATTGTCATGTGATGGCTGAAAAACAAATGTAGTGTGGATCCAAATATGCCTATGCACACAACATCCACCATAGAGCTAAAAGCACAAAACTCCAAAAAAAGTCTCAATTGTAAGACTCAAACATAGCCATGAACAACAAAACCACACTTCCAATTTTCTCATCCAAAACGTACTCTAATTGTATAATTCATGCCATGTCTAATTCTTCAAGTGGCCTTTCACATTGGTTGCCAAACCTAAAACTTGAACAATAAACATAATCACTCAATAGAGTTATCCGTAAAGGAAGAAAAACACACCACCAGAACTCTGAGTTTGGTCATACACAGGTTGAGATTAAAAAAAAGCCTGCAAAAAAGTACATTAGCATTCAAGGGGGGATGAAACTCAGAAAACCATCAATTTTGGTGGTAAACTGAGTTTCATCCTATATTTCCTTTTTCCTGAGCGCCTCCATTGCTGCTACATGTATTTTGGCTGCTCCTAACTCTACAATTACTATAATTAGTCTCGAACCTCGTGTGTTTCATACTGAGTTTCAGCATTTCATACTGAGATTTATTAAAATGTCTTTACTTTGCAGTTACCACTGAAAGAAGGGATAGGGGGTGAAAGGAGGCCCAAAGACAGGGTGAAGACAGGTTTACTTTCCAAATAACTCTAATGTCTAGTGAAAGCTTAAACTTTCTGGGCTCTCTCAATTGGCAGAAAGCTAATAATCTTGGACTTGCTAAAATATCATGAAATATTTGCTACCAAGACCTTGTTGGGAACAAGAAGAGCCACCTTGGAAAATATTGCATTAAGGGCCATTAATAGTGACTAGATCTTCAACATCAATGATAGGCTTCCGCACTAGATGATAGTGCATGTACTACTTGATCATAGCTCGTAATTCCATAACTGGTTGCCATATGGAGACCACGTCACTAGTTTACCACCAATACATTTCTCGTATACTAAAGTGCTCCCAGAGGCAGTGACCATCAAAGGACTACATATGAACTTGCACCAAACCTTAGCTACTGTTCCTTCAACAAACAAACATCCTGAAGAGCATAGAGGAAATCTACCTTTAAGTCAGGCACCCAAATGATTTTTACTCTTGCATTTACTCTGTGCAAGAGTAAAAATTGCTCCATTTGCACTATAACGCTCAAAGTTGTGAGAAACATTTTGAGAGTTTCCTTGGAAAGCTTGAAACAGTAGAGTTTTGAGAGAAGAGATAAATACTTATCCAAAAGCTATGCGCCAATTGTGACCAACTTCCCCAAAAGAATCTAGGATTTTTTATGAGCAAAGATTGGTGTAAACTAACTAGAAACCAACCCAAAAAACTAAACAAAAAAACACCATGAAATATATAGTATGAATCAATGACCAATATGAACCACACAACCCATTGAGGGAAATGAAACTCTCAAAAGTTGAAACAGCACAGTATTGAGAGAAAACCCTGATAAGTAATTATTCAAAAATTATGCTCCAACCCGACCACCTTCAAATTCAGACCCATCACAAAAAGAATTCTGATAACTTTTTTGATTAGCAAAGATTGCTACAAATTAACCCAAAAACCAACCCCAAAAAACTAAACAAAATAATACTCTGAAATACCTAGTATACATCAATGACCAATTTTGGACCAAACGAAGTAAGCCCACAAACGGATTTCAGTTTGGACACAAAAGACCAGGACTTTTTATCCAAAAAGAGTTAGGTACAGACCGTTGCATCCAAACCAGTGTGTTTTTTTTTGTGATGGAGCCGCGGTGGCGATCATCCATAAGCCGGTTTAGCCAAATTTGGCAATTCACAAAGTATCAATGGGAAAAAAATTGAACATCCTTATTGTGTTTTTGGCTACCCACTTGGATTCCGAACTATCCATCTTCCCGCCGACCACAGATCGTATGACCACACAGACGGAAAAATCGAAGGGGCCTAAACCTCTCTACTGCTATCCAGAAAATACCCCACTCCCATTGTCAGTGTGTCTTGTTTTGGGTCCGGCAAGCTGCTGCAACAGCGATGGTGGCGCGCGCTTGTCTCACGGGAGCGCCTCTGGCTCTGCGCTCCAGCTGCTTCCTTCCCTCTCTGTAAGCCGCCCCCCTTCGCCTCCTCGTGCTACAATGCTTTTACATTCAGCGACCTCATTCTGTGTGTGAAGCATGTTTTGAATCCAAAGAGAAGGCTTGCAATGCTCACTGTGTCGATAGATTAGGACGAGAAATTAGGGTTTTGCTACTATCTTGGAATTGCGTAGAAGCGAATTGGAGATCTGATTTTGTTTTGTTTTGTCGAAGTTGTAATTGAGTAGTTTGCGGTACTTCGTGATTATAGTTTGATCTGTATAAGAGCATCATCAGCGGTGTTCAGTATGTGACAAAAATATTTTTCACATCCAGGTTTATTTATTTACTTTTTTTCCAACCCCACCCATAGAACTAAAACTGGGAAGGCAAATAGGTGGGAGGCTACTAATAGCAAAGCACCTTGACCAATCGGAAATAGGGAACTGCAGTCAGATCACACGCTCTTATTACACTCTTCTTTGGCAGGTGTTAGGCTTTGTTGTGCCTTTTAGCAGCCTCAGCACACTTTGCAAAAGTGCTAGACCAAAACCATTTTGCTGAGCCAAACTGACTTGTTTTGACTTCCTTCATCCAATTTTAATTGGCAGGGTCACACACTGAGCACCGGTGGAGTTGCTCTAAGCACTTTGTTAATTGTTCTACAGCATGACTTCATGGGTTTTGTAGTCTTCATTGTAATGTAGGTTTTGAATCTTAGAGTTGATGTCTGTGCAGGTATGGGAATAGGATGGGAACCTTGCAGCATGTTTATTGTGGATTCTCAGGTTTGGGCAAGATCCAGTCTTCTCGTTGGTTTGATCATCCAGCATGGGCAAGTATCCAGAATGTGAGGGCTGGAGCATTTGCTTGTGCATCTGCAGCTCAAACCCTTGCTTCTTCCTCTCCTGACACTCTACAGGGTACTGCTGGTCAGGTTGCTTTAAAGTAAGCCACCATTGCTGGGATATATGCTGTAACTTGTTCCACATTGAATCTTGTTCATTACAGTAAAACATTGGTGATGCTGGAAATATTGCTGGAAATCTCTTAGACCTACAGTCTAGTGTTAATGCTAATATTGAGGCTGCACACATCTACAATCTAATGTTAAGAGCTCTGTCTTGAAGGAAACGAGTTGTTTCAGGTGTTCAGCCAACGGGAACAATTCATTTGGGCAACTACCTTGGTGCCATCAAAACCTGGGTATCCTTGCAGGTCTTGGTCTTGGAACCTTTGCCTTGGGGCAATTTGAAGTTTGTTAACTTTCCTATCTGGGACAGAATGTGGTGCACACAATCATCTTCAATTCTTGTTGGCCAGGAAGTACTGTCTGTCACTCCCCTGCATGGAGTTCACCCTTTCATTAGTATAAATTACCATCCTATAATCTCATATTGGCTGGAGATCTGTTCATGTTTGTGACATTGGCTGTGTGGTGGTTGTGTCCACAGGACCTCTATGAGACTTTCTTCTTTGTTGTGGATTTGCATGCGGTAAGACTCAGATCATAATTCTGGGAAGATATGTTGTCAAAACAACCTTGGAGTGTTTTTATGCAACATGTATTTGTGATGTAGTGTGTTAGCTACCTGTGGATTGTCTAATGTAGAGCTGTGGAAATATGATATGACTTGATTGTGATACTTAGTCTTCATGGCTCTGATTAGGTTTAATCTGTAAACTGGGTGTACTGTGTTCTGTCCCTTATACAGATCACCTTGGCACATAGTGCTGAAGAGCTTGCAAGGGCTACACGAACATCAGCAGCGATCTATATTGCATGTGGGATTGACCCCTCAAAGGTAACTGGGAGTAGAAACTGATTGAAATCAATAAATGGTTTGCAAACAGGATTTGGGAGAAATGTTATCTCTTTCATCAAGGTGATTGGGGTGATCACAATAAGCAGAGGAAGGTATATCGCACAAGTGCAGGTTAACAGCACTTCATTTCTTTGGAGGCCAATGAGGTGACAATGTCTTGTTGCCTGGATGTGCAGGCTTCTATATTTGTGCAATCTCATGTGCAGGCACACTCTGAACTAACTTGGCTCCTAAGCTGTGTAACCCCAATTAGCTGGCTTAATAAAATGATACAATTCAAAGAGAAATCACGTAAGTCGGTGCGTCCAACCTCACCTCACTTTTTTCATTATCTTATTAGCAGCTTATGTTAAGTTAGTTGTGGATTCTCTCTTGAGAGTTCTCTTGGTGCTAGTCTTGAAACTACAAAGGCCACATTGGAGATATTCCCTATCTATGGTCTTGTCACTCTTGTTCAACAGAAAAGTTTAAGAGAGGGTAGTAACTGATTCAAGCTTGCATGGTCATGTGTAGGGTGAGGATGTTGGTGTTGGGCTCCTGACATATCCTTTGCTGATGGCCTCAGATATTCTTTTATATCAGGTGCCACTTCTTTGTCGACTGCTGCTTGGTTCAGCCTTAGTTAAACCTTCTGTTACATTTATGGCATGCACATTGTGGTATTTTTCTTTCTAAGTAGTATTTAGTATGTAACAGAGACTCCTAGGCTGGGTTTAGCAAGATTTGGGACAGTTGTAGTAACATGAGGAAAGCACTGTGGCAGAGTGACCTGGTTCCAGTGGGGGAGGATCAACGGCAGCATTTAGAGCTCACTCGTGATGTGGCAGATCGTGTAAATCACTTATATGGTGGCCGGAAATGGAAGAAACTTGGCGGGTTTGTTCTCTGTATACTGTTGCAGCATTATTTGTGGTAGTCTGCCTCTGACATGTTAGATCTTGGTTTGTTTGGGAGAGTGTCTGCTACCTGCTACCTCTATAGGTCATGCACATACTATGGTGTACACTTTACATTTGTTATAGAGAGTTTTTTGCACTATCATGTGATGATCATGGACAAAGTTTAGGGTGGACATCTGACACACAATTGTTGCTATTGTTGGGATGCAGCCGTGGTGGGAGAGTGTTTAAGGTGCGTCTTTTAAACAGTTTTTCAAGTCCTTGGCTGGTTTAAATCAGCATGTTTGATGTTGGACATCTTACATGCTGCATATCTTCACCTGGCATTGACATACAGGTCCCTGAGGCACTGATCCCCCCAACTGGAGCACGCGTCATGTCTCTTACTGATGGCATGGCAAAGGTGAACTCTCTTGTCCACTTATCCCAGTTGGCTGGCTCATATATCTGTATTTGGGACTCTCTGGTACAAGGATGTGAATTTTGATCTTGAGAAAAGAGTAGACATTGTTTCTTGGTTTTTGATTTTGGATTTTCAGAGTGTGGTCTTTTTAGAGTTGGAGCCTAATTGTGGTTGCGCATTATGCAGATGTCTAAATCAGCAACATCTGATCTCTCCCGGATCAACCTCCTTGATACACCAGATGTATGTTGCACCTCCATTATCACATTCTGTTGGTTTCTTGACCTTGATTGTACCAAATTAGAGATGAAGCAATCTAAGCTTTAGAACTCTTTGGTGTGCAGGAAATTGCGAACAAGATAAAGCGCTGCAAGACTGATTCTGTTGTTGGGTATGGTTTTCTGACATAAACCACGATCTTGTGAATTTTTTGCAACATTTGTCAGAATTTTGAGCTCCACAGTGGATGGACAATAAGTTTTTCTCATTGTAAATGTGGCGGAATGCAGCATGGAGTTTGGCAATGAGGAAAGGCCTGAATGCAACAACCTCCTTGCAATCTACCAGTTAGTTAGTGGAAAGACCCAGCAGGTGAAAATCCTTATTTGCCTTCTTTTTTTTTTGTCTAGTGTGTAGAAGGAGGTCCTTCACTTGTGAATTCAGCCTGATGATCATTTGTGTAGTGGGAGCAGTCTCCCAGTGTTTCATCTTGACCATCAAAGTCTGTCTTTGCTTTTCTGAAGTTTGATATTACAGTAGCCACTTTTGATGCATATGAAATATCTGTGGATGCCAACTCACAATCTATGACTTCTTTCCCTGTATCCTTGGCACATGTTAAAGACCTGGGGCTGTGTTGATGATGGAACTTTAGTCTAGTGTGCTGAGGTTAAGCATTTGGTGTGAGCAGGAAGTAGTGGAGGAGTGTGCGGAAATGAGCTGGGGCCAATTTAAGCCAGTTCTGACCGAGGCTCTTGTCATGCATCTGCAACCTATTCAGGTAACCCTGCACAGAATTGTAACCTTTGTCATCTTGTATTCCAGCAAGAACTTGTCATTCTCTTTGCTTCTGGGACTAACATGCTCTCTGGCATTGCAGGAGAAATATGCAGAGGTAGTGGCAGATCCTGTATACCTTGACAGTATTCTTGCAGAGGGTGCAGCGAAGGCAAATTTGATAGCAGATTCAACCCTCCAAAATGTTTACAATGCAATGGGATTCCTTCCCAAGAAAAAGCCCATTGCTTTCTAGGTAGTGATAGTTGTCTAGTTCTTTATACACCATGTTCATCCACATTGGAAGAGCCAAGAGGCCAACAATATAGAGGCTTCACAAGCAAGCATGATTTCATGTCAATAGAAGTTAGTTTTATGGTGATTTTGTTTCTTTGTTCTCACTGTCACAATGGTCAGTGCTGCAGACACTGATGATTGCATGTTAATAGAAGTTAGTTTTATGGTGATTTTGTTTCATTATTCTCATTGTTACAATGGTCAGTGCTGCAGACATTGAAGTGATCCTTGGGAGCAATTGTAGCTTGATATGGTATCACTGGATCTGCCCCTGAGGTAAGATTAGACAGGTCAAGGCATGACTTCTATGCGCATGTAATCTGATTCTGATGGAGATAGTTAACTGAGATTCTTGTCAGTGACCATGCAGTGTGCTGCAATGTGGATATAGGATCATTCTAGACCTGTTCTAGACTAATTAGAAAGGTCTTCACTGTCAAGAGTTCTAATTTCTCTTGGAACTGGATTACAGGAACATCATTAATTAGGAAATGAGAAGCAGTGCCTGCTACTTGCTACCTTGACAGATGCATCTGGGTGCAGTGGAGCACCTGATCCTGCAGAGTGTAGCTGAACATCTCATTCAACCTTTACATCTTGAAAAATCAATTTATGCTTCCTGACTCCTTTTTTCAACTGCTCAATCTAATGGCCTGCCAAATAGAAGTGATAGGTGACCCTATTGAAGGTTGATTAGGTTCTGGACTTAGTCATGGTAATTGGTTCTTGAGAAGACCAGGGAGTTCCAGGTCATAGATATGGTAATGTTGTTGCAGGGACCATGTGTCTGATCTGTTGGCCATGTAGATGCTGTTCTGAGATTGAAGCCCACAATTATTATGTTTTAGGACTACTTAAACAGGGCAGATGGAAAATGGAGTGTGAAGACTTAAATTTTTAAGTGCCACCATAATGTATGTCCAGAGAATTACACAGTGGTCCATCAACTTCAGGAAATACACAATTGAATTTTCTGACCAGTAGTGTTGTGCAATACTAGTATTTGTCACATACAGCAGCCACATTAAAAGACAAACCAAGATGCTTTACAGCAAAGGATGTAATCACAGCTGTGCCAAATGAAGCAACTTTTTACTTCTTTCAAATGGCTAGCTGGAGGACATAGGCTCATAGGTGAGTACCCACTGACCATGAACGTTTGAAACCTCATTCCCTGAAAATCTCAGAACCTCCTCTGCATTTCACATGGTGGTTATTTGACCACATTACTCGACTGCATGAGAGTAGAATTATTTTTCTATGGAGTATAGTGAGAACTGCAAAGCCTGATTCTATAGCAAAATATAATTTTATGAGTTTTTGAATTTGCAAGACTATTTCAGTGCAATTTAGGATGACCATTTATGTTGCCTACAGTCATTGTTTAGTCATACAAAATGAATATCAGTAATATCAAAATGAGATAGGTCCAGATCAAAGTTTGGGAGGGTTTTTATCAGAGGTTAGCTACAAATATAAAAACAAGTTTCATTTTCTCTAGCTTGATGGTGTGCTTGAAAGTGCTATCTAATAAATCAACTGATGCTAAGTGTAAGGAGATTTCCAAATCAAAACAAGAGCCTTTATAGAAAACTACAGGAAGAAGAAAAAAGGGAAATATCATTGACAGGAGAACAGCATAGGACAAAGTATTTTCAAGAGTGCTGAAACTCATGCTTATGATTCAGTCAACTTGAAAATATTTCAGAGATGATGTGAAAAAAGAATATGAATATTCTGATAACAGAACAGCAACCAATCAGAAAGCATGAGAAAGGTACCAGAAGCCTAAAGAAAAGAGAAAAAAGACCAAAATAAAACAGAAGAACCCAGTGGTTTGATTGACACTGTAGGACAAATATGTGAAGTGAAAGATAAGAACAATCTCTTTCAATCTGCTGACCATCAACATCAAAAAAATTAGGGACCACCATAATTTTGTGCTGATTTGTCAGTTCCCTATTTGGCAGTTGGAGGCTGATGTCAAACAGTGATCTACATGTACTGAATTTCAGTCACAATCCGGAAGTAATGTCACAACCCAGCCATGACTGCAGCTAGCATACATAATGAAGACAACCAAGTCCCAAACAAAAGAAAAATGAGGGGAATGCACAAAGAAGAAAAAGTAAACACTAAACAGAAGAGAAAATGAGAGAGCAGGAAAAGATAAGTCAAGCTAGAAAGTATGTAGTGCTAGACTATATTGCACCAAATGGCCTTTGGAAAGCACACTACTTAGAATCAGGAATCCCTTGATAGAATCAAGTTGAAGATGTGAAAATCTGAAACTCTGAAACATGGTTTAAGAGATTGTCTGGTTTGAAATTGAGAAAAATCTCAAAAAGTCAATCAATTTTCCTGATGAGAGTGACTAAACTCACCACTCGTGTGATGAAAGACAAACTGGAACTGCAAAACTGACTGTTGCAGAAACCAAATCTAGCAGTTTTTGATACACTAGAAGCAACATAAGGCATGTGAACCATGTCAGTAAGAAAGTTATTGGAAGAAGTTAACATGTCCCCCAAGATCTGTAAAATATTACATCCAGATCAACCTTGTATAGAGATTCTTGGTGAGCCATCCATTTTCTGAAATCAAGTGCCCCTGCTTGTGGGGTCTTCCAGACTGTCTTAGAAGAAAGGAAAACTCATACACAAACAAGTTCTCCAACTATGCTCCTCATCATTGGCCATCCACATTTCATTTAGAAACAGGTGTGGAACAATGTGGTATCCAATCTTACTGTCCTGATTACTGCTTATGTCACAAAGATGCAGAACAGATCATCTCCCAGGAGTTGCAGTAGAAAGATAAAAGAGTTTTGTCACTCATGACATGGTATATGTACAAGCTCCGATGTCAATGCACTTCAAGCTCCAAAAGTGCTGGGTGATCAGATATTAGCCCATTGTTGAATATGGCCACAAGAGCAGTATTGTTGAACAACTATTATTGCCTTCATGAACTGCTGAAATCCAGGACCTTCAGAAACAAAGGAACTGGAAGCTATGGCTACATCCTGCCCTGACAAATAGTAGTACAGCCACTATACTGAATTTTGACTCATCCCAGATGAGGGTTACAAAATTTCATAGATTCAAGTAAACATTCCAGTGGAAGATGAAATGAGGTGGCTGTGCTGGACAATTCTCCACCAAAGCATAGCCTCTTGCACCCCGAAATCGACCAGTTCCACCCAAGATAATGAGCTCAGAAGGGCTCTGCACACCCCCAAAATTGCCTGAGAAAGTGAGTGTCCCCACACCGTGTGCAGAGTCAGCATTGAAGGCAATCTTGCTTAAGAGCTCCACCCCTTCCTTCCCCTGCAAATCGCTGACAGGCCCAAACCCTCTCTCTCTACCCACGAGCTTACTGTCCCTGCTTCCACCTTCCCGCACCTCATTGTCAAACACTAGCAACGACCCAAATGCCAGATTCCGATGATCCCCCTTTCCAGTGCCTGCTGCCAACATTAGAGTGGCCTCCCCGCCGCTGCGAATCTCATGAACAAAAAATTCCATCGCCCTCTCCTTCATCACATTCCATTTCTCCGGCTCCTTCTGGGAGCCCAAATCCCCTTCTTCAACTCCTCCTCCTGTTTTATTTCTCTTCCTTTTCCTCCTCCTCTTCTCAGTCACTATAGCCTCTCTGGCGGGGTTTAATCCCGAACCATTCCTCAGCATCGAATTGAAAGGTGGCGAACAACGACGAAAGTCTTGAGCTACTACCAATGTACCTTCAGACTTGGGAGGAGGAGAAGGAGGAGGAGGAGGAGGAGGAGGAGGAGAGACAGTAGTCTGGATGTCAAGAACATGTTTGTGCTTTCTTGCCTGCTCGTCCACCTCCATCTCTACGCTGTCGGACGCTTCCCGTTTGGCACACAAGCCAGGCAGCTCAACGACAGCTGGGTGGTACTGCTGATGAAGACCCAACAACTTGGACACATCCTCACCAGCCTCGATCCCAGCCACAATCCGCTTCTCCTTGTAAGACTCCCCAACGGCGAAAGAGATATAAGGAAGCAAAGGGGAGTAAGGAGGAGACGCCTTAGGACAACCCGCCATTCTATGACGATTGATCCTTCGCCGATCCGTCTTGATGACACCACATAGCACGCAGCGCAACCGTTCTCTAGTATACGCAGGTGGGTCTTTCGGCACCCTGACTGCTTCCGAGCTGGGCTCCGTGATATGCTTGATAAACTCTTCCACTGTGTAGTAAAACACCAACGGCTCACCTTTGGGGCTAGGAAAGGCCCAGGGAATGACACCCGGACCAGGGCCTGGGGCCATCAAGACTGCCCTACCTGTTGCTGCTCTACTTGACACTCTCGCTAGAATGAACTCTCCGCGCGCGCACTGCGCTTAACTGGTGAAGAACGAAATGGGCAGATGTTAATGAAAGCCGAGCAGGATCCTTTCTTTCGTCCTTTCCTTCCTTTGCAAATGGGATAATTGGTCTGCAGTCCGATGAATTAGGGTTGAGGGTTTCCTTTCGGCATAGATGGGAGTGAGTGCCTACTTAGTTACATTTCCAGTCTTTTTTATTTGTCCTTTGTGATGTAGGTACACTCCACTCGTGTGAAATCTGTCAGGAGAGCTAATTAGTTTGTACACATGGTCATGTTTCCCATTGCTCATGGTATTCCCCTATGTTCTCCTGGGGTTATAGGGCACTTATTATGAGGTTGAGGCACTTATGAGGTTTTCATGTTTTTTTTTGGGGGTGAGGCAATTATTGTTTAGGTATATCAATCCTACAACATTGAGCTAATTTTTTTGGTTTTGTTTAAAACAATCTTAAAACATTTGACTTAATTTTTTCTTTGCATTTGCACTATGCAGGTACCTACTTACTTCCCTGGGCAGAACTTTCAAGCAGGATCGGGGGAAAACAGAGGACCGCCTCCTTGCACGCGGCACTGTGCTTCCAATTTTCTAGTGTAGTAACAGTGGCGAGCCTCCCCAGACAGATTTCAAATTAATTGGCGACAGTTTTGTAATGTGTAGCCAGTAGACAGAACTGTGGCGACACTTTCCCCCAAATTTTAAAAAAATGGTCGAAATTTAGGTTTTTGAAAAAAAAAGGGAATTTTCGCCAAAATTTTGTGTCAGTGTCACCTTTTTGCGATTTTTAGCCCCAGAAAAAGACTGCAACGCTTCCAGTCCAGAAAACATTGACCGCTTGTGAACCTCGTGTGAAGACCTTGCAGACCTTGGCCCTGAAATAGAGAAACTCAGACTTACACTGCCCTTCCCCTATGCATTACATATAGGTCTTTAGGCATCTCTACGGTGATGCTGAAGTACAGGGGCAGCTTCAACACATGTCTGTTGAAAAATTAATTAACTTTGAAGATTTCATGTTTTAAAAAGAACATTCCAAAAGATTCTCTAATTTCCATCACTAAATTTTGTTCTTTAGTAAAAGTATTTTTTGAATATTTCAACATTTCTGCCAATAATATAAGTAGTGTGCAAGTTGCCAAGGTACTAGGGTATTGCTAATATGCATGATTCACATCTTTGGATACCTCTGCTGCCTTAAGCTCGTTGCATGATCCCTTGGACGGTACTTACTGATGTTGCCTGCCTCCACTGAATTTCACTGAGCCTCTCAACTTCCAAAGTTCCAAGCTTGCTTTCCATACTCATATTTTTGATCTTTTTCCTTAGTGTGAGTTGGCTGGGTTTTCCTTCTAATGGTCAGCTCTCAGTCTCGACTCTCTGGTGAAGGTGTATTGCTTTCCTAGTTCTCTCAGCTCTATTATATAGTGCTTTACTTAGGTTGCTGCTAAGTTGCTAGTGGTGTGTCTCCCTCTTGTGTTCCCTGTTTTGGTTCCTTCTCTCGGTTTCATGTTTTTGCTTTTAAGGGTAGCTTCTTGGTGGTGCTGCTTGCAGTTTGAACCATACACAGGACAATCCTCAATCTCAAATTTAACTGTGACCCAAAGGTTAACACAGATGGGGCTTCAATGCTGCAGGAAAAGCCTATGCCCATTGCTACCAAATGTAATGGTCAATGACAGGTGAGAGAGACATGCATGGTGACGGGGACTATAGTGGCAATTCATATGTAACATGTAAAAGAAAATTGTGAAAGAACATGTTTTGAGTGAGACGCCAAGCAACACGTTGGTTTTTCACAAAGTTTTTCAAAAGTTTGAAACCTTTGTTTGCATAATATAGAACAGGGAGCAATCTTTTCCTTTGATGAGTTTGTGACCAACCTTCACATGAAGGAGACAAATCAGCACCCCACTTCATACTAGGGCTCTAGCCCAACTCAAACTGACGCATTCCACTTGACCAAAAGCTTTTGGTCCATTGGATTTACAATGGTGCTCAAGCACAAGATCCAAGAATGAGTGGCCACCTATATGGTTATTTTGGCACCAAATTCTGGGATCAGCTCATGAGATAGGAACTTTCATAAAATGCAAACCCAACTTCTAGGACTCAGCCCAAGGTTGAATTATTTAAATGTTGCACATATGTGTTTTAATCTTAGCCATTGGATGGAAGCTAGTTTCTTTTAAGATCTTGAAGGTAGGTGGAGGAAAGATTTTTTCTTTCTTACCTTTGCTTTTGCTCTCCATTGCTCTTTTTCTCACCTCTCTTTTGTTGGCCTCTCTAATTAAAGCGTAGTCAACATGGAAGAATCTTCACCAAGAACTAATATATATGGGTTGTTGATTAGGATGAAATAATAAAGTTTTCCATAAAAGAAGGAAAATGCATCAACAAAGCAAGTGGTTTGGGTATAATGCAAGAAGAAATTAAAAACATTCTTTAAAATAGTACCCCACTGACTCACTGAGCTTGAATAGGGTGTGAAACTGTTTTTCGATCCGCAGTTGCTATGAAGAACAGAAGAAGAAATATAACAATTTTATTCTTAATATTATGGTAAAACTAATTTCATCTTGAGTTTGTGCAACATCACTGTTCTTACTAGACTGAAGGGCAAAGTTTTGACAGATCATGTGCAATAAATGAAAAATTGTACACCCAATTTTTATTCAAAAAGTTTTCATTTTGCAAATAACATTTGAGGCTCCAAGAAGGGTTGGAGGTTGAAAAGAGGGCCCAAAGGTAGGATGATTATAAGGATAACAAATATATATATAACTTTTTTAAAATATAAACAAGGGTTATAATAATAATTCACTAATATAAAAAGGGTGTTGAATAGATGTGCGTAGGTGTGAAGAAAAAATGTTATGGCTAATGAAAATGTTGAATTTGATCATCTGAATTTTTTTCTTTAATTATCTTCAATGAACTAACAATTAAATCTGTAATAGGGTTGGTAGGTTTGTGAAAATTTTAGTAGACCAATGGAAATGGTAGAAAGGCATTATTATTTTCATAGTTCAACAAAATAGGGTTGTGTGTAAGCTTGGAGAATTTTTTTTTCAGGCCAATGGAATTGCTAGATTTGGTGATTTAAATTTCTGTTTTTAGTTATCTTGACTGAAGTAACAATTCAATGTGTAATACCCCTTGATAAAGATGGTTCTTGCACA
>Ga0116230_10002578_pt1 | contig 17491 bp, 8 predicted proteins | sample S1TSphfallax_3_FD_88678 | JGI IMG/M metagenome (GOLD analysis project Ga0116230, IMG submission 88678) | Host-associated microbial communities from peat moss isolated from Minnesota, USA - S1T2_Fd - Sphagnum fallax MG | ecosystem: Host-associated > Plants > Peat moss > Unclassified | place: USA...
ATGTCACAAATGAATCCAAGTGTACTAAGTGCCACAACAAGAAAAAGGACATTAACTCACTATGCCAATCATGAGAGTGGGTTACGGTCTGTGAACCCCCTCTGCTAGTCTGGAGAGTGGTTTACAACATTCTATGAGCTCCCTCAAGGGGGTTCATGGGATTAAGCCTCAAACCGGAGAAAGAAGATTTTTTTCATAATAATCTAGAAAGTCAAATAAAATATGTCATTATAAGTGAAGGACTAGTTAGGAGAATTTTCATAGCGTATTTTGGAGGGCAATACCTTACATGCATGAATATCCGTCCCAGAAAAGTGGACGGATCGAATGGCTACTCCTTAAGAGGGCCAAGAAAATTATTGTTAGTTGTAAAAGGTGTAAGATCTGTGACCCACTGTTTAGAAGTACAGATGTAAGAACCTTCCCCCTAAAGCCTTATGATTCACATATGTTTAACTTCATAATAAATTCAGCTTAGTGATCAAGCCCATTTGTTCTCTACTATAAACCCTTGGGTCCAGGTGACATTCCCAAAATTTGCAAGGCCAGACTTAACTGCTGCCTTGTCCTAAGCCCCTTATTTTGGGAATTGCCCTATACTTCTGTCTGGGAAGGATATTAAGCCTATATCACTTCCACTCTTAAGCAGTAGGAGTAAAAACCATGCCCCTCTCATGCTTTGTGATCTAAGTATATGGGTCATTTGTTTCTGAAAATGAATATTGTCTAGAATGCCCTAGGGCTTTATCATACACTTTATATTGCTGCAACACGTGCCATTCTGTTTGTAGTTTGGCATTCATATTGCATAGCGTCATTTTGGCATTATGGAAATAGTCAAGATCAAACAGCTTCTGTCGATTCTCTCCCCACAACCTCCAGAAAAGGAAAAACAAGAAAAAACTTCAGAACACAGAGTCTCCTTTCCTCAAGCACAGTAGCATGCCGTCTCAGGCCTCGCAAGTGATTGCGTGCATCCAAGCGACATGCAGGCTGTGTGAAAGAATCAAACTCAATGCTGTGGACAGCCACGATAGAGTTTAGAATCTTGTTCATACTTGAAATACTCTTAGCTAGATTCAACATCGCATGAGTCTCTTGCGACCACCCAGACACTGTAGGCTAGGGTGCCTCTCGCCCAAGTCATGTGTTCGAAAGAATAACGAATATTAATCTTTCATCACCGAATAGACAAAATAAGAAACAACAATGAACGATTCTTTCGAGTTTAAGAACAGGTCAGATAGTTGTATAGATTGACAGTATGATCCGACACTAGAAAGAATCCACATCGTGAGCTAAATTAATTGCTCGCGTTAGCCGCGAGGGATCTCTCTAAAGTACTCCTCAAACGCTTCCTAACATATCAGAAAATCTAAATTTCCATACACGCTAAACCCTAGACGAACCTGAATTGAAGAAAGACGTTCAGGAGATTCCTCGCTTTCTTACCAGGCTGAGTACTTACGTTGATGTTGCGATTGCGGAATGTGTTGTCCGCCGGTTCAACGCATATATATCTCCCCCCCAACCCCGAGTGATTTTGCAGTAGTGTGAAACTAGTGTCGATTGACGATTTCACTCGATTTCACTCATACATGTAGGCCTACAAGTCGTAAGGATCATGCAGCAAGAGTCTCTATCCGCTCTGAAGTTTCGAGACAAGGCAACAGTAGAGAAGCGAGGCGACACAAAGCAAACAACAGGAGCACAGCAAGCAGCAAATTCAAGATTTTGTAGTTCTGCGAAAACGAAGATTGTGAAACTGAATACAAGGCACACAACTAGGTGCATAAATGAACCCTAAGACATAAAGCACAACATGATGCTGAGGGAGATGGGGTGGAGTGTTTTTTGTTCCAGTTTCTTTATGTAGCCAAAATTGAGTTCATGAAGATTTAGCCAATTTTGGCTATAAAACAGATTTTTTTCAATTTTCAAGTATCCTTGTACATATATAAGGTTAACTTCTTACTTGAACCTATTATTTTTTTAAAACAATAAAATTGTTAATTTCAAAATTTGACAAAAATTGGGCCATTTTCGGTGGAAAATTCCTTTGCGTGTTTGAAATCAGGTTGTTCAGCTCTAGAACTTCCCAATAGAGAATCAACGATGGATTGTGGGGCCCGATGGCATGGGAATTTTCCTTGAAAATCGAAACCCCTTTTGAGGAATCAACCCCCAAACTACTGCTGCACGCCCCACCCAACCAATGCAAAACTTTTAAAAAACTGAAAACCGAGTTGCCGTGTTTTATCTATAGAGTTTTTATTGGGACACGTGGGGAGTGACTTCTGCACCTTCATTGGTCTTTCACCTGTTGAAACTAAAGAAAAACTTGGGACCTTCACAAAGGAATGTAAGAGATTTTGGGATTTTTGAGAGTTCAACGACAACAATAATCAGGGTGAATTTCTCTCTTTTCTTTAACTCAGCCTTTTAAAACTCAAAAGTGAGGTGCAAATCATCAATTTGTATATTCATTAGGAACGAATGTGTCTTGTGAGAATTTTGTGTCTAGTTTTTTTATAACTCAAACTCAGACCTTTTGTTTTGTGTTTGGTCATGGGATAAATTTAGAACACTTGGGTGCTATTTGTACCCCAATTAAAATAAATATATGTTTGGTTATAGGAATAGGTCCTTGCACTTCTTTAAGAAAATTATTGCCCACGCTTAGTATCCAAGTGTTTGGTCAATAGAGTAAAGTATCACAATTTTATCAAAATTATAACCAAGGACATAATGTTGTTTGGTATAGGGTGTAAAATTACACATTAAATCATTAGCCTACTTTAATCCACCAAAAGATTTGTTTGGTAATGTGGTGATTTCATGTAGGATTACAAGATTTAAGGTTCTGTGATACAAACAATATTTTGATTGAACAAACAACATTTTAGAATTCAATGTATAACAATTTTACATTTGAACACAAAACACATTATTGACCTAAAACAACATGAAACTTCCCCCATTGCAAGCACAATGTTGGATTCCCACCAAAACCATGCATTTAAATTACAAGTTAAAGCAAAAAAAAATCCGCTTGAATAAATTCTCAAACTTCTCAAGCTCCCATATCATTGTTTCAAAAATGCCAAAACAGTCACAGGCTATGTTAAACAAGTTTCAATGGTTTTTAGAATTTATGTCTTAAAGCTAAAGTGTTGACAAATCATGTAGGTGAACAATCCAGGGAAGAGGAAAAACATGTCGAAATAAAAGTCAACTCACAAGATTATGAAATACAAGGTCATTTATTAGATTAATTTGAATAATCGTCAACTAAAGAAATGGAAAATACTTATGTACGTAAACTTTACCAAAAAAAAGTACAAGTATTTATGTTATAATGGACTCAAGCACCTAAAGTCCCAAGTGTAGCAAAAAGTTTAGGTAAAATTGATTCTAACACATTTTTTCATATTATAACCAATTGAAATTTGAGTTTCAAACCTATAGCTTGCACATTAAATATAAATGTCAACTTTATTTGGGATGACTTTGTAAATTCCTACACAATATTTTTTCTTAATGAAACTTTGGAAACCTTAAAACAATTATAAAAGGTTAAACTTTGAATCACAAATTTAGTTTGCAAAAAATTAATAATGAAAATCATGTTAAATCTGTTCATTCATGATTTTGTACATTTTACACATGAATATCATGTATTGAAAACACTTTTGACACATAGATAAATGTTTGGATGAAAGAAATACGAACCTATCAATGAACAAATGTCACATGAATTTCACATCTTCCTATAAATATTTGTGTCATATGTATTTTCAATTCATGATATCACGATTTCCATTATTAACTCATGAAATGTTAAATTTGTGATGAATCATACTTTATATAAATCTTGATATACATCATCAAGTTGTTGGAAATTAGGGCTAGGAAGCAAAGGAATGACATGATGTTTAATATACCACATATGTAACAAAATGGATTCAAAGAAAAAACAACAAATAAAAAAAACATTACGCACCTAAAATTGTAACAAAAATAAGCAAATTAATAAGAAGAAACAAAGTTCTTACCCCAACCCAATGAGGAAGATGGACAAATAAAACTTTGGAAAAAGTAGTGGATGTAGTCACTATTACAATTCATGTTTTTTTTAATTGTCCAACTTGACCACCTTATTTAATTTGATTAATGAACACATCCATTTTGACTAAAGGTTCATTATTATTATTTTGTTAATGAAATTGACTAGAATGACCTATTTGATTATTTATCAAATTAAATATTCAATCAAGTTGAACAATTAATAACCACCTTGGTCAAAATGACAAATGGATTCTGAACAAATGGGACATCTAGTCAAGTTGAACAAAATGATAGGTTTAGTCAAAATGACCAATAATTTTTTAGTCAAATTCGACATCTTATGCTAGTTATTCAACCAAATGAATTAACTACTACCTAAACTATGTAGGTACCCTAGGTTTACCTATCTACCTATTACCTAGGTTAGGTGAGTAAACCTAAAAAAATAAGTAGCCAAAGCCTATTGTTAAGGGTAGAATTATGTTGTCATTATAAAGAAAATTGGTGCTAAACTAATTAAAACAAAAGGAAAGATAGTTTGAATTGATCTTATGGCAAGAAACTAAGAAATGTCTAGAAATAAATTTTACTTTTGAATCATTAAATGTTGTTGTAGTTTTCTTTGGAAAGCAATTCATTATAGAGCTAGGAAAAAATATACTTCAATCTAAAAATAAATGTGATTGTTCTTAGTATTTGATTCTTATTTTATTTCTCATTTCTAAGTTCTTTTGAATTTTTTTCATTTCATTACAAAAATTATTTTAATATAGATATGGAATTTTAATCAATTTCATATTTTTTTAATAAAATATTTTTATTATAAATATTGATAGTTTTGATGGCAATATGTTAAAATATAGAAATAAAAATTAGAGAAATAGAAGAAGATTAGCATTTACCATTTGGTGACCATCTCAAGATGAATTTGGGATAACAAATCAAGATTCTATAGATTGTTCTAGGTTCTACTTGTTTTTGTTTAAAATGCAAATAAGTTATTGTGTGAATTTATTTTTTTGGTTGTACAAATTCAAAATTGGTTGATAGGTTGTTAAAATTGAAATATTTGAACGAAACAAGTATTATAACAATTTGAATTTGCAACAATTTATTGACCAAAAAGAAAAGTGGAACAAAAATTAATATGAATTGCATTGTGACCCACAAGTAGATCAAGTTGCGATTCAACAAAATGAAGCAAAAAACACAATAAATGCAAAGCTTTAGTTGGTGAATGATGCAAAGTTGTTTCATGCTCCAAAATGTATACAATATACTATGTTAAAAATACAAACAAAGGAACACCTTATAAGGTACATGATGTCGTCTATAAAGTTATGGAACCTTGAAAAACATTTACTCGTAGAGTAATGAAATGACATAGTATCCAAAAGAGATTGTCATTGAAGGTAATACCTCTTGGAAGTTGAATAAAAAGGATGGGGAAACAATGCAATTAAGGTTATCCTACAAATTTGCAATAAGTACAAGGACGAAAATAAATGATTTTTTTTTGTTTCAAAGACATGGTAATTTGTATAAATTCGAAAAAATATTGCATGTTCATGAGGAAATATAGATATGGTTGGGGATAAAGTGAATAAACAAAGGTTTTGTTTGGCAATCCACTTCACCTTAGTATAATCAACCACCTAATGAATGGGAAGAAAAACAAGAAAAACAACGAGGAAGTTGAACAAGCGGTACCACAATATGCAAAAATTATGCTAAGCTAGATATAATATCTAGAATAACAAGCTTTTGCAAACTAAAGTAATGTACCAATCCAAAATGGAAAATATAAGAGCTGAACATAGCATTCCACCACCAACAATATCCAATGTAGGAATAAATGTAGAAACCAATGCCAATGTATTGTAAAATAGTGAGTTCAAGGTCAGGCAAAGTCGGCAAAACATACTTTTATATATAGAATGGGTATGAAGTAAAAATGTCTAAAGCCCAAGACAAAAACTCCGACCTATACCCAATTAATGTGGTTGTTGGAAGTAGGAAGCCATGTTCTTACATGTTATTCTTTCATTGAGGAAACCTTAAGAAATGTAATGATACATCATTTTCAAATTGAAGTATAAATTGGGTTTGATGAGGAAGAAATGCAAAATCCAAGAGTTGTTCCTTGGAATACTATGGACCAAGTATACCCACATCATTCTAGGAAAAACAATCTATCCCACAAAGAGAACATGTAGAACTCCCTCTAAAGGTAGAATACCTTGACCAATGTAACAATCACATTTTGCTTCAGAGATAATTAGGATGCCTACATTTGATCCTAGACTAGGATGTGCAAAAACCACAACTATCAAATGTAATGAAATTGTGCCAAGAGGGTGAAATAGACAACTGGTAGATACTACTATAGAAAAATACATTCATGTACCATTTTCATGTTGGAGTGGTTAAAACAATACCTCAATTTTGCGCAACAATAAAAAATGTGGTGGATGAAACAACTAATGAAATTACAAATCAGAACAAGCTCTTACATGCTAATGAAAATAGATATCCAATATTAGTAGGAAACTGCAAAGTGTTAGTTGTACTGGTAGAATTTTTTCCTTCACAACATATTGTGTGTATTGAACCCATTGTGGCTACACAAAATACTTCTTCACACTTCACCAGAACAATACCAACTAGCCCTATACCAACAAGATCTGTAGTGGTAGAACCTCATGTAGATGTAGTTGTATGGTTGATGAGATGGATACTGTCAGACATGATAGATACTACCACAATAGTACCACTTGATTGAAGAGGAGACCTTTCCGAACTCCCAAGATATGCTACAATAACATCTCTGCAACATGTACCATATTCAAGGCCTTACAAGATATGTTTAAATTATCTTGAATATAAAGATTTATCATTATTAAAAAAGGTATCTTAAACAATTGTTAAGTGATTTATATACATACATGCCAGCTTACTGAGCAATGATTTTTTTGGGTGAATTTTTGCCATTTGGTGAAAAAATGTTGAATTTTCTTTTCTGCAACAAATCATAGGGAATTCATTTACATTTTTACCAAGAGGATGTTAGTTCAAAATAAGGTATTTAAAAATTACTTTGGAGGTAAAGTTTATAAAGGAAGCCTAGAAATAAATTATCCCCCTAAGAAAACCTTCAACATATATATAATAAGCAAGGCATTTGAATATAGTTAAAGATGTTTTTTCATTTAAAAATAATTATACATATTTATCAATTGCCAAAACTACCATTTTTATGAATAATCAAGGCTACATATTAACATTTATCCCATATATAATCAGGTAACAAAATAACACACTTTGAACATCAGGGGCTACCTTGAAATTACAAAAGAGTGACAACACCCCTGCCCCCCCCCTTCCCTTGGTGTAGCAAATTCCCTATTTCTTTTTCAAAAAAATTGTCAAGAAACAAAGTTTTATATTTTAAAACTGCAACAATTGCCTACAATATGAAAGTGTGCTTAATATTCTCTATTCTCTATTTGAATATTTCAAAATTTGGCTAAATACACTTATGGATGATTGCCATTTTGTGAGCAACATCACAAAATTGAAAAATAAACAAAATCGCTCTGCTCCTACCAAGGAAGGATTTGCTAGCTTTAACATATCCTTGATTAGCACAAAAAGGATTTGACTTCATGAAAAACCTTCTTGATTCAAATTGATGTAAGGGTGCAAGCAACCATGTTGCAAAGAAATTATTTACAAATAATTCTGCATCACAAGCAAACCTTCTCTATTTTATGTTGTAAAATTGTTGCATATTTCATAATTGACTTTATTCTAGGGCACTTATTCACCTTTGTATTAATTAGATGGGGAGTGCCTCTCAAGTTCAACTTTATTTTGGGGGGGTTGCAATGAAGCCATTTTCATTGGCCCATCAGAAAAAAATTCTGAAATCTTTGGAGACTCCCAAAATTAAAAGTTTCTACTGGAAGATAGAGTGCCTTCCCTTTAGCCTAGCTACACAGGTGAAAAGAGCACAACTGTTGGCCAAGCATAATGGCATGAAATTGTGGTGGTATTGGGAACATGTTGGGGAACACAGCAAAAACTTGGGAAAGCATTTGAGAACTTGATGCGAACACATTGGAAACACAAAAACATAAAACCCAACCTCCCTCTCCTCCCCAAAAGAAAAAACCTTGGGCCTCTTAGTTGCATGCTACATCATCTCATTGGCTGAGCAGAATTTCTATTCCTACATTTGTTTCTCACCATTTTCAACCTATGCTAATGACAAGAGCATCCAATTAGGGGGCTTAGTATGCTTTGTTTTTTATGAAATTATTGACAAACTTGTATGAAAACCACAATAGGTACTCCTCTTTGAAGCCACCCTTACACATCCCTCCCATTTGCACATAAAAATTCAGAAGCCAAATGAAGAATTACAACATCGATCATAATCATTGTTGATAGATAGGTCAATATGAAATATTGGTTTACAACCCAATTGTATACACATTTTTCTACAGTTTCCATGGATTTGTTGAACCCACCACCTTACATGAAAACATGCTGTCCTTTGGGATTGGAAAAAGACCACATTTTGGTCACAACTGTAAGGAAGCATGGTTCCTTTCTCAGTTTTTCTTCTCATTGAGAAAATGGCAATCATCCTTAACAAAATGGAGCCACTTTGTTATACCTATACAAAAGATATGAAATAGGGAATTTCTGGCATCCTTTTTTATTTTTGACAACTACCTAAAACATTGTGCTAAAATCTTCTTAAATTTTTCGAGATATATGGCAAAAGAAAACCCCAAACAAAGAATGATTTAAAGAAAAGCCCCTTAAAAACATTGAGGGGAGATTTTCTTGAGTTTGTCTCCATGATGGTCCATTAAAAAGCCTCATCATAAAGACCATAAAATGTATTGGTCAAAAGAATTAGAGTTAATACCACACACGTAAATGTTTCTGATGTACAATTATTTTGCTATCTAACTATAAATTTAGAATATATGTTACTACCTATCTAAGTTTTATGAATATGGTAGTTTTGGAGACTCTTAAATATTTAAATGAAACAAACAATACTAACTTTATTTTCAAAATATCTCATTTATAATATAAATATTGTCAAGATTTTTTATAACCTAATTTATTTTTAAAATGTTTATAAATGTTCCAACCCCACGAAGGCAAATACTTTATTTTGAGTTGACCTTCCCCTCGGCTAAAATTTCTGCCTCAACATAGGGTGGCAGGTTACATGGAAGTTTCCTGAAAAATGAGGAACCTTACACATGAGGTGAGTTCAGGGTTTACCCTAAACCCTAAAGACCCGCCATTTTTTTTTGGCCTTTGTATTTTCAGGTCACTCCCAAGCCAGAATCTTACCTCATTTTTACGGGAACTTCCAAAATTTGGAAGTTCAAGTTTTCTGATGCCCCATTTCACAAACACGAAAAAATGGCGGGTCTTTATGTATGCGAAGGAGGTTCTGCTATGCAGGACTTTGGGATTTCCACCTCCCTCCGCCGATAATCTCAAATCCAGAAGGCTTGAATAGCACAACCTTCTCCTGTACCTTATGGACTACATTTACATACACATTGATTCAAGTTGTCAGATGACACGTTTTACATAGTTCAAGTGCAGCAATTGAACAACATTTGAACATCACTTGAGCCACAATCCATGTCAACTTTCAAGACAACTGAAATATTCCGAAACTTGATCTGGACACCAGTCACCATTGTGGAGAATGTTTAGAAGTAATAAGGATCCCTGTCCTGAGTTCATTATTGTTTGAGACAATGGGACCAAAAGATGATTCTAGAAAAGTGTTCCAATGCTCCTAGACCTCTCTCAAGCACAAAATGTTAGACGTGATCTTTGCACGTTTGTAACTAAGCAAATGAAACAGTAGAAGTAGCCATCCAACTGTCGAAATCCCCAAAAGGAGTTTCATCACTTCTAAGCCCATCCTCCATAAGCAGATGATCAGGAATGTCAAATGCAGTTCCATTCCTCCATGGGTCAATGTGAGGTGGTGACTCCAACAGTTGGGAGGTTTGCTGCAAAGCTGGACATGGTAACACTCCCGCTGGTATACCTACAAAATTGCCAACAACAAAATGGATAGGCCCATTAGTGTCAAAGAAACTCAGCATTCAGCAACTACAATATTTCAAGGTCCAAAAAATGCTGGACACAAAGACATCTTCGGGTATTAATTGATGCAAGGACAATTGGGCTCTAGTCATTCCAAGCTTGTGAATAAAACATGAGTCAACAATGTATCATGTAATTTGCAAGCAGGTGTTCAACATATTGTCAAACCTTTTGGGCAAAGAGAAATTGTTTCACTGTAGTTTCACCTGATTGTGAGGTCCCCGACAAATCTTCTTTTCAAATCACATGATCACCAGCAGGATCTCCCAGAAAGATGCTCTGTTGCTGCTCTGGCAGGTTAAACTCGTTGTCAACTCCTGACATGACAACACCAGATGCATCTGGGGACATGGATATCATTGCACTCCCTTCTTTCACCGTATAACCGATTGTAGTTTGTTTCTGTGCCATCTCAACCAACCACAATCTGTATGCATGAGCTATGATCAAGGACTGTCATTATAGTGTCTTCAGCATTCCAGTCTACATGCACTATTAGACTTTCTCACCATTGCAAGTCCACCTAGCTGAATGAACTCACTCGAAGTCATCAGGCAGCGCTTTTAACCCATCAGAAACAGAAATTGCTCACAATTACTGTGAGAATCTGGGTTGACCACCATGGAACTGTTAAGTGGTATTTAGCTCTGTTGTCATACCTGCAATGCTGGTTCTTCTTGTTGACACCGCTCCGCGTTTTCAATTGTGCCAGCAAAAGACTCGTCTAACAGATGGTTCAGACCCTGCTCAATTATTCACAGGTCAGATCTTCCCCACACAGTTCATCCATGATCACTCACCTATTTCGAATCATAATTACCCCGAGTCATGCACCTGCTGCAACTGATCTGTATGTCCAACACATTGTCTTAGCATTTAAACTTTCCAGTTCTCATAAGAGCATGGGACACAGCTGACATGCACTCTGTCGTTCAGACCAACTTTGAGATGTTGTCTACAAGTTTTCATGGATGTATAACATTATTCTTGTTGCATGCTAACAAAGGATGATGTAAATTGCAGTTTCCTACAAAACACTTAGCCTCCTGTATCAGTCTTCAGAAGGAGATCCAAACCAGTTGTTTAGGTCTACTTACAGCTCGTAAGGCCTTTGAATTCTCTTTACAAAAGAGTTTGAACTTTATAATAACGACAATCAAATGCTCAAGAATGTAACAGCATGATAGTACTCACAAGTGTTGTTCAACAACACTTGGGCTGTTCTGATGATGAACCTGCAAAATTAACAGCATTTCCTCAGAGAAAAAGAGCAGTCATTTCTGGTGCATCACGAATATATGGTTGTTTCAGAACTGGTTTGCATCCATGTGATATCGTCAATGATATCAGGCTAGACTTCAGGGTAGACTCATGATCACACCTGTCCACCAAAATTTGTTTCTGTTCTCTTGTCCATAGCATGCCACAAAACTGACCTTGTTCTGTTATCAGAACATGAGAACTTAATTCTGTTCTCTGCATCCTAAAGACATGAAAGAGAGATATCTTCATTATACTTAGTGTGATTATGATGTTGAGAATGACACAATATGTAGATTGGGACTCTGTTTCAAATCAGAAAAAAATAGCAGAACATTTATAAAACTTTCAAAAGCAAGAACCCTCCTGACATAGTGCAGTTTGAAAACAGGACCCCAGGAGAACTGGTCAATACCAGAAGTCCCAGTTGGGGGAGCACATGAAGGGACACCTTGCTGGTAATGTGTTTAGGATCCTCACTGCCCACCATTGCACTGTGTGCCCAACCCCATCAATTTGCTTCAAGGCTCAGTCACGTGTATGGTTGCAGACTTCCATTGATCAGCTCAATGATCTGCACATCAACAGGTACATTTCAGACACAAAGAGGAACAACTACTGATGTATCACAATCAACTGGTAGGAAGTTTAGAAGCTGGATCATGTGTCTTTAATCTCATCAATTGACTGCAGGTTAGAGTCATGATCACAAGTGTGAAATTCCAGAAGAAAAGACTTCTGCTATTCCCTCTTGAGAGACATAACACCTGAACTGTTTACTTCACTCTCTATAATAACCAATTCTCAGCCAAAAGCCATCATGTTTCAAGAAAGCATAGCATCTACATAACCTTGGTCTACTGAGACCAAAAAATCCATTATCTTCATAACCATACTCATTCTGATTATGATGTACATGAAGACAACATTTGTGAGTGGGGACTCTGTTTTCAATGACAAGAAGTTAGTGTCACACGTTTTGAATTCTCAGTCTAACACAGAAACCCTCCATCCACTTTCAATTAGTTCTTCTGTTGCCATGCCCCCAGCCAAGAAATCATTCCAGACGTCCAAAAAGTTTCCCTTATGAATCAACTTGTTCACCTGAAACCCAGAATTTTCAATGTGTGAGTCCTCGGGATTTGGACAATTCAGGGGATTTGGACGATTTGGGATAAATTCTTGTAGACTTCAGTCCCTCCACTAAATGAAGGATAGTTGCACAAAATGTTTTATGATGTAGAGAATGAGCCTCTCCGGCGCAAGAATGTCTTTATGATGTACGAAATAAGTCTCTCCGGCGCACAAAATGTTTTATGACGTGCAAAACGAGCCTCTTCGGTGTCAGCAGTAGTACCTTCAAGCGTAGCGTCCTAGATCGTCTGGCAGGTGCAGTTATGTATTTAGTACTGAGCTTGCCCGCGGTACAACCGTCAAAGTGTAGAAGCAGTCCATTATCCACCGGAGTACATTGGTGCGACGTGATCCATTCTAATCTAGCTCCCCAAGTGGGATGTTCATCGTTTCATTCACCACTTCCGTCACGCTTGTTCCTTTGCAAAAGCGAAGTTCCTAATTGCTGCTTCACCATAACAAGCTTACACGATTCATAATGGGTATAACCCTGAAATTTCAAGTTTGCTGCCGAATGCAGTTTAAGTGCGCAAGTACACGAAATGCAAAGAAAGCAAATTCGAATTACCTGAGTGAACGAACGTCTCAGGTCCGCAGCTTCAATACACCTTGTCTCCGTATGTCACCACTATAAACACCGTGCAAGCCTTCCAACTCCGCATCAACAGTTTCTATCCGTCTCGGGATAATTCCGGAACAAAAGACGCGGCTGTGTAGAGCACAGAAAGCGGCACAAAGAGCAACCAGTGAGCTGAAAGAATGCGGAAGGGATGAGAGAAGCACGGAGGAACAAGAAAGGAGGCGCGTTCGACGGGTAGGGAAGCAGCCAGCCAGAGCAGATCGCATTTTATTTTATTTTATTTTCAATTTTGTGAGGCAGGTGGCGATCATCCATCAGAGGACTTACACAAATTTGGCTACAGGTCAGAGAGGAACCTGACAAATATTTAGGAATCCTGTTTAGTGTCCAAAATCTGGCTATTTCACAAAAAAATTCCCTGAAAATTTGCCGACTTTGGGCCATTTTCGCCCCCACCCCAATACAACAAGCACACTTCGTAAAAGTTGCACTGCGTTATTTTGTTTTCGTCACCAAGTGCCAAGTGGTGAAAATTCGGCACAAGCTGACTGCGACTTCAAAGAAAATTCATTGAAATGCAGTAGGCTAGGCCCCGTTACCTCCAAAGCTATGGTTTTTCCTTTCTGCCTACTCTTCCTCTCGAGACACTTCCTTCAACGTGGGGTACCTACGATATTTAGACTTTCATTTCACACCACAAAGCACTCCTCGATACTTTTTATTGTAAGGGGAGGTACCCTTATTTTTGGTAATAAGACCCTATCCCAGAGAGAGGGTTCTTCCGCCCCTACAGAGGGCATTATTATCCTCATTTTGGGGTTCAAGACTGTGATCGGTTCTTCCACTTCTATAGAGGTCATTATTCACCTTATTTTTGGTTATAAGAGGGAGATGGGTTCTTCCGGTCCTAAGGATGGCATTATTCTGCTTATTTTTGGTAATAAGATTGGCCTGGGGTCTTATTACCCAAAATAAGTGTACATCCCCTTGCACTAAAAAATAAATCAAGGAGTGCTTTACATGTCGGGGAAGGACCTGGTGTCAGGGCAGTGCACACCCACAGGGCCTGCCACTAAAGATGGGTTTTAGTGGCCCATTCCGGCATTTTTTCAGGCTTTGTTCTTGGGTGGGACAGGGAGCAGGCTCTGCTGACTCCATTGGTGACCGCTTAGTCGGTACCCATTGTTGCTTTTATTAAATATACACCCATGCTCTACTTTCCCCTCCATTTGCGGTTGGTGGACTGACACCAGGTTGAAAATGGTGACCGACAGTTTTAGGACCATAATTTTTCATGTGGCCAATGAGAGCATGCCCTGAGGATGGTCCAGTTTTTTTCTTTTGGGTTTTTTTTGGGGCGATTTTTTTGTTTATTCTTTTGTTGGTACTAATGTGTTCCCCAAGATGTTCCCAATAGCATCGCATTTGTTTCCCATATGTTTTGACCGAAGTTGAACTTTCATTTATATAAACTATAAAGGGGTCAAAGCAAAACATACTTCAATTGGGGTTGGCCAACATTTCAAAAAAAATTTGTGATGAGACAATCAACATGGCTCCTTAAAAGTAATTAATTAATTAAAAACCTTTGTGCACTAGGGCAAACTGGCCCATCACCGATCACCTGCCTATGACCGAACATTTTGGCAGATCTTTCTCAATTCTTCTCCATTTTCAGTGATTTATAATATTATAGGAGCACCTTCTCAAGTTGTACAAATCATCTTTGAAATGCAAAGCCAAAGGACCAACCAAAAAAGAGTAGCAAAAAGTATATGTTTTTCAAATTGTAAAATGCATTTTTTTTTTCATTTTTTTTCATTTTGACCTCCATTACTTTCAAACTTCATAATTTTATTATTTATTATTCATTTTAAACGATTTTGCAATAGGAGCACCACCTCAGATTCTACAAATCATCTTTGAACTCTAATAGCAACATAACAACATACAAAGAATTGTTTTGAGTGTTTGGGAATTGGCCTTTCTAATGTTCAGTGGTTTGTTTTTTTGAGTTTTTAACCCCTTCTACTTTGGGGGGCCATAACTTTCTCAATTGTATTATTTTTTGATGATTTTGAGTGTGCCACACGCACAAATAAGTGAGGTTCAAGTTTTGTTTGGATGCCAAAAACAACCCTTGGATTCGGCCTACCCTAAGCATTTAAGTGTTTGGTCATTGACCATTTTACCTTACCCTTACCTAATTAATAGGGAGTATGAATATACACCCAAGATCTTTAGGCACCCCCATTAAAAATTGTAATTGGGCAAACTAAAGTGATTATTGAAAAAAATGTTGGTTGCATCGTTCAAGTAATTAATTAAAAAAAATCAAAATACACCTACAATCTTGGGCACTCCCCCTAGAAGCACAAAGGCGTTTCCCTTTGCCCCCACTTCCACTACCCCCCTAGAGGTATTCTATGGTTTGGGAATGAAAAGAGGCCCAAAGACAAGGTGAAATCAAAGCAATTTTATGTTATGACTAACAAAAGGTATTACATAGTCTAAAATGTGTTATTGATTGATTGGTCCAAGTGGTTTGACATTAATGGTCTCCCACCTTTCGTGGCTCAAACAAAATACCTTCCTTAATCTATAGATTAATGTGACCTATGTTGATTGACCCAATTCTGAACTCATCAAATAATATCAAAAACATACCTTAGTTTTTTTATAATTTTTATTGTATTGAATTTTTTTTGTAAAATTGTCCAATATTCAATTATTCTTGCACGGTATATCTAAAGATGGTCAAATGTGACATTTTAAAAACTCTAAAGGATAGATTTTTCAAAAAAACTCTTCAAGGTTCTAAAAAACATGAGTAATGTGAAAAAACATAAATGAAAAAATATGATTACTAATGGGAAAGGACAAACATAAAGACAAATCCTATAAAATTTTATTAAAAAACACATCAAAAATTAGGAAAATGTTCAAAGGAGTTTTAAAAAAAGGTCAAAATTACAGGATGTCAACTTGGCTCAAAGTAAATGTCAAAATCTATTCATGTCCATAATTGACTTCCTATAATAGGTCGTCCATATTTTTATGTCAAAAATTGACAGCCTACAATAGAATGTATGTGGCGATGGGAGGTGTGTCTTAAAGGGGTGGAAGTTGAGAAGTAACTAAACCTACAACTACCACCCAACTTAAGATGGAAAATGTATGCATCTTTTGTAATGTGATTGAAACTCTTTGACAAAGAAAAATTACCAAGGTAGAAAAATGAAAGCCTCTGGCCCTTACAAGCTTTAAATGGCATTGGCATAAATGTGTAAAAACACATCAACATGTTTATGTAAGCCACCATATACTTCAATTGTTAAAAAGAGAAATTTTTCAAAGGGGTGTCGATTGTAATAGCTCCTTTCTTTGGTTTGAGTTACATTGAAGGCAATGGCATTGGCAATGGCAATACTATATACTTTGTGCCTAGCCACGGGACTAGCACCCAAATGTTATTTTGTCCTGAGACTTCCAAGTGGGAATCCTGAAATCCCCAAAGTTAGGACTTCCACGATTTTGGGGGCCCATAATTTCGTGTGCAAACCTCCAATTGAGATGAGGTCTAAAGCAAAGTTGTAACCCTCGTCAAAAGCTTTCCAACAATATGTCGCACGGAAAGAAATCGAGGCGATTCTCGACTTTTAGTGGTCGGGAATCAAATTGCTAATCTTTTGGGTGAAAATAGCTTTTAAAGTGTTCAAAAGCCATCCTAGATTGACCATTTGTCGATAAATTTGGTATGCGTTGGAACCCCAACTTAAAGGAATAAAAAAAAAACTCAAGGTCCTAGTTTGGCTCGTGATCTTAAAAAAGAAGCAGGAAGTAGCCATCTAATTCAAGGTGTAATGATGTGATAATTAAGGTAGTGTTAAAAGATGTGGGTGTAAGAAAAAATGGTGCCAAAACGTGTGTTGCCTAGAAATATTCCCTTACACACCTAATGTTATGGACCGGCTACAAACAAGTGGAGAATTACAAGACAAGACAAGTTTTATTGATCCATCAACTGGTGTTGATCTGTTGAAGAGTTGTTCCCCAAACTATCTCCTTTTATAACCCTGAACCATACTAGTCCCAAAATATCCTAGGCCATGATATTGCCAAAAGTATCCCCAAAATATCCTAGGCCATAATATTGCCTAAAGTATCCCAAAATATCCTAGGCCATGACATTATCCTCTCCTCAAGCGACATCTTCCAGATGGAGCCGGTTTGTTAGGATACCGTTGGTGAAACCGATTAATTAAGTCTTGGGCATGAACTAGGTTTCCAGCA